>Ga0233438_10003852_pt1 | contig 13535 bp, 4 predicted proteins | sample SI_123_September_FD_182720 | JGI IMG/M metagenome (GOLD analysis project Ga0233438, IMG submission 182720) | Seawater microbial communities from Saanich Inlet, British Columbia, Canada - SI_123_September2016_10_MG | ecosystem: Environmental > Aquatic > Marine > Inlet | place: Canada: British...
CCGTCTTTAGAGCAATACAAGATCAGTCTGCCAACTTTGGCTGCGGCTACTGTGCAGGCAAAAGAGTCGCGGATTCCAATAGTCTCAGCAAAAAATTTCCACAAATAGCAAAAGAATGGTACGCACCTAAAAACAAGCTTACACCAGACCAGGTCACATACGGCTCAAGTCAAAAATTTTGGTGGCAATGCGATGAAGGACACATATGGCAGGCAGTGGTTGTAAACCGCACTCAAAACGATGCAGGATGCCTTATTTGCAATAAAGGTCAAAAAACGGATCTCGCCCAATATCCTGATGTGCTCGCCGAATTTGATCACAAAAAAAACAAGGGCGTAGATCCACGGGCGCTGGCAGTCGGACATAAAGTCTGGTGGCGATGCAAAGCAAACAAAAATCACACATGGCGATCGGGATATTATCGAACGGATGGCATCAGATGTCCATATTGCCGCAACCTCAAGGGTTCATCCCAAAACAATCTCAAAAAAACGCATCCCGCATTGGCCAAACAATGGCACCCTGTAAAAAATGGAGATTTGACTCCTCGAGACGTTACCAGCAGCAGCACCAAGCGCATTTGGTGGAAATGCCCCGAAGGCCCCGACCATGAATGGCACGTCAAAATCTCCGATCGTATAATCTACAACACCGGATGCCCATATTGCGGATATCGAAAAACCTCGATAACCAACGTCATATCTACTGTGGCACCCAAAGTTGCGGCAGAATGGCACAAAACAAAAAATGGCAAATCAAAGCCTAACGAGGTCCGCTGTCATTCGAGGACCAATTATTGGTGGCAGTGCAAAGTTTGTGACCATGTATATGCTGCAACACCATATAGCAGGATCGCTGCGGGAACTAATTGTAAGAAATGCGCACTGAGGCAATTTAGCAAGATCGGCGTGCAAGCTCGACAAAAAAAGGCTGCTGCCAAATGAGACACTACATGATCAAGCCCCGCCAGACCGCTGCAATATTTGCGATAGCCTTGACTGTAGGAGCATTCACTACGCCAATGGCTGCACTTAGCAAACCAGGACAAACGACTAAGTCCGCACCCAGACCAGCCGCGACCGACAAGGTCAAACTTAATCTGTACAAAATGCAATACGATCTGCCGTCACCAAATTTAGTGGCAGACCCCAAACAAATCACCGTCAAGCGTGATCCTGATGGGGCCGCATATCTTTGCTTTCCAGATCAGGTCGGAGCGTGGATAGTCGATCAAGACGACAAATTGATTGCCATCGATGGCAAAGAGGTCAAAGGCCTTTCCAATCAAGCGATCTCCGCATTATTACAACGTCCATACGATTCGCTAACGCCAGTCACTGTCTACAATTTGGCACGGCTGACACCCTACACTTTCTATCTAGAGGCAAAGCCTCGTGCTTTGCAACAGCAACAACAAGATCAAGATGACATATTTCGCCTCGAGTCATCATTTGCATCAAATCAGCCGCTCGCAAGTTTGAGATTTTTCAGCGACAACGCGCTGCAGCTTTTTATCGATAGCTGCATGCGCAAGGCGATTTATCGCACCTATCCGGGCAAAAAGGATGGGGCCCTGACAGTACTGGCATTAAACCTACTGCAAATATTTGATGATCGGGCCATGTTTGATGACAGCAATCAGATTATTAAATATGCTGTCCAGCGTTCCGCGACATCAGCCAGGGATCTCGCACCGACCGAGATCGTGGCCTTGTGCGACTTGGCTATGTATCTTGCACAGACTGAGCGCAGCGATGATTGTGGAGCCATCCTGACCAATCTCCTCAATCATCGCTCGAGCCTGGATCCTGGCAGCAAGATGCTGGTACTCAGCGCATGGGCAGCACTAGATCTAAGGGACAAAATCAAAAAAACCAGCTCGGCCGAGTCGCTAGCCTATATAAATGAGCTTTATCAACTAGTGCAACCTGCCGACTCCCAATACGCAGCTGCATCGTTGCACCCTTTAGCCTGCCAACTTGCAAGGCTGCGGGACTTTAAAAGAGCCAGACAAATTGATGAGCTCTATCAGCAGACTATCTGGCAGTCTGAGTTTAAATCACAATTTAATGCCCTCGATCTGCCGTTGTTGCTGCGGGCACAACTTCAATATGCACAGTGCTGCTCAACTGCAGGAGACAGAGATGCGGCAGTGCATTCACTGCAATTATTTAAAAAACTATCGGACCAAGAGCTCAAAGATTGGATCAGATATCTCGATCGGACGGATTCGGCCTCGGCAAAAGGCCTCAGGTCGGCAATGGCAAACTTGGATAAAGGCGAGACAGACCTGGGAGCATTCGCTGAACCATCGGCAATATCTCCAAGGTGTTGGTATCAATCGGGAGCCTTGCATAGCCACAATATGCAGAGCAATCTCCTGGCTATGCGAACCAGATTTGACGATGCTCTAGATTGTCAACCTCAACACTATAAATGGTGGCAGGCTAAACTCGCGGTCGATGCTCTCAATAGCAACGATAAAGATAAAGCCTATGCGCTACTGAAAGGTCTGCCGCTCCAATCAGACAAGGATGATCCGGCTAGATTTTTTAGACTGCGCAATACTGGGGTGACTGAGACAAAAAACGCGCCAAAAGATCTGGAGATATTATTGGCTGTCGATCGCTACCTGGATAAGACGCCAGACAATAAATCAGATGATAGTGGACAACTATTGAGACTTATACCTGAGCCCTGGGTCTTATCGTTCTTTTCCAATTTTGCGCACGCTTATGCAATATCTGGGGACCCGGTGTCTTGCAAACGTTTGACCGATCTTGCCTTGACCAAGGTGACGACGGATGGGGATAAAAACCTGCTAGCACAAGCAAGCAAAATCGATGATTTAACGGCTTTAACAGTACCAATTGTGACTGAGGCAAACACAATCGATGAAATACTCAAGAGTGTCGAAACCGATATGAGGCCCCATTTGTCGTCCTTTCCGATCCAAAACATGGCTCTTTTTCTGACTAAGCTAGATCGCACGATGCAACAAGACCCGCAAGCAATCAGTGACGACGTCGCCAGGCGCATAGCAAGGGTGATCAATACATCGCGTCCATTTTTAGAAAGTCCAGAGACAACCGAATTAAAACGCAAGGTGACACTAAGATTGCAAAAATGGAATGAGCGGCAGGACCGCAAGATAATTGATGGTCAATCTCTTGCAAACATTCTGGAGAAAGAATCGATCTGGAAAAACACAGTAGCGGAGATTAAAGTGCCGCACGCTACTTTGGACCAGAGCCCAGCTCAAATTGCAAGCCATGGCGGTCCTCGCAATCGGCAATTGATCAAAATCGAGCAGGATCTGGCTCTTGACGCTGCAGCATCTGGCGATGCAACCAAGGCAATGTCACATATAAAAAATGCTATGCAAATCGCAGAGTACAATCACGGCATCCATGGTATGGATACCCTATATCCACGTTCTACGTACATAGGCCTGCTCAATAAGTACGGCAGGTCACAAGATGCTCTAGCACAAGAAAAAATAATCACGATCAGGTCATATGTGCAAATACCTCAAAAGTATCTTGGGCAACCACAATCAGTGATGATGATGTCGCCAAACCGAGACACATATACAGATGATGCCAGGCCGTTTTTAACATATCTACTCGATTTTCAAAGCCAGGCCTTAGGAGAAGCAGACACTCAAACTCTCAAAACGTTAAATGCAATTATTGATTTTTGCCTTGCAAGATCTTTGTATGATGATGCGCTCAAATACCAGACAAGATACCTTGCTGTCCTGAGCCAGACTTTGGGCACTGCAAGTGATGAGTATGTACGCAATCTATTGCAATTAGCGACGATCGATCTAGCGGCTGGGCGCAAAACGGCGGCATTGGCTATCGTGCGCGACATGCAGCCTTTTAAGTTGGCTACACTGCTTGGTCAAGATAATCTCGTGACTGCCGCAGCGATTTATTTGGAGGCTGGAGCATCAGCACAAGCCCAAAAGCTGTTACAGCAACTCAATGAGCCGGATGCAAACCTATGCAACACTGCCAACCATTACATGTTACCTTCAGGGCAATATATGTGGCTAACGCCTCATCAAAAGGCCGCTTATCTGTGGCAAATGCTTGGAGATGACAATAGAGCGGCAAGGCTTGCCAAAATATTATCAGCTAGACCAGCATTTGCCGGGGCTGATCGCCGGAGCGACAATCCCCCGAGTGAGCCATGGTACACGTATATGGAGGGGCGCTGGTATTGCCTGACACTCGATAACGATAAGACCAGACCGCAAGGGCATTATTCTGTGCCTATAAATAACCAGCAGGTATTAACAGCTCGCAGGATGGCAATGGTAGAGGGGCCAGTCAGGAGCTATTCGTGGGCACCAGCAGCCAAATTGTTGATGGAGCAGGCGATCAAATTGCAAAGAGAGACTGAGGAAAGAGAAGCAAAAGCACTGGAAGACGAAGCAGCAGCAGCAGCGGCAGCACAAAACAAGGCCGATCTAAAGTCCTACGAGCGAACTGATTATGCGACGGCCCGCATCCATACCATGCAAAAATTGACAGAGATGCAGCGCCCGGCAGACATGCAAAACGACAAATCTAGGGAGCGCAAATAAATGCGGTGTCGAGGCCTCTCCCTCTTCGCGCTCTCTCTTTTGCTCTCATCCCCGGCCCTGGGATATGACTTGCCGGCACCACCGCAGTTGGAGACTTTGCCACCGCTACTCAAAATCGACGACACCTATACAAAGGGCCTGACGGCGAGCCAGATCAAGACGTTCCTCGAAAGCAAGAGCCCAGAAAAGCACGTATTGCAAACACTCGACGAGTCCACGGTCACGCCATCCAAGATCTCTTACTATGCAAGCGATCGCGCCCAGATCAGGCCAGAGCCGATCGTCTTTGCATATTTGGGAGAAGCCCCCCCTGAGATGGTGCGCCCCGATGCCACCTGCAATATCAACCAGATGCTCGCTCAAGACGCCGAGCTCTTTCCCAGACAAGATCAACTCAATACGATCGCTGCCCTGCCCGTTATACTGGCCAATTGCTATACAAATAACAACTATGCGCTGGCAGTAAAAGCCGAAAAGCTGACTCTAGCCGCCGCCTCACGCCCCATCGCGACGCTCAACGTGCCTCAGGTCCACGCTATTTGCCAGGCGGCGCTCGTTATGAGCGGCACGGAGTTGGCCATCCCTGCTCAAAAAATCATGGATGCGCTCCTGTCGCAGTCAGTGGACACTAATCCGAGGATCAAGATCGCGATTTTTTCTACCCGACTTGCCCTGCAAATCAAGACAGGCATAGCATTGACAGCCGAGGACAAGGCCCTTGCCGATCAGCTCCAGACTATTTTGGCCACCCAACCCAGTGAGCCAGAGTATATGCATCGCACCAAGGCAGCCTATGTATTTTTGACTGCGGCATATGTGGAGAGCGGCCAATACAAAAAAGCATTTGATACCGCCCGGAGTGCCACAAACAAACTGCTGCCGACCGCAAATGACAAGAGCATTTCTCTACGATTGCTCAGGCCTCTGGCTCATTTGCACTACTCATTGGCAAAGCGGCTGCAGGAGGTAGGACAAACAGACCTGGCCTTGCAAACGCTAAAGGCAGGATTAGCGGTCTTTGAGGCGTCGCCCTTTTATGATGAGATCTATCAGGAGCAAGCGCTTTTGCCATCGCAGAGCGATCTAGAGGATGAGCTGGCTCAGATCTATGCCACCACTGGCAATGCGGCCGAGGCTGATAGGTGGAAAAAAATTGCAGCTGATCGGCGGGACCGAGCATTTAATGGAAACAGTGAAAGAGTCATGAGTCAATGCGCTCAGGCTAAATCTGCGCCATCCACTTTTATATCAGACATGTGGCAAAGCAAACCCACTGCCACTTTAGATTTTGCTTTTTCGCTGCTGGACAAAAAGTCTGCGATGCTCCCCTTTGTGCCACTCATGTCATCCAAAGAGCTCAAAATAGATCCAGGCACAGCAAAAAAAACCGCCCTACAATATCTTGATCATTGCACTGATGTCGACCAGCAAATCAAGGCATTTACCAATCTAGCAAGAGACATCGCCGGGTCTGGTGACAGAGCAACTGCGTTTGCGCTGCTGAACAAGATCCTGGCAAAATGCACTGCAGCAGCCAACAATCAGTCGATGGCTATTTTGTTATTGCACTTGGCCTATTATGCGCTTCCCGACCAATCTGCCTCTCACTGGGCATCATTCAAATCATTTATCATCAGACAATCTAATGGTGATTTTCCATCCAAATTGCACGGTGATGCCACTACTGCAGAGTATGCTGTGACGACACAACTAATGTTAGCGCGCCTTTTGCGTTTGCAGGGCAATGCAGACATTGCGCTATATCTCCTACAAAGAGTCAAATCTGATTGTGCTACGGCGCAAGCGATCTCTACATATCAACAAGAATACATGCTGACCAATCTCGATCTGGGCAAGGTAGAGCCTGCGCAATCGATGCTGACTGCATTTATCAAAGACAAACCTGCCTTGAGTACTTTCAGGCTCTGGGCTCTGGTGCATGCTTTCGATCGCAGCGGGTCGCAAAAAGACGTAGAGCGGATCTACCAGGGCCTGGATCTCACAGCGAGTTTTAATCCTGAAGATCCAGAAGCGCCGGGGCTACCAGCACTCATCGAAAGCAGCATGCTGCAGGATGTAAGCATTATGGCCGGTCACGGGGATCTGGTGGTCAAAGCCCTTAAAAATGCATCTGAAGGCTTCTGGACTGGTGCAGCCTACAATGATTACGAGCCTACAAGACAGATTTTATTAAAGGCAGGCGCTACCGATATTGCAATTAAATTGGCTTTTGCTGATCTCACAAACTCACACAATCTATATGGTGATGCTGTAAACACGGCGCGTTATCTAACGGCTCTGGATTATCTGTCAAAATGCAAACAGCTAAAGACAGGCCAGAAACAGTCATTTGTTACAAATTTGACCAGTATAGATCCATGCGAATCCAGCGCTCAGTCAGTGATCGCACACATAAATGCCATCAAAGCCATGCAAAAAGATCCCGGGACCAGCGAATGCATAGTGCCATATGATGACTTGCTGAGGCATTTTGACATTGCACAATGCATGCAGGCATCTCCTGTGATGGCGGCTGCGACTCAAAAAGCGCCAGTTGATCTACAAAGCCTCGCACAAAAATTGCCACCATTATCTCCCGATCTTTTGCAACCATATCTTGATGTGGCAGTGGCGAAGGCGCGGGCAGGCAACCAGACCCAAGCCATCGCAAATATCAAGATGGCAGCAAAGATCGCTAGATACAATCAACTATCAGAATCCCAAGTGGCGCACGTTCAAAAAATACAAGATGCTATATTTGCTAAATATGGTGTTATTGACAAGACCGAAAACACTGCTGTGACGGTCCCTCAATATGTGATAGACCGCATGGATCAGGATTATGATGCACATAAAACGCATCAGGAAAGCAATGTGTTTGACAAACGAGATCTTCCGGAGTTGGAGGCGCGCTACAAACGCAGTCTCGCCTCAGATGGCAAGCCAAAGGCTAGTAGTGTCGAGCCTTTGCAAGACCTGACCAATTACTATCTCAATTTTGAGATGTATCCAGAGGCGCTTGCAAAAAATGCAGAAATAATCGCAATCATGCAGCTTTTCCTCAAACCGGCTGACGGCCAAGTGGTTCGCAAATATTATGAGAGGGCCACCATTCAATTGGCTTCTGGCGATCGAAAAGCGGCAGAGCATATTGCAGCGACGATTGATCTGGCCAAAGTCGACTTGAGCGAGCGACAACAATTGGCGGTTGACCTGGCGGCATTTTATCTAGAAATCGGACAACGACAAAAGGCCCTCGACCTGCTCGACAAGTATGCGTCCAATTGGGATCATCTGCTACCAAACATCAGAGACAAATCAGCGTATCTGTACAAAGCAGCAGAAGCAAAAGCACAATACAACAAATTTCAAGATGCTCTCGCCGAGTATCGAAAGCACAAATATGCGACGGAGTTTCGGTGTGGAAATGGCATAAAACCATTGTGCCAGGCGCGTTACTATGTGCAAGACGACGATGTTTTTATTGCCACTCCAGACAATCCATATCATTTTAGAGACATCTCGGACGTGCAACAAAAAATAAGTGATACGCAAATGCATCTCGAACGTTGGGCAAAGGATACAGAGATCCCTATTTATCAAAAAAAGCTTACCGATTTAAAGGCGCATCTCCAGGACATGCTGGATATGCAACAAAAAGATAGGGCGCGCATCGATTACAGCACGGTGTGGATACATGTGATGCAGACGGCGGCCAAACGCCCGGTAAAGGCGCCCCCGCAGCTAGAGATAGCCCCTGATATACGCAAGACTAGACAAAACCCAAATCTCACCCAGTAAAAAGGAGCCAGCCCATCTTGCACCGCCATTCTTCCCGCACCCTCATGGCTATTTCTCTTGCCATCATGACTATGCAGGCACCTCCGGCCATCGCGGCCCCCACGGCAATCGCGGCCGCTCCAGACTTTTCTGCCCTCGCAAAATATGATCGCAACACATCACTGGCATTTATTAGCGGAGATCCAGACACACTACTGATAAGCAGGGATGCAAATGGCACGGTGACGATCACATCACGCGACCGTCGGATGTACTTGTTTGCTAACTACAAACTGATGTCTATCGATGGGCAGCCTGTCCGCGATCTGACCATCCAAAAGATACAGGCACTCTTGCACAAACCATACGGCACATCGGTTACGCTGCAATTTTACGATGCTCGCAACCTCTGCCCGATGACCGCGCAATACGACGTGACGCGACCCACGGGCACGTTCAGCCAGGCAGACGACTATCTCTTTGCACTGGATTCGTCGTCAGGTCGGCAGCGCGAGCAGTTCAAAAGTATTTTCAATAAAAACCTATTTACCGCTCAGATGGCGGCTTTGATCGAACTAGAAACCACACAATCACAAGATCCGCCTCTATTTACGTCTCATGCACCATATCTGCTCCCGAGGCTAGATCAGTGGGCGATGTTTGACCGATCGCAACAAGTCATCGACTTTTGCAAAAAGCAAGCGGTAACGTCACTGGACAAGTTGTCACCTGCACAGACGCTGGCACTTTGTGATGTCGCGGCCTATCTGGCATGGACGCGACGCAAAGCCGATGCGACGGCGATTATCAACGGCTTGGCAGCAACGCTCGATGTGGCCGACAACATAAGCAAATCAGCCATCTTGGCCACTTGGGCCAATCTAGAACAACGCAAGCTTATTGCTCCTCTGGCCTCCCCAGCGATAGACCGCGCCAAGCTCATTGGAATGTATATGGAGTGGGCAAAAACAAACACGACGCCAACCTGCGCATCTGGGTTGCCAGCCCTTGCCACTATGCTGATCACTGACGGCAATACCGCCGGTGCTACCGAGATGGACGATTTGTTTATCGCACAATTGGCCAGGACATCAGCAAACTTGGATCAGCTGAGTGTACTGTTGCTGGTGGGCAGGGCCCAGATGAAATATGCGGAGGCCTGCCGCAAAACCGGTCATGAAGCACAGGCCGTGCAAGCCATCCAGGGATTGCTCGACAATTATCCAGAGACTGCACGCTTACAGTCGGTGTTTTTGCAAAAATTTGCCTGGCCTACAGCCGATGATTTAAAAAAATGCCTGGCGGATTTAAAAGCGCACAAGCAGACATCCTTTATTTCACCTGTATCTGATGACAATATCGACACATCTGTGACAGAAAACTTTGCACCAAGATTGCTCGAACGCAATAGATCATTGGTCGAACGGATGACAGCAGTAAATGCGCTTGATAACGATCCCTCAACACTTTCCTGGCAAAAATACAAAGATGCATTTACAACTGGTGGCACCATCAATGCACTCGCGGATGCGGCGACCAGCGTCCCTCTAAAAATAGATATTGCCAGCCTATGTTCTCTGCGCAATCTCGCACTGGCAAAGCATTCGGCACCAGATCTCGATTATTTGTACACCAAGCTCAAGGCCACGACTGAGGCGTCACAAAACAATGACCAGAGCAATAGCGCGCAGGCTTTATTGGCTTTGCTGGCTACTGATTTGTTTGTCCTTTCATCTCCATCAGAGCTTGCAAATCGTAAAGCAGCGCTCTCACAGGCAGTACAAAAAAAAGAATACGCCGCAGTCAAAGACTATATCAATCTATCCAAAATGTATGCGGCAAGCGGTGACAATAAGGCGGCGACGAGTATTTTGCAACTGGCGAGCGCAGAAATCTCGCGTTCCAATGCAGGCGTGAGGCTCCAGCGGACGATTGATGACGCGCAAAAACAAAATACATCTGCATTTCCAACCAATCTGCATCAACAATTTAATTTACTCATCCAAAATAGAGATGCATTTCCGACCAAATTATCCGAAATGATCCTTGATGGCATGATATTGCAGTCTAAACCATCGACCCAGGAAGCGGATGATTTCATCCATTTTCTCATTAGTAGCGACACCTATTTTATATCGCCATATTGCCTCTCCCAGATGCGGACTATCCTGCAAAAGATTGCAGACGATCCGAGCCTCGGGCGTCTGTCAGAGCGAGCAAAAGGCGAATTAACAACGGGCATGCATCTCACGCATTACAACGGATTTGACGGATTGCCAACGCAATTACCAAAAACCCCGAGCATGGGCGGAGAAATGCCAAAACTGGTCACATCAGCACAAAGCAACTCAAAACAGGCACCACAGGAAAAGCCGCAAGCACCGCCTCCGGTGCAAAAAAGCAGGATCATAATACACCAGGCTTCGATACAACCAAATCCGCAAGTTGCGCGCATATTGGATCATATCCACAAAGATCAGGAGCGCAAAGACTCTCAGGCGCAGCTGGCGCTGATAAAAAGTGCTGTCCGCAGCAGAGAGGCGAGGTTGGCTTGGGTGGCCGCAAATGGAGATCCAAAGCAACACGAGTCTGATGCGATACAAGATCTCGCTGGTCTCTTTGCAGAGTATCAAAAGGCAATAGATACAAAGGCTATGATGCCGAGCGAGGCTGAGAGCCAGATCAATGTGGATACATTGTGTGAAATTGCCTGGTCGATGCGTGAGCGCAAAATGCCAAATGCTGCAAAGGCAATTGTTGATAGATTGCAGGATTGGTTGCTCAAGAGAGGGTGCACGCAATCAACATCTCTGGCCAAGGTCTATAAATTGCAAGCCAGATTGGCTACCGCATCTGGTGACAAGGAACTTGCCACTGCTTTTGCGCAAAAGGCTCTGCAAATCGCGGATTATAATTTCGGCAAGAGTGTAGAAATCTTGCCCGCGCGAGGCGCTTATCTGATGACAATGCTAAAAACCGGGCAATCGGAGGCAGCTCAAAAGGCAAGCGATCTGATTGTGTTAAAGCCTTTTATCCTTTCTCCCAACACCTTTATTAACCGGAGAAGTGATGGCTATACGCAGATTTTTGACGATACGGCGCTGGATGCCATCAAACAATACGAGCAGATGTCCGAGTATGGCTGGGGGACTGGTCATCCCATTCATTTGCAGGCATTGGAAATGCTTGTCGATTTTCACTTGCAACGCGGCCTGTATGATGCGGCGAGACAATACGAAAACCAACGCATGGAGATCGCAAAGGTCACTGAGGGCATGTATAGCGATCCGGTTGTGTCGACGCTGATCCGCATGGCAACGATCGACCTGGCGAGCAAGGATGATCGCAAGCTGTATGCGACTCTAAAATCCATCGATGACATCGCGTCTCATCGCGTGCTTTCGGGCAAAAATCAAGTGGACCTGGCGGCGCTCTATCTCGAGTCAGGCAATAAAAAGGCTGCAGTGGCAAGATTGACGGATGTTTTGGCTGGGCCGGCACTGCAGCTTGATTTGCAAAGAGATTACAGAGCAATGGATAAGCACAGGGATATGTTGTCAAAATGCGCTTATTTGCTGTCGGCGGCGGGCGATACAGGGAGGGCGCTGATGATAGATGAAATGTTGGCAAAATCTCCCAGAGTCCGGGCGGAAGTCTTGGGCCCGGAGCCGCTCTATCAGTACAGAGCTGGCAGGTGGGTGTGCCGGACGGTAGAAGGGCGAGGGCTGGAAAACAAGATCAGCAATTTTGATGCGTTTACGCGCAGGCGCGACAACGTGACTGAGGATCCGACGCTGATGGCGGCAATGGCGGATATCAGGACGCGACCAAATCTCTCGGAAGAGGCCCGGTCGCTATATGAAAAGGCGTACAAAGTGCAAAAAGAAGGTGATACAGCGGCAAGAAATGCTCTGCAAAGAGAAAATGAAAAGGAGCTCGATGCTCTGTATACGCGGAGCGATTATGCGACAATCAAGATAAATATCATGCAGTCAGCGTACAAAAAGCTCAAAGCAGCCCCCTGAACCTGCGGCCGGATCATTTTATGATCAAACCGTATTCGGTGCCGGTCAAAATAATGCTGGTGGTATTTGGTCTGGTGGGTCTTTATTATCGATATTGGTTTTCTCTGGAGCAGATGATAACAAAGGGCAAAATGGATTAGCCATGCAATCTCCCATACCAGCCGCTCAAACCCAGCCACGCGCGATAGGCATGCCGATCCGCGGTCTGCTGTTTATGCTTTTGTTTTATCTGACCTGTGGGACCTTTTTGTTTTACTGGTGTTTTCATCAGATGCAGCAGCTAGGGATCTTTAAGACCTCGCGCGTCAAGCGCATGCTGGCGACAATTGTGGCCCCGGTGGCGGTGGCATTGATTGCAGAGGAAATCGACAAGAGGTCGGTGGAGGCTGGAAAGGCAATGAAGGCGCGGCCAAAGCTGATGGCGGTGCTCATGGCGGCTGGCCTTATCACGGCGTTTTCTTGCAAGCATTGGCCCGGGTTGGAGATGGCCCACCTACTCATCTATCAGTTTGCGTTTTACCTTGTGGCTTGGGTCTTGTGGAGATTGCAATCGAGGATCAATGGGCTCAATCGGCTGATGGTGCCGGAGTGCAAGGATCTGCAACCATATACCGGCAATCAAAAACTGCTGATGTGGAGCCTTTACATCCCTATGGCGAGTGCGGTGCTTTATATCAACATATTAGCGATTGACTTGCTGCTTATTAGGTAGAGGCGGACCTTGGAGCCAAAAATTGTTATACGGTGAAAGTTCGAGATCTGCAATTTTGGCAGGCTGAAATTCTGTGACGACCCTTCTGTTGACATCCGACAGGCAACGCAAGAAATCAGTGATCAGATCTACCTTTTTATCTGGATCCGTCTCAATGAATGCCTGGAGAAATTTCACAGCAGGTAAGGTTGCATCTTTTTTCGCAGCGACTTTGCAAATGGTTGTAGCGTAAGAGATGAAACCAAGCTGCTTTGCGACTAGACCCGCCTCTATCAAAGAAGGTATGTCTAACTTAGACAACTCACAATCTCTCGAAAGTTTTTTTAAGTTTTGCTCAGCTAAATGCTTATAGATGCCGCGAGCGTATTCATCTTCAATAAGCTCGTGCATACGGCATGCAAGATGTGCCATGGTGACGTGGCCT
>Ga0233438_10003856_pt1 | contig 13531 bp, 21 predicted proteins | sample SI_123_September_FD_182720 | JGI IMG/M metagenome (GOLD analysis project Ga0233438, IMG submission 182720) | Seawater microbial communities from Saanich Inlet, British Columbia, Canada - SI_123_September2016_10_MG | ecosystem: Environmental > Aquatic > Marine > Inlet | place: Canada: British...
AGTAAGTGATCTAGTCACGGAAATTGAAGCTGGCTCTGGTGCCGTTAACTTCCGTGGTGGCGTTGATTTAAACTATGCTCCTACAGCACAAGATCAATCAACAGTAAGTGGTCTTGACAATATTGCATTGCCAGCACTGAATGGTGATATGTATGTAGTAGTAGTAGCTTGTCCTTCGATTGCAGCCGGTTGGGTAATGCAGGGCAGCGAAACTACTGCTACCAAAGGTGATCGTATTGTATATGACGCAGATAATGCAGAATGGATACTCCTAGCAACAGATGCTTTAGGAGGAACAGTTACAGATATCATTGCCACACTTCCTCTGGAATCAGATGGTGATGACGTCACACCTGTGATTTCTATTCTTGAAGCTCGTACTTCTACTGCAGCCACTGGTGCTGGTGATAGTAAAGGCACAGCTGGTGCCGTTCATCGCTTGGCAGAAGCAGCTGACGTTGAGTCAACAGCAGGAAGTGGTGATCCCCGTGCTGTAGTTACAGCTGATTTGCTGAAAGATACTAATGACCACATCGCCGCACTGGAACTATCACCAGGTGGTGTTACTTCCGTTACGACAACAGACGCAAACAATAACGCTGCTCTGTCTATCGCACCGACGACTGGTCCTGTTGTACTTGAAATCAAAACCGCATCTACTGCTGATTACGGTGTTGTTCAAGTAGCAAGCGCCAGTGACATTTCAAATGGAACGTCAGGTGGCGGTGCTGTTATTGATGCTTCGCAACTGAAAGAAGCAATTGAAAATCTGCCATCAGAAGCAATTGTTTCAATTACAGAAGATGGTACTGATATTGTTGCTGGCTCACTTCAGATTATCACCGTTGCTAAAGTAGCTCCAGATAACACTAAAGAAAAAGATACAACAATTGGAATCAACGAAGGAGTATTTGCTCCATATGATTTCAGCTCTCTCCCTGATATTACAGCATAATGGCACTCGCTAATAATGATCTTCTAATCGTTCAGAAACCGGCAACCAAAGTTCACTATAAGATTAAAGTTGCCGATCTTAATCTGAACTCTGGTTCACTGCCTGATGGAGTGAACGTAGGAGATCATCTTGAATGGGACGGCGCAACTTGGACACCAACATCAGTAATTGATGGTGGAACATACTAAATTGCTAGAATAAATTGAGGATTATTATCCGCAATCAATAGCTTTTTAGCGTATGAAACTACAATTAAAACGCTCTAATGTGTTAGAGCTGGGGGGAGCAAAAGAACCCACAGCTGCACAGATGGAGTATGGGGAATTAGCTGTTAACTACAACAACGGTGACCCTGCAATCTTCCTAAAAGATAGCAACGATAACATCATTCGTATCGCTGGTGTTGGTAACATTAACTCCGGTGATACACCTAGTGGTGACGTGCTGCCTCCAACAGGCAATCAAGTTGGCGATGTATTCTTTAATACAACGAACAACACAATGTATTACTGGGACGGTAGCCAATGGGTCCCAATTGCTAATGACGTAACTGCAGCTGAGATTTATGTAGGCACTCTCGCAGAAATCAATGCAGAAGTTCCAGCCAATGAAAGGCGTAACGGTTTCCTCTGGTGGAACACAGAAGACGGCACACTATATATCTGGTATATCGACGCCAACACAAGTCAATTCGTAATCGCTATTCCATCATCAGGTGGCGGTGGCGGTGCAAGTGTTGCAGTCAATAATGTCCCACCAACAAATGCAGACCAAGGTGATATGTGGTGGAATACCACAGACGGTCGCCTCTACATTTGGTATCAAGATGTAGATACCGGACAGTGGGTAGACGCTTCACCTGACTCACAAGTCAGTCCAATCACAAGTGGTGATAGCTTTCCCACAACTGGATTAGAGAACGATATGTTCTTTAATACAACAGACGGTAGGCTCTACATCTATTACAACGATGGCTCAAGCCTGCAGTGGGTAGATGCTTCTCCTGATAGTCAAGGTGCTATTTACTGGGACCGCACAGGTACAACACTAAGTCCTTCTAATGCTGGCGATGATGTTGTTGTTGGTGGTGACGCTACTTCTGGAGCAGAAGACGGTGCCAAGATTAGATCACTAGGTATATTTCATGCTTCTAGAACTGGCACTAATTTCTTGTGGAATGGATATACAACTGGACAGACTACGGAAACCAGTTATATTCGAGCCGATGGTTCGGCTGGATTTAGTTCGGGGAACATTCAGTTGAATGCGGACGGATCGGCGGCGTTTGATGGGACCGTGAACATTGGCAACCCAACTGCCGCAGTTCCAAATATTATCTTGAGTAAGGCAGGAATCACAAGAGCAAGAGGGTCAATGATTGGTTGGCCGGATAGTAAAACTGAGCCAATGCAAGGCGTTTTGCACGTTGTTGGTCACATCTACGCGAATAATCTTGGCTCAGGAACGGGTCAAACACTGAAATATAGTACATCAACAGGAAAGATAAGTTACGACGCTAGCTCTGCAAGATATAAAGATAACATACGTGACTCTGATGTTGGATTAGCTGAATTAATGCAGCTACGTTCAGTTAAGTTTGAATATAAAGAGGGAGGTACGACTGACATTGGCTTTATTGCTGAAGAAGTATTCCCCATTATTCCTGAATATGTAGCTCTAGACGAGGAGGGTAAGCCACAGGGTGTTGCTTATGACCGAATGGTCTCACTACTCACTAAATCATTACAGGAATCAGTCACCCGTATCGAAGCATTAGAAGCAGAAGTCCAAGCACTCAAAGGAGGTAACTGATTATGTCTATTCAATTCCCAGATTCACCAACACAAGGTGATTCATTCGTAGCAACAAATGGCGTCAGTTACACCTATGACAACGGTGGTTGGATTGCTAATTCACAGTCAGCATTAGACGACCGTTTCGTTAACCTCGACGGCGACACAATGACTGGGGACCTCACAGTTCCTAGTCTTAACGGTGGACAACTTGCTGGCTTCCGCAACCAAATTATCAACGGTGACATGCGTGTTTGCCAGAGAGAAGCTGTAAACACGTCTGTTGCTAACGTCTCCCAGGTGTACACCGCTGACCGATGGTACGTCCACATGGATGCCGCTAATAGGTATACGTGGGAATGGCGAGACTCTTCTAATGGAGGCTTCCCTTCTTCTTTTGCTGACCAAGGCTTTAACCATTGCCTGAACGTCCGCAATGCTGATAACACGTATCAAATTCGCCAAGCGGTAGAACTGGAAAGTGCTGGTTATCGGGGTCAGTTTGTTCCAGGTTCTACCTGGACGGTATCTATTTATTCCAGCGCGGTGCCCAACGTCAAAGTTGACTTCCGAACGACGTCCTCAGGTTCTGCTGGTAATGTTGTGGAGATTAAACCTACGACAGTTATGACAGCTGTTTCAGGAGCCACTGATAGATATGAGCTTTCATTTACTATCCCAAATACGGCACTGGTGGCAACTAACAATTGCCTCTTGTTAAGCTTTAAAAATAACGTGAGTGGTTCTAGCGCAATAAACGTGACCGGATGTCAACTAGAACCCGGCCCAGTAGCAACACCATTCGAGCATCGCCCGATTGGAACTGAGATTGCACTATGTCAGAGGTATTTTCAGACAGTGATCAAAGAAGTTAGAATTTCTTTAACAATATCTGGTAGCGGGCAGACAAACACTTATTATCAATTCCCTGTTACCTTTAGAGTAGCTCCTACAGCCAGTGATATTACTTACACAAGTAATACGGCTACAGGTGGCGGGTTTAATGTAAGGTCAAACTCAATGGGAGACTTTAGTGTGCAAGGTCCTCCTAACGTTATGCTTACAACGCAGCTTGCTGACGACTTAACACTAGACGCCGAACTTTAAACAAGAATCAATATCTTTTAAAATAGTATCAACGAGGTAACCTATGGCCACACTTAATTTTCCTAATACTCTTGGACAACCAACTGACGGTAGTTTTACATACACCGAAAACAATGTCATCTACAGTTGGAATGGCACTTATTGGTCCGCTAATAATACAGCTGATTTAGATAGTCGTTACGTTAATGTAAACGGTGACACAATGACTGGGGACCTCACAGTTCCTAGTCTTAACGGTGGACAACTTGCTGGATTTAGGAATCAGATTATCAACGGAGACTTCCGTATCATCCAGAGGCTGAGCGGATACAACGCGACTCATACAGTCACCCTAAATGTAACCAACTTTTTCGCTGACCGATGGGCCTACCTTTCTGCTGCCAGCGGTACTTGCAGAGTAAATACGTCTCTCACATTTCCCAACTACAAGATGCGCCAAGGCGCTAATGTTAGCGGACTAAGGCAACCCATTGAGCTTCCAGCTACCGGCGCTTGTGGTCCGTTTGTTATCGGATCCACCTGGACTATTAGCGTCTGGTGTAACACCGACTTAACCTCTGCGGACTTCAATGGCCCCTCTCTCATCTTCAACACAGGCAACGCCGGCACCACCAACTCAGTCACTGCAGCAGCCTCCGTCGATTGGGCTTCGACTGGGGAGACCATCAACGGATTTACAAGGTATTACTCCACCCAGACCATCAACGCCTCGCCAGGAGCGGACAGCACTTGCTTGGAGTTCATCCTTCAGAAGAAAAACGACGGAGTGAACTTGGCCTTCGATTGGGCTCATGCTCAATTAGAACCAGGCCCCGTCGCAACAGAATTCGAGCATCGCCCGATTGGAACTGAGCTTGCACTTTGTCAAAGGTATTATCAAGTAGTTGCCTTTAACCGCGTAATATTTAACGGAAACAGCTCATCGGGCACCACAAGTGCATATCAATCAGCATTTACAGAAATGCGAACTACAACGCAAACAGTTACCAATGCAGATGGAGACCTGCACCTTTACCATAGTGGAGGACGGTATGAAGGAAACGTAAGTAACAACACAAAATCTCCTATTACAGGCGCAGGTATATCGCAAGGACGTGCGGCTATAACGATAAACCGTTTGGCAGCAACTACTACAGCTAATTTTCAAACAGTGGGAGGACCTGCGACTGTAACTACGTTCTATTTTGACTCAGAACTTTAAACTCTTAAACTTATTACAATAGAACTATCACACTTTAAAACCATGGCTTATACTTACACATTCACTGACGCTGAGAACAGTTCAATCAAGCGCACTGATGAAGACGGTAACGTTGCATTCGTTCCAGCCGCTCCTGGCAATCGTGACTACGCAGAATATCTAGCCTCTGGTGTTACTGCTACTGCATACGTAGCTCCTGCTTACGTAGCACCAGAACCTACAGCACTTGAACTTCTTACAACACGAGTGACTGCACTGGAGTCAAATGAAGTCAGTGATGATGCAACAGACACCACACTTCTGCTTGCTATCGCTAACCTCGTTAATCGTGTAACTGCATTAGAAGCCTGATATTAATCAGTAGAATAGTTATATAGTTATGAGTTGATAGATGGCGGCATACGATTTTCCAGATACCGCTGGTAAACCAACAGACGGCAGTTTTCAATACACAGCTCCAGATGGAACTTTGTATGAATGGAACGGTTACGCTTGGGTTGTACCTACTGATGAAAGTGGCGGTAGTGGCGGTGGTGCCGCACGGGTATTAACTCAAGTCCTTCCGCCATCTCCAGCAGAAGACGGTGATATGTATTGGTGTACTGATGATGGTCGCCTATATCTGTATTACGATGACGCCGATACAAAACAATGGGTAGACGCTAGTCCTGATGGTGGTGGCACTGCTCCAACATATTGGAACCGCAATGGAACAACACTGAGTCTTAGTAATGCTGGCGATGATGTTGACCTTGGAAACATTCAGCTAAATGCGAACGGTGCCCTAACAGCCACTGCCAGTGTCCAAACAGGAAGCTATGACATTTTAACGTCAGGCATTCAAGGAGGCAGAATATCAGGAATTGGTACTTTCAGTTCGCAGAAAACAGGAACTGGAGAGTTTTTTAGAGGTTATAACGAAGTTACCAAGACTTTCAACGTCACCGCAGAAGGAGTTTTAAACCTTGGACCTGATGTTACTGTGGCAACTACAACAAATATTAAATTAGATGGGTCCACAGGCACTGTAGATATTAATCAGTATTGCCAAGCACGAGGTTTTATTATTCGTAGTGCTAATAACAATGGAACTTACGCTGACGATAGAACTATGCGTTCAGCAGCGACGGGTTCCAGTAGCGCTGCTGTGTACATTGGTAATCAAAGGATTGACACAAGCCTTCCATCAGATAGACGCACAAAGGAGAACATCGTACCTACAGCTACAGACGCTGTTCAAGTCCTTAAAGACATTGAAGTTGTTGACTTTAACTTTATTGGGTCTGGGCTTTACTCAACTGACAAAACAGAAAAACGTATCGGGTTCATTGCTCAAGATGTAGAAACAGTGTTTCCACAAATGATTACACCCCCTGAAAATAATGAAGATTTATATACCGTAAAAAATGCAGAACTTGTTCCTGTATTAGTCAAAGGGCTCCAAACCACTATTGCCCGCATCGAAGCACTAGAAGAAACTAACGCCTCCCTTGAGGCAAGACTTACAGCTCTTGAAGGAGGTAACAACTAATGGCTATTCTTAATTTTCCACCGACTGCTGGTGAACCAATTGACGGCAGTTTTACTTACACCAGTGACGGCGTAATCTATAGTTGGGACGGTTATAAATGGAAAGTTGACTCCAGTTATATATCTAACCTAAATGATGGACCACTTGCTGGCTTCCGCAACCAGCTAATCAACGGTGACTTCCGTGTCTGGCAGCGCGGAGTCGATACTTCAGATTTTACTTTTGCGGCAGGTGTTCCTCCGACAGACCGCTTCATAGCAGACCGCTGGTATCAAAACCAAGATACAGCTGCATCTACCGCACGACGTGTCGGACCTGGAGGTAATCTCCCGCCTGGTTATGCCTATGGGCTATTGATGTCAACTTTTGAGCAACTATGCCAAGGCATCGAACTCCCCGCTAATGGGGTGCCAGGACAATTCCATATCGGCTCAACATGGACTGTTAGCTATTGGTGTAATCAAGCGGGGAGTATCTCGACAGAAGCTCCTTCCGTCAAGTTTCGTGAGACGTCCACTGGTGCTGGTGGTGTGGATGTAACTACCTCACCGTTTGGCGCAGCAATCGAAACTGTGGTTATAGGTGGAGAAACTTGGATGCGCTTTTCCTCTACGTTTACCGTGGATTCCTCGCCCGCAGCAAGCCACGACCAGCTGAGAATTGGCTTTAGCAATGGTGCCGCAGGGGGTCGAATCACCGGCGTTCAACTAGAACCCGGCCCAGTGGCAACACCGTTCGAGCATCGCCCGATTGGAACTGAGCTTGCCTTGTGTCAGAGGTATTTTCAAACAATCTTGCTGGCAGGTTTTGTCGCTAATGTTGGATCAACAGGACCTTCATCTGCACTGGTCAGTGTTCCAAGTGGAACTACATTCCGAGCCACTCCCACTATAGCAAACGGCAATCAACTTATTTTCAGGGACAGCGCAGGTGCTGCATCGGAATATAGTGTTGTCAACCAGATTTCTTATGCAAATAGTACTTCCAATGGCATTCGTTTTAGATTTACTCGATTATCAGCTAGTGCATCCTATAAGCAACTGGCTGGGGTATACGACGGCGCAACAGAGTCTGAGTCTGTGCAGCTTGACGCCGAACTTTAAGACGGCAGTCTGATATCCATATACCAGCCACTACCTTCACCCTCGACAATCCATCGGGGGTTAAAGTTTTTAAAGCTATAACTTTGGTTAGCACCATTGAAACTTTCTTCGTAACCTCCAGGCACAAGCTTGGCAGGTCCATTCGGGTCCTGCATAATCCATGCGTCATTGGTATAGCCAATGATGACTGAATAGTGGCCGCCACCGCTAGGCGCAGTCACGTGACCGTGATGCAACCAACCGACAGGTACAGGACGACCAGCGTCAATGCACTCACGGATATCACACGTCGTTCCGTTCGTAATAAAGTTAGCCTCAAGTCCTAGTGACCGCAGTGTTCTCAGCTGTGCTTGTGCATCAGTACTGTCGCCATACTTCTGTCTGACAAGGTTATAGGCATCATCATTTGCAATCTTGCCATAGAACATTGCGACCATCGCACAACTAGAACTAAAGCACTCACGGTAACCAGTGCCACTAGCATTATCATTCTGACTTTGGTAAGTCACATCCAATGGATTACTGATATCAACAGCAGGCTTTGAACGATACGTTGTAATCCAATCGTGCTCATCACTCTTCAGCACATCACGCATCTGGTTAAATAAAATCTCAACACCAGCTTCTTGCTGCGCTTCTCCTTTGTAATACTTGAAGAAGTTCTTAAAGTCTTGCTTGCTAATGTTAGCCATATAATAGATATCAACTATGACTATTCTAATCAGTAGAATAGAAACATATGAGTAATCTTAAATGACAACAAAAGAACGCGAGCAATTCTGGAAGTCGATAGAAACTGGGGAGAACCCATTGCTATCTGCCATGTCATCACTTGTAGAAAAGTGGGGACTACCCGCAATTATTATGGCGCTCGGTGATATCTCAGTCGTTCTATCAGAAGACGCAATTGACGCAGATAACCTAACCGCTAATCAACGCGGCTTAGTTATGAATGCTTGCGCTCAGGTCTCTAACCTCAGTGACCTGATGCACGCAGAAATGGATTGGATTAAAGAGCACGCAGAGTAATGGCTTATCAACAAGTAAATGGTTTATATCACGTCCCCTTAGTAGACTTTGGCAAACAACTACAGTCACGTGGCTGGAATATTGGTGAGCACTCGGCGTTTGGTGGTAACAGTGGTGGACATGCAACCAACAGTTATCACAACTATGATGAAGCACTTGATATTACTTGGAAAAACAATAGTTATGGTGACTACGACCCTAGTGGTAAAGTTAAATGGGATGATTGGACTGACCAGTTAGGCACACGCCTGGCAGGTGCTGGACCTGAAGTACTACATAGAAGTAATGACTCTAACCACGGAACACACGTCCACTTAGCAGCGAAAGGTGGCATCCTCAGTCTGTCTGAAGCACAGATGCAAGACTTCGGCCTAATGGATGTAAAGCCTGCTCGTGTAGAAGCTAAGACTAAAGCACAGGAATATGAAAAACTACGCGACGGTAAAGATGTAAGTGTGCCTGAAGCCACAGCAATTGCCGATACTCCAGCTAAAGCATTTGATATTCGTGACCGTGACGTAGCAGCGCGTGGTGGATACGACCCACGATTTGATAAGAAGTAATCTTGTTAAAATAGTCTGAGGTATGTAACATACATATGGCAGATCGTCAGAAGGCTAAATCTAAAGCTGGTGCCTGGACACGCAAGGAAGGACAGAATCCTGAAGGCGGATTAAATGAAAAAGGCCGTGCTTCTTTACGTGCTCAAGGGCAGGACATCAAACGTCCGCAGCCTGAAGGTGGTAAACGCAAGGACTCTTACTGCGCTCGTAGTGCAGGGCAAATGAAGAAGTTCCCTAAGGCTGCCAAAGATCCAGACAGCCGCTTACGGAAAGCTCGTCGTAAGTGGAAGTGCAATGGCTAACAAGAAAAAGGCTCAAGAATTTTTTCAACAGAAAAAAGAAGCCGCAAAGGAAAAATGCGGTTGTAAGCACTCCAAAGGTAAAAGCTAATGAATTTATGGGAAGAAATAAATAAGCTTAAAGATGCCAGTGGTCGCATGGCTATTGAGAAAGGACAGCTAGCAACTGGCGCTCCTAGTCACGGTAAGCCTGGTGACTATGGTTTTGGCGGCCGTGCTCGTAATATGCCTGTGACACCACGTATGGCAGGTGGCTCTATCATAAGTGCAGTGGCTGGTAACTTAGCTAACGCAGGTCTAGAAGCAGCGCAGCCTTATATAGATTCAGGTATGCAATCATTAGCTTCTAATCTTAGAGGCACTGGAAATATCGCATTGAGGTAATTATGGCTGACGTCAGCAAGCAACCTGATTGATGAAGCGATTAGCACCCCTTAAACGCTTCATTTATTTACCTGTGGAAACTGGGCGATAAGCACAGCTGATTGTTCGGTAGCTCATCCCGTGCTATGGTTACGGTAACGCCTATAAAAAGTAGGGTTCGAATCCGACCCTCTCCGTTTAACACCTACTACCCCACACCACGTGGGGTTTTTTATTAGGTTAACGATAGGCGTTGCTTATATCCCCACATGACCTCAATGAACGTGTTAACTCTGGCGGAAAAGCTAAAGAAGCTCTATCGCATCAAAGACACAACCTATGCCAACTGGCTAAAAGCAGTCGGACCAATCAGTGAGCTAACACTGGATGAGATTACAAACGATGTCGTCCTTGACCAACGCATTCACTGGTTAGAGCAGACGTGTGAAAGCACGACCAAACTACGAATCAGCAGCTTGAAAGCAATCTGGAACAAGGGCAGAAAGATGCGCCTGGTATCTGGAACTAAAGCTGATAACCCCTGGCTCGACGCAGATGATGGACTAGTGATACCAAACAGAGACCCAGAGTTCTATCCGTGGGAGCACTACAGCAGGTATCACAATGACCCTTACTTTGTCATCCTGTGGTTTACAGGTGCACGCATTGGTGAAGTAGCAGGGCTAGACCCAGAGAACATAGTTACAGATGCAGAGATACCTTACTTTCAGTTCATTGACCAAGAGAACAGAGACATAAAGAACGCACCTTCTAAAAGAAAGGTACCGATCCACCCTGCTTGTCAACCTGTGTTGCCTAACTTTAGGCAATCAAAAGCAGTGTGCCCTGGTAAAAGCTGGAGTGAGAACTTCAGATTAAATATGCAGCTCCCTAAATTCGAAGCAGCGCACACCTTGCGCCATAGCTTCCACACTCGTTGTAGAGATGCAGGCATTGAGGAATATATGATTGATATCCTGACTGGTCACGCTAAGGCAAGCACAACAGCACAGTATGGGAAGACGAGATTACACTTGCTGAAAGACGCTATTGAAAAACTACGTTAACCACAGTAGTTTTCTATATACCTTTCATTTAAATCCTATAGCTCCTATAGATGATTTATTTAGAAAGGGTTAGGTAGAAGCGTGGTTAGTGTGGTTCTGTAGTTTGTAGAATAGTAAAGGAACAGTGCATCAAGACTATGATTACGTTAATCCAACCAATCCTGCTTAGCTTTGTTACATCAAAGCGAGTCAAGACACTCATCGTGAAACTTCTCGAAGCACTTGCTGCTAAGACAGAGAACACTCTTGATGATGCTGCAGTTGCAGTCGTCCGAGATGCTTTGCTCCCAAAGCCCTGACGCCTAAAGCAGTAGTTGATAAAGCAATAGAGGACTATATCGATTCGATAGAAGTCCTTGAAAATGCTGTCGAAGATTCACTAGTTACATTCAAAGAAACTGGAACATTCGGCAGTGACGGATGGTCTATATCAAAATCACACACGGCATTTAAAGATGATTGAGCCATTTGTACCTATTTTTGTAGCGGTTGGAACAGGGTTCGCTGTGCTTACAAGTCGAATCTACAATCGCATCTCGATGCTTGACAATAAAGTAGACAAGATTGAACTACGAATCGTGCAAGAGTATGTAAGCAAGAATGATTTTAACAATGCATTGACACGAATGGAAAGTCACTTGGTGAGGATGGAAGATAAATTAGACGCAATTGCAAGTAATAAGTGTAAGTAAATACACTACATAGACAATGAAGACTCCTAAGTTGGTTAACCTTAAGAGGAGTTGCTAACTAACAACTATGGGAATTGCCGAAGACTGGTCAGACTTATTGTTTGACCTAAACTGTCTATCGAAGAAGACAGCCAAGCGCAAGTTCAGACAACAGATTAAATACGGTTGGGGTGGACTATGTGCCTACTGCAGGTGCAATAGAGCCGACACCCTTGACCATTGCAAGCCAAAAAGCAAAGGAGGTTCAAGCTTACGAAGCAACTTGATTCCTGCCTGTCGTTCGTGTAATGCAGACAAAGGTTCTGAATCTTGGTTAGTATGGTTTCAACGACAAGAGTTTTATAACATTGTCGCCCAAGAACTTATAGAAGAATGGATTTCTAACAAAAGGTTTATAGAGGAAGAATTAGATGACACCACTTACTATCGAACAGAGATTTGCCCTAACCAGAGCCAGGTACGAAGTGTGTCGTATGAGCCGCCCAGCATTGGAGAAGACTGCCTTACGCCTGCTTAAGACACGTATGGAGCAGAAGAACGGAGTGCAAGAGACACTACGTGCTAACGGCATTATGTTTAAGATTGATGAGAACCAACAGGGGTTGCCAGAGATAATTTCTGAAGATACATTTATGACACTACTGATGATGCAGGATGAGGACGAAGGTCTATCAACTGACATCTATGATGAAGGTTGGGAAGACGATGACCTCTCAGATGATGGTCTTATGATTGGTTGAATTTAGCTAGACTTATCGCAGTTAAAACAATCAATATGTATTATGTCGTTGGGCCAGTTCTTGCCCTGCTTATCAGCTTAAAGTACACACATCAGCAATCAGTAAAGCGAGACGAACGATTTAAAGCTATCGAAGCAGATGTTCAATCACTTGTAGTTCGTAATGAAGAAGTAGATAAAGAGATGCTCAGAAAGATTATGACAACTGTGATGCCTATTGCAAAGGCAGTTAACAAATTAAACACTGAGGTAGGCATCAGATGAAACCAGCACACACTATTGATTTAGTTGCACTAGTGAAACGGTTTACTCACGAGCCACATCAAGTGGCAGCATTGAATATGTTGAAAGAACTACTGCCTGCTGAGTTATCAGCATCTAATTCAGAGTGGGTAGAGTGCTACTACTCAGATGGAACTGGTGTCAGGAAAGTAGATACAATAACAAAGGGTATGTAAATAAACTTGTGAAGAGTACTAACCTACGTAATAAACCTGTAGATAGACGTAGGTTATCTATGGAAGACCGTGCTAGTTATAAGCCACGGCAACGTGCCAAATCATTGGCTCAAGCACGTCAACGTAAAGGACAGATGGCTTGGGACTCTAAGGTGTCACGTGGTACACAGGAGCAGAAGCCAGGCACTGGTGGCTTCACTTCAGGCTTAGGAATGCAGCAACAGCGTAACCGAGAGAAAGGTGCAGAGGTACAGCGTGCGAAGCAACTACGTGCAGAGAAACCGGTTTACTAAAAGAACGTAAAAAAATGCCCCCGTTAGGGGGCTATCAGTTGATCAACTTACTTAGTGTAAGTGCGACCTCGATAAACGAATTTTCCGTGTGTTTCACTAGCAGTGTGGTCTGGTGTGTATTCAACACCACGATAGTGAGTGTCGTTAATACGGGCTAGTTCTAGCTCTTTACGAGCACGCACTAGAGATTTACGAGCGTTATCAAGGCTCCTTGCTTGGATAGTAGTCATTTGGAAACTCCATAGTTGGTTAAGTTCCCCGTTGCTTCTCCGACAATCACTCGGATACTTGCGACCGCAAATGTGTGCGGTTCAACGTATTTATATTCTAGAGCATTT
>Ga0233438_10003860_pt1 | contig 13518 bp, 19 predicted proteins | sample SI_123_September_FD_182720 | JGI IMG/M metagenome (GOLD analysis project Ga0233438, IMG submission 182720) | Seawater microbial communities from Saanich Inlet, British Columbia, Canada - SI_123_September2016_10_MG | ecosystem: Environmental > Aquatic > Marine > Inlet | place: Canada: British...
CCACTGCCAGGTTCACCGTTGCCGTACTTCAGGATAATTGTTGTTGCATTTGCCATTAGATTTTCTCCTTCAAGGCAGTCTTGTAACTACCGCCAGTAATACCTGTGTATGTGCCGCCACCAATGACGGAGTTTTGATTCAAATAACCAGCAGCGGCGTGATTGCCCCAGCCGTGTGCTTCGTTTAGCTTCGCTCTCTCTTCTTCGGTCATGCCACCACTCGCTGCCGCCTCATTCCATTTCGCAATGTCTGCAAACGTAATAGTGGCTGCGGGGGAACTGGTAAAGATGGGATCAAGCTCTTGCGTGATATAGCCAGCAAGCTCGTGGTCACCCCAGCCGTAAGCCTCATCCCAATTTGTAATTTGATCGTTTGAAATACGATCATCCATGCTCTGATTGGTGACCAAATACGGTAAGTCTCTGTAGGCGTTGGCTCCGTTGCCAACCTTCATGCCTACATTGTTGTTGCGCTTACCATCAGAGCTTTGGAAAAACTCAACGCAAATCTCACCCTCTGCGGGAATGCAGATCGTGCCGTATCGACGCCACTCTGTTGTTGTGCCGCGCCTTACCTGTATGGTTTTGTGATCGTAATTAACCACTGGCTGATTCATTGTGCGTTCTCCAATTTCTCAAGCCTCTCCTGTAGTTTCGCTGTCAGATCAGCAAGCTCTGCAATTACCGCCTGGAGCTTCAGAAACTCGCGCTCTGCAATCAGACGCGGATTTTCTCCTACAAGCTCCGGCGCATAGGTAATGCCCCTTTTCATCGACGCCCACTCACCTCAACGTCCATATACCCACTGGCCCAGCGGAACTGGCCCATTTCTTTGAATTCAAACCGCAAGCTCAGATAACGCCCTGTCGTGCGCATATCGGCCTGATATGAGCCATCACCGTTGTCATCAAGCCATGTTGGCTTTTCCCACTGCGGGGTAGCCAGGGCGCTCTCGGCCCATCCTGTACGGATGCCTACCCTGCCCTTGCCGGCAAGCTGCATGTGGTACTGCCTTAAATGCTTAATCACCCAGCCGTTAATGCCAGCGTCATCAAGGTCAATCGCTTTGCGCTCCACCCAGCACTCACGGTTGTTGGCGAAAAACGCCTCTTTCTGGTGAATGCCAAACGATGTCAGCGCCAATATCTTTGGCTGGAAGGTGTAAGTGTTCTGAACACCCCACGACCAGAAATCATCAAGCGTGGAATCTTCTGGCTGACGCAACTCATGCCAGGGCTGAGTCATATCGCCCCACTGAGAGCCTGTTTGCGGTAAATAGCCCCGGGAAGCGTATGTAATAGGTGCGCTCTTGGCCTCACCATCACCCCAGCCAAACGTGCCAGTGGCATAGCTATAAATGCACGACTTGCGTCCATAGTTAGTGTCGAAATAAATCCAGATTTCTCTGTTCTCTGGATCGTGGCAAAGCGTGGCTGACTTGAGGTTTACAGCTCTCCTGTAAAACTCGACATCGAACATGTCCTCACCAACCCTAGTGGCTGTAGAACCGTCATGAATGTAAAGCTGATCACCATCAATAACAAAATGGTTGTTGCCAAACTCAACCACACACTGAGGGCCAGCAGCACCGCGCTGAAATAAGCGACGGGTTTGAACAACATACTGACCACCCGTGAAGATGAGAGCGTGTGCCGCCGTTGCGGTGTAGATAATGATTGATTCATTCAATTGCTCTGCTGCGATGTATCGACCATCTGCAGCACCCACTACCTGCTGAACAGACAGCGTTGCTGGGCTGATGTAATCCCATGACGGGGGGCCACCAGCGGTCAAGCCGGTCAGGCCCGAATCAGCACCACCGCCCGGGGCGCCCTCGGGCACCTTGTAGGTCGGGTCAGATGTGGTATTACTCACCCACACCACGTTATTCTTGTCTTTGAGCTCCGACTTTTCATAGACCGGTGACTCATTCCCCGGGTTATCTGGGTCAATCTCAGCGTCAAGCGGCTCTTTCTGCTTAATGCCCACAGCAACCAGTTGCGACTTATAAGCAATCAGCCGCTCACATCTGGCCTCGGTGTCAAAGCTCGGGTCGCCGCCAGTGGTTAAATCCCACTCGGTAGAAATCATCCCCCACTTGGGTAGCGGAATAAAAAACGTGTTCTGAGCACTCTCAGGATCTTCAACCGTGTCCCAATCAAACATGAACGGCGCGTACTCGGGGCAGTTAAAGATCACTGTGTCGCCCCAGTGAGTGAACTGCCATGTTGTGCCGTCACTAATCTCAGCAGGCGTGAAGTACCAATCTTCACCGCTGTACATATGCAAGCCATTCTTGCTGGCCGCGAACACATACACCTGCTCGTTGCGCATCTTAGTGGTGAATATTTGAAATGTTATGCTCTGTGGAATACGCAGCGTGGACTCGGCAATCTTCTCGAGGCCAAGGGGCGTAAATCGGACGTTTAAGCTATCAGTCCAGGCATTGACGGGCAGGGCTTGACCGTTCTGGTCACCCACTACGCCGATTTGCCCAAGACTGATATGCGGGATGATCATGCGTTCTCGAGCGCCTCCACTCGAGCAGTCAACGCAGCGATTGATTGACTCATCTCAGTCATTGACTGAATGGCATCAGAGATCGCCTCGTTACTAACATTCAGCGGGCTGTTGGCGTATGGGAATGAGTTTTTCAGACACTCTTTGACCGTCCGAATCTCTTCTGCGCCGTTAGCCACAGGGTCAGTAATCTGCGGCACCGATGAATCTAATGATGTGACGTATTTAGCCATTGCTATCCATCCACGTAAGCTGTGATGTTGTTTTTAGCCAGAACCTTCTCCAGCGTCACATTGCCGTTCAGAATGTTCTGGATGGCCTGCTCAAGCTGCTGAATGCGGGCCTCTTGCCAGCCCTCTGCCGACAGCTCAAGGTTTTGCACAATTACTTCAAGGGCAGACAGCCGCGCATCAATCTGCTGAACTTGCTCAATCAATCCCAGGAACGAGTCAACAGCGCCAGCGCCCTCAAATAAGGGCTTCCACTCGCCATCCTGGCGAATAAATGATTCGCCGGTATATGGCGCCTCTTCGACGTACACATGACCAGATGTGGACGATCCCAGCGTTGACCGATCAGACCAGCCGCCGTCCACACTGTTGTCATTGCTTAGGGAGCCGGGCGTACCGCCATCAAGGCGAGCACCGCGATGCGGTGGCACGTAACTCCAGACGTTTTGATTCTTAGGCATAAACGCTTCTGACCTCCTGCACAGAGCCCAGGTCAGCATCGGTTTTTGTTCCGTTAAGCTGGCCTACCGTCTCTTCAAATTTGGATTTCCACAGCGCAATGCGTGGGTCATTCATCAAATAGCCCTCAGCGTGGCTCAGAGCGCCATACAGGTACGCGGGATAGGCATCCTGCAGCGTGTTGGTGTGGGGATTGGCGCTGTCCACCGGGCCGTCAAAGCTGTACATGTGGACATACAGCGTGTGCCCTACCGGCAATTCAGCAATCGGGTAGAAACACAGGTAATTCTGGATGCGAGTGAAATACTCTGGCCGACCATTGCCACCAATGTAGTATCCCGGGGCCGGGGTTAGCCAGGGCGGGTACGCAAACCGATCAAGCTCCGCATCAGCGATCAGCTCGGGCGGTAGTAGCTCACCCACCATCGGGGCGACCTCTGGGGGCACAGGGAAACCAGCCTCTGGCTGCTCTTCAATCTCAATGGGAATTTGAGCCGCAGGTTGTCGGTGCAGCCGCTCAAAATAGTCGGACTCTGAGATGTACTGCAGCGGTATGCCGTTAAACACCACTGACTTCAGCTCAAGGCAGGAGTCAGGTAAGCGCACCGCGGCGTTAATCGGATAACCAACGGTCTCACCGGTATAGGTGACCGTGGATTCATTGCTCGTAGAACGGAGCCGCCGAAACAGATCCTGCTCTGCCAGCATGATAAATCGAGGAATCTGAGAATCGAGATCCTTCCGGTTAAGGAAGGCTCTCACATCATTGAGCAAGTCGTTATATGACCTCATTTGCCCGTCCTTGAGTGACCAGGCAACAGCTCGGGATAATGCTGCTGGAACCAGGTCAGAAATTTCTGATTTGTTTGCTTGCAAGTAGCAAACCGATGCCAGAAATCCGCTCTCTCATCTTCAGGCAAAAGCTGCTGATATTTTACAACGGTCTCCATCGGGATTGAACCCACGTACCGCCAATCTTTCTTAAAATAATCAGATTGGTCTTGCTTGTGTTTTACGTGAGCCTTCGCCTTCTCGGTATCAAAGTGATAGCCCCGATAGGTAACCCCATCTTCATAAGAGAACGTGCGGGAGGAGCCCTCCCGCAAGTCCGTTAAGCGATGTCGATAATTCGACATCAGATGCTGACACCAGTGACAGCGGCATGAGCCTTAGAGTTAAGCACCGCGTAAGTGCCCTCCCAAAGGATTTGTCGCTTGTCAGAGTCACCGACTTTCGCCAAGGGCCAATCAGCCGTGGGTCGCAGTACAGGAGTAGCGGCGTAGTTGAAATCAACCAGCAGCATAGTGCCCTCTTGCATGTTGCGATCCAGCACAACGTCCAGCTCACCGTAGGTCGAAACGTACAGATCGATTACGTTCACGATCTTGCGCTCGTTACGGATGTCACGGTGACGGCCAGCGGCCATCGCCATAGCTGATACAACGCCAGCGGTCTTGGGGTCAGTAACCAGGTAAGACGGGTTACCGCCTTCCATGTACGTAGCCAAGTGAGCTGACAGCAGCGCCTCTTCAACACCCTCAACGTCAGTGGCGGCAGAGCCGTCAACAACAACGCTAGCGTCAAGCTGAGATACAAAGTCAGCCATCTTGCGAGCAGGCGGGTTGGGGATGAACATTGGAGAATCGCCGTCAGACGCCTGACCAGCTACCTTCGACTGAGTGGTACCGACTACGGCCCACTCCTGGTCGTTAGCCAGCTCGCCATAACGCAGCTCAAGCTGGTACGCCATTTCGGAGTTGCGCCCATATTTATCAACTTTTTCAAGTGTCCCAGTTACTTCGGCAATTTTGCCCATAATTTGGCAAAAGTTGGATTTCTCCACTATAGGCTTCGAGGTGTCGGAGCCAGCAGCGGCACCTTCAACCAAGGCGTTCTCGCCAGCTGCGTTCAAATCGTCTTCTGACCACTCATGCAGCTTTCCAGTTGCGCGGATGGTCTTGGACATGGACACCACGGGGGTGTCGATGGGTGAGATGTTGTAAATTACGTCCTGGACATCTTCAGCTTGTCGCGTCTGATGATATGTATTGTCTACCTGTGCCATCTTTAATTCCTCCTACGGATTGGATAGCTATCCCTCAGCCCGTAGTTGCGCCTCCTTCATTGCAGCAAATGCACCCCGTTGATTGGGGTTCTGCTCGAAATTGGCCTTCGCATTAGCAAACCGCCCTCGGACATCTCGTTGGGTTACTGGCCTGTTCTGCGCTGCGGGCTTTTGAGACTTGCGTTTAGATACAGTTTTTGCCTTTTGTCCTGCCGTCCGCACTGAGAATGAGTCGTAAATCATCTCGATAACCGCCGCATCGGTAATGGAATTGAACAAATCAGGGCTCAATCCACGACTCTCTGCGTACTTGCCAAGCTGGCCATAGAGCTCATTGCTCCACTGGGGAATCGTCCGACGCAACCGGGTGCGGGTAATCTCAGCCTCTCTCTCGACTCTGATTTTCCACTGCGCCTGTTGCTGATTCGTAATCTTCTCCAACGCCTGCTTGGCCTGGGCCTCCTGGGTGAATGCCGCCTGGGCCTGCTGCTGTAACGTGCCCACCTGATCAGCCGGAACTTGCGACCAATCAATACCGCGGAAACGTTCAGCGTTGCCGGTCAACGCCTGAGACAACAATTGAGCATCACGCGCTGCGCCGCCCAAAGTATCCTCAAGCTCGAACTGCATTCGCTTGGTGGCCATGAGGTTATCGGTCATTTCAGACTCAAACTCTTCACGGGACTGCATGACTCGCGTGTACTCGGCTTGTAGATCCTTGTACCGCTTCTCGTAATCGTGCTCCGGTTCATCAGAATCAGCCTCAAGTGTCTCCTCTGGAGATTCGAGCTCCTCATCTGCCTCCTCTTCGCCGTCATACGATTCACTGGCTTGACTATCCAGTACATCGTCCGCAGGTTGGGGTGTCCCAAAATCTACTTCTTCGGGAGCCGTTCCCTCGACGTTCTCAGGTGCTGGCTGTGGCCGCGCTGCATCTCTCTCTGAATCAAGACGAGCCATTGCCTGCTCTCTAAAGCTGGGTGTGCCGCTCTCTTCGCTCACTGGTACTCCTCCGCTCTAAATTGATTGTCATTGGTCTGCTGCTGGTCGGCTGTCTCAGCCTGGGCAACAAACCCTGCTAATGTCTGCGCGGCGTCTTGCAATCCGCGCAAACGAAAATAAATCTCTTCGCGCTTCTTTGAGTGATCAACCTGAGTTGATAGCCACTCATTGAAGTAAAAGTTAATCGTCTCCTGATACGCTCTCCCGAATATCGGGCTCTGTAACAGACTCTGTGCTTGCACTCCCGCTTCCAATATCTGTTGGATATCGGTTGCGGAGGAACGTCCTTCGTTTGCTTGGGGCATCTCTCTCTCCCTTCTCCCTCGCTCGCTTCAAAATGAGAGGATGAATGTCCTCCCGAATCTCTTTGGCCATCTCTTTCTCTCGCATGGCCCTCGGTAAGCTAAACGTCATTGGCCCACCACCTTCTTTCGATCAATGTTCAATTTCTCAATATCAACCATCTGCTCATGCTCAAACTTCTGAACGTCCATGTTGTTATCGAACATGCGATCAGTAAGGTCTGTCTGAGCCTTCATAAGCGCCGACTGCGCGGTTTGCTGGATGCCGGTTATCTGAGCCGCAGTGAGCTGCTTTTGTAGCTCGAGCTGCTCTGTGCTCTGCCTGAGTTGCTCCATTGCCTGAGCCTCTTTCTGCTTCGCCATCTGGGCAAACTCGGGCGATTGCGGGCTGATCATGTACTGGCTGGTGTTTTTGATGCCCACAAGGTCAAAAATCTTGTCGAACAACGCATGCTTCTGCATCACACCGTAAATATCGGCCATCGATGGGTCTTGCATCATGGTTGAATGCATCATCGTGAGCTGGGAAGCCTGTCTTTGGGCCTCATCAGGCGTCAATGCAGCCGCGACCTCCATCTCAAGGTCATCATCAGCCCACTGAGACGGCACAACCGGGATCATCTGACCGCCAACCTCAATAGCATCCTGAGTTTGGTCGTTCTGCATGGCCAATTTGACAATGTGTTGGCTGATTGGCACCAGGAATGTCCTGGCAAAGTCCCGGGCGGCCATCGTGACGCGGCGCCGGCCAGATGTGGTCAGCTTGTCGATCATGTCAGAGGCGTTTTGGTTATTCACCGCCCCATCATTCATGCCCTTCGCCAGCCCAGACATGCCATTACGCTCATCACCATCAGACTTCAGCAGCTGAACCACGTTCATCGTGAGTGGTGACAGCTCCGGGGTAGCCAGGGGCGTCACAGAGCCCGGCTGACGGCTCCAAATCACTCCACCAATGGTGTTGTCTAGCAGATCCCGCGGGTTCTTCAGTGCGCCTACAGTGGCCTCATAGCGGGTGGTGTTACGCATCTGCTGGTTGTCGATGATCAGGCGCTTGAGGATGGATTGAGTGCGCTGGGTCTCGGACATTACATCCGCGGTACACGTACCCTCGGCAGAGTGGCTGACCTTCATCTCAGTCCACTCGAAAAACGGAATATCCTCTACCTCGCGGATAGCCGGGGTGCCATCTGCCCACCGCAGCACCTCACCACACGACCAATGCACCTCATACAAGCGCACCTCTTCGGCCATAGCGTGTGGGTCATCGGCAATCGCGCCCTGGTCAAGCCATGTCCAGGTGCGGTAAACCGTGACAATCTCATGCACCCCGGTGCGGTTCTTGTGCTTCAGCCTCTGATACGTTCCGTCAAACGCCTTGCGGGACGAATCTTCATCCTGGTTGCGGAATCGATAGTCAGGTTGCAGGCCATCAATCTGCTCAGGATCGTAACCATCCATCAGCATCCTGGCGCGGGTAACGTCCTGCTCCATAGCCACAAACATGGCCTCACAGGGGTAGCTCGCATTGGGGTCACGGTAATACCGCTCAGGCTCCACTAGATGCAGCTCGGCGTGGCTATCGTCTTTCTCGATTTCCACAATGCCGGTCAGCAAACCTGATGGGTCGGTGACAATGTTCTCTTCAGCCACACTGATCGGGTTATGCTGCGCCAATATGGCCTGGTACTGGTTGGGATCAGCGCCCTGAATATCAACAGTCTCTGTCTTCGTTGACGCTACCCAATCAACCAGTACCACGCACCTCTTTGCTACAAACGCATCGTGAAAAGCATCACGAAACAGGCGCTCATAGTTGTTCTTTCGGAAGACCGCATTTACATAGGCAGTTTTCGCGTCATCCTCAAACGGAACGCGACTACCAGCAAAACGCACCGCGTCTCGATCTGATAAAAACGTCTCAGCAAATATCGCCTTTTTGGACTCCACAGCGTCTTGAACATCTGGCGAGACGTACTTAGAGCGGCCCTTGACCTCATTACCCAGGGGCTCCATCGAATACATGCGATGGTTTCTGCTTCGCTGGGTAGATACATCAAACGATGCCGTGTGAGCCTCTTGAACCTGGCTCTCCAATAATTTAACGAGACTACGGAATTCACCTTCCATAATTTACTCACCTAAACCAATTATGTGAGGTTCAATCGCCACACCCTTCACGGGGTGCTTTGATAGATCCACCAATGTTGTCGCGGTAACTATCACGACTCCACTGGATCTTATTCCCGGCAAAGCCCAGGCTACTGCTTTTTGCTTCGGGGCCGGCTTTTTGCTTTGTCTTTAGGCTGCTGTGATCGCCCGCTGCCTTTTGCTTTTTGCGGGCTCCGCTTGCGCCTCGGTTTGTTGTCCTCTTCCACCCTTTCATCAGTAGTCTCCTCTGACTTTGCGGAAGGTTTTTCCGCGTTCGCTCCCCGCCTCATTAAACTCTCTAAGACGCTTTTGATTTTCGACAAGAGCCTCATGCTCGCGCCCCTCTTTTTTCAAAATCTCATTGTGCTCAAAGTGGCGCCTGGTCTCCGCACGATCCATGCTCATCAGGTTCCACTCATCATCCTCTTCCATTGAGGTGATCTTAATATCTGCGCTGTACTTAGAAGGCTTCATTGCGCTTCCCTAAAGCATGAGTACAGCTCAACCACATAGTAACTATCGTCGCCCATCATGTTACTGCCATAGCGATTTTCGTGGTCAAGCTCAAGCGTGATATAAAGCCCATCCTTCAGAGCATTTTTTACTTGGCACTGGTACTGCAGCTGACCGCTCATGTTAGCAACAACGATGTAACCCATATTACTGCCAGCGCCAACCATGCTTGTAAGGTAATGGCTACTGTTACTGGGTAGCTTCCATTTGAACTTGCGGAAGTCGTTCATTGAGCTAGAGGGCACACCGTTTTGGTCGTGGAAGTAGAAAGTCTTGCCGTCAGCCCCGTTGCCCTTCTTATACAGCCGCTCTTTATGGCTTAACAGAGCGCCCTTTGAGGAACCAACTCGGCTGTCGACATAGCCACAGGTAGCTATATTAGTAGAGCCACCTGTCTTGCCAGTGTAATTGATGGAATCAAGATCGGTTGAGTTGTGATAGGCGCTAAGGAGATCAGTATTATTGCTTCCCTTGATAACAAAGCCGTCTTTATTGTCGCCGACTCTGGGGATAACAACCTTGCCCTCGAACTTGATCCTAGTGGTCTGGGCCTCTTGGATGCACTTAGCGCCGGTCATCCCTAAATACTGCACCGACATAATGGGGTTGGTTCCCATGTTTAAGGTGCCCGACATATTGCCGCCGGTCTTCTTTAGATATCGCGCGTCCAGATCATCCAGTTGCAGGTCTTGCTCATTAACTTGGAAGAAGCGTATCTCGCAAGTCTCACCGACCCAAATGTTCAGGCCCGCTTCCTTTAGCGTCACCTCGACGTTGACGATGCCTGTTCCCTCTGGCTTCTTCGCGACCACAAAAAGAGCGTATGCTTCGGGCGCATCCACATCCACCACTTCCAGAAAATCGCCAACCTCGATATCTGCGAACCCGTGAGCCTTTCCATCCAAGTCCGTTGTATTCAGAGTGATGACATTTTCGTTGCTTGATTCTATGTCATCAACCAACAGCGCAAACTCACCAGCGTTGCGTGGGATGGTATCGCCAGAGTAGCCGACATACTTCCACTTCCCGTGTTCGCGTTGTACTAACAGCGTTTCCAAGGCGAGCGCGATTTGGTCTATCTCGCCTTGTAACACCCGGTCGCCATTGTCGACGTATTCCGTCGTGGGCAATTCATCAATCTGCGCTTGGAGCTTCTCATCTCGATGGGTAGACCAATCATCGAGCGCAATGATTTGCTGCTCCAGCTTCAAATGGGCGACAGTGTTTAAGCCGTCCCGCTCTTCAAACTTGCCATCAAGAATCTCATCGCGGATTTGGCTGGTGCGGTCAACTTCTTCTAACTGCGCTTCGGTAGCATAACCTTCAAGGTCAATGTCACCTGTCTCAATGTCTGAGATTGCGTTGTATAAAAAGTTATTAACGTCGCGCTGATTCTTTAAGCCTTCTAGCTCTTCTGGTGTGCCAATGAACTGACCCTTGGCATTGCGGAATGGGTTGGGATTAACCACAACCGAATCAGTCGTTATGTTGAATCGGACGTTCTGACCATCCTTCAGACCAACACCCTGCACCCCCTCGCCATCAACAGCGGGGAACTGACTGAACTTTGTGCCTGTAGCCTTGGTATCTTGATCACTCATTGCATCACCATCTCAATATCATTCTCCGTCAGCATCGACAGGCCAAGCTCATCCCATATCGGGTAGATCGTTGGGTCAGCAGGGTCCAAGTCAGTCTCGCTGCTGCCACCTCGACCCGTATGCTTCGGCGGTGTCATTTGACGCGCGCGCAAACTAGAACCCATATTCAATGGGCGATTGCCGCGTGTCCTGTTTGACCGGCGGCTCATTCGTACACACTCAGGTCACGGGGCATGTCTAGTATCTCCTCAACGCCACCCCATTGGCTGAACGCCCCGCCATCTACACTGAGTAGGGCGTAATGCAGTGCTTCGCAGACGTGAGACTCTGGGCCTTTGTCGGGGACATCTTTAAAGCGGTCGTCACCGGCAACCTGCAGTCTTTTATACTGGTATGCGCCCGCTAGTCCTCTAATGATCGTGCGGCACCTAGGATCAAACGTGATCACCGGCTTGCCAGCAGCCAGCCGCTGTAGCTGTGCATCTAGCGCACCAGCCCGCAGCTCAAACTTGTTGGTGTGACATGGCGTGGCATACAGGCCGTGAGGCTCTAGCATCTCAAAGCATGAGTGGTCAGTTGCCTGCCCACGCTGAGTACCCGCTGGGTCACCGTACAGCTCCACGTCATGACCAGCGTAATCTCTCGACAGCTTGTCCTTGAGTATCCCGCCAAAGGTGTAGGCGCTCATGTTCTCAGTGACCAGCTCATCGAACACCGCCCATGAGCCATCAGCGTTCAGCGCCATGAATGCAGCCGCTGGTGTGCGGCCCCAATCCAATCCAACGTACACCTTCTGGCCTGGATGAGGGCCACAGTGCTGAACATGTACCGCCTCATTGAAGCTAGGATGCACTGGCCTGCCATCACTGACAAAGACCAGCTCGTTGGCTAGGTTAGCGCGTACCCAATTCTCTGCCTTGCCCTGCAATAGGTTGGCGTAATAGCTGTCGGGGAGGTTCTTGATGTTCTCGGCCAGCTCATTGACTACCCAGCGGCCATCAACCTTGCTAACGGCGCCGGGCTGTCTGCCTATCCACCAGTTGTCAGGCCTGTCTGACTGCATGAACTTACCCAGCCAGTGATCACTATCAGGGCAGTTGCTGTCTGCTATGGCGCCGTACCAGCTATCGGGACACTCTGCCCTGTTAGGGTATCGCCCTACCCGTGACAGAATCATATCCACGTTGCTCTTGTTCAATTCCTTCAGCTCGTTCAGCCATGTGCCAGTGAGCTGCATACCTCTGGCCTTCTTCTCATCCAGCCCGCTATCAAACGACCTAAATAGAATCTCAGCGTTTACAGGTATACCGTCAGTGCCTACCGTGTTGATCGTACAGGTTACTGGGCTGACGTTACGCCATGTACCAATGCCCATGCCCTCAGTGATTGCCTTGAAGTCCTTGATCGTGGTTGATTCCAGATCAGGTAGCGTGTTTCGTACACACAGCCACCGTGACTTGCGAGTGCCATCCTTGCTGGTGGGCTGAGTCATGATGCGGTGAAGGATCTCAACGATAGATGCCTGAGTCTTGCCGCTGCCTAACGGCCCAATGAGGGCGCGCATGTAGCTGTTGTCACGATGGAAGTCTCTTAGCACTCTGCCCTGTGGCCGATAGCGCAATCGGTGTACCGGCTCAATGGCGTGGGGCTGTACTGGTGTGGACCATGCCGACTTACTCATAGTCATCTTCCGCTGGCATGTCCTGTACTCCAGACATATCCACCTCTGTGGCCTGTACCATAGCGTTTAGATTGACTTCGCTAGCCTTCAGCTTTGGCTCTGTGTACTGGGCTATACGGTCCCATGCGTCAATGGATAGCTTGAGATCAGCCGTATCCATTGTCCCCCTTGCTTGGTCATGCAGCGTTACAGCGTTCTCGGCCATACGCATAATGGGGTGAAAGTCATCCCCATACATATCCCTAAGCCTATCCATTAGGAAAGCTTTGTTCTTGCCTTTTGATCCTAGTGGGCGGGCCATAGTTTTTTACTTGTAAACATTTGTTCTATATCCCTAAAATAAAGCCCGGCGGGTACCGGGCGGGGCCAAACGTCTGACATGGCTTTAGGAGCCATATCACAAAGGGTTATATCATGCTAATCAACCTGCCAGCAAGTATCTGGGCTTACTTTTTCAAGATAATGTTCGCCTGGCGTCATCTCGGACTCACGCTTGACGCTCAGGTCGAACATGATGACGGCGGGCTCTTTGAACATATTAGCTGTCACCTGTGCGGCCTTAACAGACACAATGACATCATCGACATCGCTCATAGGGCGCCACCAACATGCAGCATAATCAAACTGAACAATATCACCCATCCTAATCCCCACCACATTTCATTACCCATCTGAGCGCACCTCAATCATTGGGCTTTCGCTGACGTTGTATGACCGAGTGATAATAATACGCGGAGACAGCTCGGCATACTCCATGATGCGGCGGGTGAACTTGGCGCTCTTCTTTCCCTGTCCACAATAGGCATTTCGGAAGTAGCTCCAAGGATATGCCCCCTTGCCGGCCACGCCTTTAAGGATGCCGTTTAGTCTCCTGTCATAAAATTTACTCATCTGCCAAACTCCTCCTGTAAGTCAACACTTAATAATTTACTTTAACTTTGCGTTGTAACATTTCATTAAAAACCCTTCCAAGATAGCTAGCTTGCCCCCCCGTT
>Ga0233438_10003863_pt1 | contig 13515 bp, 11 predicted proteins | sample SI_123_September_FD_182720 | JGI IMG/M metagenome (GOLD analysis project Ga0233438, IMG submission 182720) | Seawater microbial communities from Saanich Inlet, British Columbia, Canada - SI_123_September2016_10_MG | ecosystem: Environmental > Aquatic > Marine > Inlet | place: Canada: British...
CATCAGCGAAACCGGAGATGGAACGCAAGAACGCTGGACAGCCCGCGTCGTTGTCAACGCAACAGGACTCGGTGCCGATGCCCTTCGTCAAATGGCAGACCCAGAATCCCCCGCACGGATGCTCACAAGCCGTGGCAGCCACATCGTGTTGAAGCAGAACCTCTGTCCGCAGGGTCTGGGACTGCTCGTTCCCTCTACAGCCGACGGCCGGGTGCTATTCATGCTTCCCTTCTTTGGACGCACATTGGTGGGAACCACCGATGAGGCCTGCGATCCGAGTCTGGCCTCGTCCTGTACCGCTGAAGAAGAAAGCTACCTACTGAATTACGTGCGTGAGTGGTTCCCAGGCTGTGCGGAGCCGCAGGTCACCAGCCGTTGGGCCGGAGGGAGACCTCTCCTCAAGCCGCCTGGTGAAGGATTGAACAGCAGCAGAGTGGTGCGCGAGCACGAGGTGGAAACCCTTCCCTGTGGATTGGTGAGTGTGATGGGCGGCAAATGGACCACCTGTCGACCGATGGCCCTCGACACCCTGACGGCTGTCGAGCGTCAGCTAGGCCAGCCACTTCCATCCCCCAAACCCCTAGTGCTACTAGGGAGTGGAGCCACGCCAACAGCCACCAGAGACGAACTCGCAGCGCAAAAAAAACAACTGGAAAATCTTCTGCCCAACACCTCCCAACGCTCTGCCCAGATCGAGCATCTCCAAGGCAGCCACGGGCTTCAAGCGGTGCCACTGATCGCAGCCGCCGCTCCTGAGAAGCGAGCCCCCCTCAGCGACGTCATTCCCCTCTGTGAGGCAGAAATCTCCCATGCCATTCAGGCAGAACAAGCCCGCAGCAGCACCGACGTTCTGGCCCGTCGGTGCCGTTTAGCGATGGTGGATTTTGCTGAAGCGCAACGGCTGGAACCTCTCACTGAGACGTACCTCGCTCAATCCGGCCTTGTATCAGCCTCCACGGCCACTTCCACCTCACCAATGAGCCACCAGTTGAATCCGTAGGGCGGCAAATTCACAAACCACTCCTCGTTGGCGGTGGGGAATTCACACCCCCACATCACTTCACGCGTGCGTTGTCCTTTCCACGCCGATAAATCCAAGCTCAATGACGCTCCCGCAGCGGTCACATTCGCCGCCACCAAAACAGACATCTCGTCTGTGGATCGCAGATACACCAAAACACCTGGATGACTACTGGGGAGCAGGGTGAAATCGCCATGCTGCAGTGCTGGCAGCAACCGACGGGAGGTCAGCATCCGCCGATGCCAATTCAGCAATGAACCCGGCAACTGCTTTTGCACTTCCACATTCACCACGCGGTAGTCGTAGCCAGCCGCCGTGATGGGAGGCAGCACCAGCAATGGATCTGGGGCCATGGAAAAACCTCCATTACGGGCTGGGGTCCAAGCCATCGGAGTTCGGTTGGGATCACGGTCCCTCAAGCCAGGCCAATCCCCCATTCCCAGCTCATCGCCGTAATACAGGCAAGGCATCCCGGGCAAGCTGTACAGCAAACCGTGCAGAAGGCGGTTGGAGCGGGGATCACCGTTGAGCAACGGAGCCAGTCGACGGTTAATTCCCCAGTTCAACCAATGGCCCTGCCCCTGGGGCAAACCAAACCGCACCGCTTGAATCACCTCATCGTCAATGAGGTGTCCATCACCAAGCCAAAGCTCATCGTGATTGCGTAACGGGAGCGCCCATCGAGGGCCTTCCACGGCCTGCTCCGCTTCCAGTAAACACTCGCCCAACTTTTGGGCCGTGCCACTGGCGATTGCTGCAAACAGATGGGCTGTCAACACAAAATTGAAGGCGCCCTGAAGCTCATCGTCCGCGAGATAAGGCGCCGCCTCATCAACGGGTTGAATCGCCTCACCGAGCAGCAACACATCGCGGCCATGGGCATCAACGCGCTTCCGCAAGCGCTTGAGGAACGCATGGGTTTCTGGCAGCCCTTCGCAACGGGTTCCTTCTGCTTCGAACAAAAACGGAACGGCGTCGAGGCGAAAGCCATCCACCCCCCTCTCCAGCCAGAAATCGACGACGTCCAACATCGCCTCTTGGACCCAGGGATTTTCGTAGTTGAGATCTGGCTGATGACGGAGAAAGCGATGCAGGTAGTACTGCTCCGCAACGGAATCCCATTCCCAGTTCGATGATTCGAAGTGTCGAAACAGCACAGGCGCATCGCTGTACTGCTTGGGGTCATCACTCCAGACGTAAACACCACGCTCCGGACTTCCTTTTGGAGCCCAGCGGGCCCGCTGGAACCAAGGGTGCAAGTCACTGGTGTGGTTCAAAACCAAGTCGAGAATCACCCGCATGCCCTGGCTGTGGGCTGCTGTCAAAAAGCGATGAAACGAAGCCAGATCGCCGAGATCTGGATGAATCCCTTTGAAATCAGTGATGTCATATCCGCCATCCCGCAGTGGGGATGGATAGATAGGCGTCAGCCATAGGGTTTTCACCCCAAGCCATCGCAGGTAAGGCAAACGCGCTGCCAAACCTTTGAAATCACCGATGCCATCACCGTTCCCGTCGGAGTAGCTGCGAACGATCAGTTGATAAACAACCGTTCCTGACCACCATGGCCGCCCTGTGGTCATCCCCCGGATGCAGATGCACCACTGCTAGACCCATCTGGCCAGAACGTCAGCCCCGTGATCCTCTCCATCCAACAATTGACCCGGATGCAAGAGAGCGTTGGCTCGGGGATCACCCGACCCTTGGCCTGGCGAAAAGAGCAGTTGGGACGGCTGATGACGCTGATCGAACAGCATGAGCAGGACGTCCTAAAGGCCCTACAAACTGATCTCGGCAAACCCGCAACTGAAGCTTTCTTTGAGATTGTCGCCTTGCGACAAGAGTTGAAATTCACACGTCGCCATTTGCGTCGTTGGATGCGTGCCAAACGGGTGCCTGTTCCCGTTGCTCTCAGCCCGGGGCAAGCCCAGGTCATTCCGGAACCCTTGGGCTGCGTCCTCGTGATCGGTCCTTGGAATTACCCCTTCCAGCTCACCCTGCGTCCACTCATTAGTGCCCTTGCGGCTGGCAACACAGCGGTGTTGAAGCCCTCGGAGCATGCGCCAGCAGTTGCAGGCTTAATCGCCAAGCTGGTCGCCGACCATTTTGAGCCAGAGGTCGTGAGGGTCGAACAAGGCGATGGTGCCGTAGCCGCACAACTGGTGGCCATGCCGTTTGACCACATCTTTTTTACCGGTGGAGGGCAGATCGGCAGCAAAGTCCTTGCTGGAGCTGCCGCAAACCTCACTCCGGTCACCCTTGAGTTGGGAGGGAAAAGCCCTGCCCTCGTGCTTCAAGGCGCCAACCTTGGCGTGAGTGCCCGCCGGTTGATCTGGGGTAAAGGCATCAATGCTGGGCAAACCTGTATTGCCCCAGACCACCTTTTGGTGGAGTCCGATCTCTACGCAGACCTCCTGAATGCGCTGCGCAACGAACGGTTGGCGATGTACGGGGAAGATCCACTGGCATCCGATCAACTCGGGAAGATCATCAATGAACAGCAGTTCCAACGACTGGAACGATTGCTGGAAACAGCAAGGGCAAAAGGTCGAATCTTGATTGGGGGCGAAATCAGTCGAGAGCAACGTCGCATCGCCCCAACCGTTATTTCAGTGGATGATCGTCAGGATCCACTCATGGGCGAGGAACTTTTCGGACCGCTGTTGCCCGTGCTGCGCCTTGGCAACCTCAGCGAGGCTCTTCAGACAATCCGTCAACAAGGCAAACCACTTGCCCTTTACCTGTTTGGCGGAAGCGAAGCTCAACAGCAAGAGGTGTTGAGCACCACCAGCTCAGGCGGTGTCTGCTTGAACGACGTGGTGATGCAAGCCGGTATTCCAGAACTCCCCTTCGGAGGCGTCGGGGCTAGTGGGATGGGGAGTTATCACGGTCACAACGGTTTTCAGACCTTCAGCCACTACAAGGCCGTGCTGAAACGGGGGTTCCGATTTGATTTCAAACTTCGGTACCCGCCGTACTCCGTGGATCTCAACGTACTGAGACGAATCGCAGGATGAGCTGGAGTGAGACATCCCTTCTGCAGCAGTCACTCTGGGGGCTGGCGCTTTGCTTCAGGCACCGTATGGTTCGGGAAATTAAAGGAGTCGAATGCGCCGCTCTGGTTTCGCCGTCCTTGCCCTGACGGCTCTAATCCTTCCCTTCTCGGCAACCGCCGCCACTATCACGGTGCGACCTGGAGAAACGCTCACAGACATTGCCTACCGATCAGGCGTGAGCGTGGGCACTTTGATGCGGCTCAACAATATGAGCAATGCCAACTACTTGGAAGCGGGCAGCCAGCTTCAAGTTCCAGGGCCAAGGGTGAGCGCCGGCAACGGACGACATCGGGTGAAAAGGGGAGAAACCCTCAGCAGAATCGCAACCCAATACAAGGTGAGCAGCCGAGATCTGATGTCCGTCAATGGCCTCCGCAACGCCAACCACGTGGAAGTGGGCCAAACCCTGAAATTACCCAGCAACGCTGTTCTGCCAAAACCTGGCTTCAAACCCGTTGCCGTAACCCCTATCCCTGGAGCCACTGAACACACCGTGGCCAAGGGGCAAACCCTCACCCAAATTGCCAAGGCCTACAAGCTGCCAATCTCCACGCTGATCAGCATCAACGACCTCACCAATCCCAACAAAGTGGAGGTGGGCACACGGCTCTATCTCACGCAACCCACCACCGTCTTGGCAACCCAAAGCCAGAGAAAACCGGCCGTAACCAAGCCCGTTCAAACCAAAGTCAGCACAGCAAAACCTGCCAAGAAGGTCGTGCCTGCCTCGACAACGACCAAAACGCAACTCGCAAAGTCGACGGATTGGAGAACCTACGGTCCGCTGCAAGTGGACTGGGCCAATTGGCAACCAATGGGGGGCAGTCAAGTGGTCCCAACGCTGAATTCCCAAGGCCAAGGGTTGTACCTGGCGGTGAATTGCTCAGCCAACAAAATCAATGCAACGGGAGCTGATGGCAGCTGGAAACTCTGGGCCGCTCCCCAAAGCCGCTTCGAGAAAGACTTGGTTAAAGATCGCTGTCAGGCCAAGGCATAGCGATATCTATGCCGCGTAATCCAGTGGCCATGGAGTTTTAAGAAAACTGCGACCGCTCTCCCGGAGGTACAGCCGTTGAGCACCATCGTTGCTCTCACGGATTAATTCCTCTTGCACAAGTCGCCGTGCCAACCAAGTCCAACGGTCTCCACGACCAGGCTCATGCAGGGCAAGGTGCTCACCCAAACGTCGAAGATCCATCCCCTCCTGGTCGGCAAGGTGCGTTAGCAGTGTTTCAACCTGGGTGGACCAATCACGGTGGTTTGGAGCGGTCTTACAGCGGTCGCAATGTCCACAGGGGTTAACAAGCTCCCCAACCGCCAGCAGCAAAGCCTGCTCACGACACATCTCGCCTTCAGCGACAGCTTCCATCCGTCGCAGCTGCTGCTGAGCAAGATCAAGGCGTCGTTGCTCCTCTAAGGAGGAACTCGAGCGCCCGGAAGCCTGCATCGCCCAGCTCAACGTTGTGCGATCGCCTGGAGAGAACAACACAAGGCAACTAGCGGGTTGTCCGTCGCGTCCTGCACGCCCGGATTCCTGCAAATAGCCCTCAGGGGTCGCCGGTAGATCGAGATGGAGCACGAGGCCTACATCACCACGATCCACCCCCATGCCAAAAGCCACGGTTGCCACAAGAACCGGGCGCTTCTGCTCCAAGAAACGCGTCAGAGCCGTTCGCCGGGTGTCTGGGTCCAACCCAGCGTGGTACGGCGTGGCATCAACCTTCTGCTCCCGTAGCCGCTCTGCCCAGAGCTCGACGGAACGGCGTGTCCGGGCATAGATCAAAGCAGCCCCTCGGGATTGCTCAAGGGCCTCCAGCACCTGCGGCATTGGATCCCTGGGTCGACGTTGCATCGTGTAGTTCAAATTGGCGCGCCGAGCCGAGCTCACCTGCACCAAGGGACTGCGGAGATCGAGCAAACGAAGGATGTCGGCCCGCACCCTCGGAGCCGCCGTGGCACTCAAGGCCAGCATCGGGACACCTGGGCAGAGTCGACGAATCATTCCCAAACGTCTGTAGTCAGGCCGGAAATCGTGACCCCAGGCACTAATGCAATGGGCTTCATCCACGGCCAATGCCACGAGACGCCCCTCCGATGCATGGTTTTCCAACATTTGGCGCGTCGCTTCTCCCTGCAAGCGCTCCGGCGCGATGTAGAGCAACCTCAGGGATTCATCCCGCAAACGCGCCATGGCCTGCTGCCGTCGGCCTGGATCGAGGCCTGCATGCAAACAGGCAGCTGTGATCCCACGTTTCTGGAGAGCCAATACTTGGTCCTCCATGAGCGCCACAAGCGGCGAAATCACAACCACTAGGCCATCACGCACCAACGCTGGGAGCTGATAGCAAAGCGACTTGCCTCCTCCCGTTGGCAACACCGCCAACGCATCTCGCCCTTCTAAGACGGCCTCAACAACGGCACGCTGACCAGCTCGAAAGCGATCCCACCCGAAGTGAGTCTGCAAAGCGCTTTCAAGAGAATCCAGGACACACCAGATCTAGTGGTCCCAGAATAACGAGCACAAGATCTGGTGTTAAGCCAAGGGGGGTGGATCCAGTTGTTCTGGGGATTCCTCCACCAATTGCAGCCGCACACGCTTTCCACCTGCCAATTCCCCCAACGACACCCGCATCGTGGCCCCACTCAAAGACTGCAAGGCATTGAGCACATCACGCAGGTAGGGCGTACTGCTGCCACTTTCCACCCAAAGGCGTTCGTGCAAACCGCCAAGACGTCTCCAGGAGGTGTGCAGCTTGAGTACCGCCGACTCCAGAGCCTGAGCCTGGCCCACCGCATCCGCAAGCAAGCCAAGAGCATCCAGACGTTGCGCCTCTTGCATCGCTTTGTCTAAATCGAGTTCCCCCTGCTGAAAAGCACGAACAGCGGCTCCGGATTCATTGGCCTTCGTAATCCAACGCGCCGTATTGGTGACGTCTTTAATGCGATCGAGCTCAGGTTCATCTCGAAGCACCTTGCGGAAATCCTCCTGTTGCGGCTCTGGCAACTTGGCGAGCTCCCGCACAAGAGGAGCCACAGCTCTTGGCGGAAGAAGGTTCTCTTGGGTGCGCTGACGAATCTCTTCCGGCAGCAGCGGACTCGTCGCCGCAGTGAATTCATCCGTTAATCGACGCACTTGCTTCCGCGTGATCTCCTGCCCTTCATTGGCAGCCTCCGAAATCATCAGCTGCACTTCTGGAACGGCCTGGGCCGTTTCCATGAAGGCGCGTTTTGAAAATTGATTAACGCTGCTTTCCTCAAGAGCACCCTCCGTGAGCATCGCGTCCGCCGCCTCAGCCAACTGAATCAAGCCATAGGCCCTTGTTTTGCTGATTTCATTTTCGCGAAGCCATTGAAGGAAACCTGCTCCACGTCCCTCACCACCTCTTTTTTCCCGGTCACGAACGGCTCCAAGAATGCGGCCGCGCCAAATTTCAGTTTGCAGATCGAAGCGATCACAGATGGCCCAGGCCTGCTCCAGGCGGGCCAGAAACTCCATGGTGCTGATGTCATCGCTCTCTGGATCTGGAAGGTCCAGCTGCAATGAGGGTTGATCAGGCACAACAGATGTGGTCAAGTACAACGCCAAGGAGGAACCGACGACATTCTGTGACGTAGCGGTCTCTTGCCGCATCCAGCGAGATACGCTCAAAACTGCATCCCTTCTATGCACAGCGATGGCGATCTCCCGCGGCGCCAAGGTGCGCATCAAGCGTCCCGAGTCCTACTGGTTCAACGAAGTTGGCACTGTTGCCACAATCGACACGTCTGGAATCCGTTATCCGGTGGTTGTTCGCTTTGAAAAGGTGAACTACAGCGGCATGCAAGGCGTTGATGGCGGCATCAACACCAACAATTTCGCCGAGTCAGAACTCGAGTCCGCCTGAGGCCATTGCCTGAGCTTCCTGAAGTTGAGACGGTTCGCCGAGGATTAGCGAACCGTCTTGAATCGTTTGAAATCGCTGAAATCGAAGTCTGCCGTGCGAGGGCAATCGCGAGTCCGGGCGGAGTCGATCACTTTGTGGCGGGCCTGAAGGGTGCCACGGTCGGAGCCTGGTCTCGCCGAGGCAAATACCTCATGGCACAGCTCGAACCCAATCGAGGTAGCTGGGGCGTGCATCTGCGAATGACTGGCCAATTTCAATGGCATGCCACGCCAGCAGCACCTTGTAGTCACACGCGTGTGCGTTTTTGGAATCAAAACAACGAGGAACTGCGGTTTGTTGACCTGCGCAGCTTCGGAGAAATGTGGTGGATACCAGAAGGCGACGACCTCGACAGCGTGATGACCGGCCTTAAACGACTGGGGCCAGAACCCTTCAGCGATGCATTTACGGGTGCCTATCTCAAGCAACGGCTTAAGGGTTCAGCACGACCCATCAAAACCGCACTGCTGGATCAATCTCTGATTGCCGGAGTAGGAAACATCTATGCCGATGAGAGCTTGTTCGCGGCTGGAATTCCACCTCTCTCACCATCGGGGAAGCTCACGATCGAGCAACTGATCCGACTCCGAGATGAACTGGTCAATGTGCTGCACATCAGCATCGGGGTTGGAGGAACAACCTTCAGCGACTTTCGAGATCTTGAAGGCGTCAATGGGAACTATGGGGGGCAGTCGTGGGTGTATCGCCGGAGCGGACAGCCTTGCCGCAAGTGTGGAACGCCCATCAGCCGTGAAAAGTTGTCGGGCCGGAGCACCCACTGGTGCCCGAGCTGTCAGCGCTAATTCGCCAACGGCAGTGAAGCAATGGACTCTCTCGAGGGAGATCGAATCACACCAAATTCAGTAATCAGACCAGTAATCAGGTGGGCTGGCGTGATGTCAAAAGCAGGATTCCAAGCACGCACACCCGAGGCACAGACAAGTTCACCCCGAAAATGAGTGATTTCATCCTCCGGACGCTCCTCAATGGTGATGGCATCACCATCAACGGTGGTGATGTCGATACTGCTGCTGGGAGCACAGACGTAAAAGGGAACCCCATGGGCTCGCGCAGCAATGGCGAGGTTGTAAGTCCCAATTTTGTTGGCCACATCTCCGTTACCAGCAACACGATCACAACCGACCAAAACAACGTCCACCTGACCACGACGCATTAACAAACCACTCGCTCCATCAACAATCACGGTCGCTGGCACGCCACAACAACCGAGTTCCCAAGCAGAGAGAGCGGCCCCCTGCAGGCGCGGGCGGGTTTCATCCAACCAGGCATGCTTCACAATTCCCCTCTGATGGCCGGCCACGATCACACCAAGAGCCGTACCGACTCCAGCCGTGGCGACCGCACCGGTGTGACAGTGATGAAGAACACGACAGTCCTCCGGCAAAACTCCAACGCCGTGATTGACCAAAGCCTGAGTGAGAACACGATCCTCCGCTTCGATTGCGGAGGCGAGGCGCTCAAGTTGATGAACGTCAACCCAACCATTGGACTTAGCGGACGTTTGCATCCGATTAAGGGCCCAACTCAAATTGACGGCGGTCGGCCTGGACGCGCGTAAGCCTTCAATGGCTTGATCAAGATCGTCTCCAGCCTTGGCTGCCAACACAACACCCCACGCGGCCGCAACCCCAATGGCAGGAGCACCACGAACAGCCATCGAACGGATCGCCTCGCTGACTTCGCGCCAATGGGTGAGCTGCCGATACACAACCGTGTGGGGCAGGCAACGCTGATCGAGCAAATCGAGGTGATCGCCAGTCCAGCGCAAACTCCGAGGAAGCGTCAAAACAGGGGATTAGCTTCTACTTGTATAGAAGACAACACCACTCCGAAGGCGTGAACACGATCCAGGAGCTCCGCGAACAGCTAGCCAAAACAATTGGAGACTTGCATGGACGTAGATGGTGCGAGGGCACAGGCGGCAATTTCAGTGTTGTGGTTCAACACGATCCCATCCATCTACTTATGGCTCCCAGCGGCGTAAACAAAGGGCGGCTGGAACCAGCCGAACTCGTCATTGTGGACGAACAGAACAATGTGATTGAGGGACGGGGACGAGCGAGCGCAGAAACAACACTGCATTTAGAAATCATTAGGCAATTAAAATGTGGAGCAGTACTTCATACGCACTCCATTGAAGCAACTGTCCTCTCAGATCATTACGCAAGGGTCGGGACAATCCAATTAGAAGGATGGGAAATGCTCAAGGGATTAAAAGGAATTACATCCCATGAAACATCAATCGACATTCCAATCATGTCTAACAACCAAAACTTAGAAGAACTCAGCCAGACGGTACGGCCGTATCTCAGTAAAACCATTCCAGGAATCCTGGTAGCAGGCCATGGCCTTTACGCTTGGGGCGATTCATTAGCAGAAGCTCAAAGACATGTAGAGATCCTGGAATTCTTATTCTCAGTCTTATTGCAGAAAAAACTATTGCAGTGCAGCCAATGATTAGCCATATCTTACTCGACATCGAGGGGACAACATGTCCGGTTTCATTTGTTGCGGAGACCCTCTTTCCTTATGCACAATTAGCACTAAAAGACTTTCTAGAAAGGCACAAAGATGATCCGTCTATAAGTCGACTCATCAACAATGCAGAAGACGAATGGATGCAGGATCAAGACAAACAAAGCGCCACACTCAGGCATTCATCCGAAAAAATACAACAACCTAAACATCTAAAGATCGAATCTTACCTTCAACTTTTAATAGCATTAGACAAAAAATCAACAGCCCTTAAAGATATTCAAGGCAAGGTATGGAAAGAAGGATACACAACAGGCAAGATCACTTCAGAGCTCTTTGAAGACGCCTATGAAGGCCTAAAAAAATGGCATGAACAAGGATTTACGCTGGGTATATACTCTTCAGGAAGCATCGAAGCACAGCACTTGCTATACAAGTACACAAGCAAAGGAGACATTGAGAATCTATTTAGCCACTGGTTCGACACCCACATTGGCAATAAGAAAGAACAACGAAGCTACACGGCAATTGCATCATCAATGGCTTGTAAGCCTCAAAATATTCTCTTCATTAGCGATAACAGCGACGAATGTGATGCCGCGAAGGGTGCTGGACTATTCACCCTTTACAGCTTGAGAGAAGGCAATCCACAACAAGAGCCAAGAGATCATCCCATAATTATCAACCTTGGCGAAGTCGATCAGTGGCTCAAATAAAGGCTGAAATCCAAGTGTAGGGGCACAAAAAAACCACCTCCGTAGAGGTGGTTTCTTCGTAAAAATGATCAGACCGTGATGGCCTTCAGATCATTTTTTTAGAGAATGTTTTACCTGGCATTGAGCTATTTTCTCAGGGGGCTACCCCCCAAATATCGTCGCCGCTGATGCGTTTCACAACCGAGTTCGGGATGGATCGAAGTGGTTCCACACCGCCATGAACACCAGGATAGTTACATTCTCAAAGGGTGAACCCTGAGAACTGCATAAGATTACAACTTGCGTTGCGCGTCTGAATCAACAAAGAATTTGTCTTCAGGCAAGAACCAAAATGTTGGTCAAGCCCTCGGTCTATTAGTACTCCTCCGCTGCATCCATTACTGGACTTCCACGTAGAGCCTATCAACGGGTGTTCTTCCCGTGACCTTACTGGGTTACCCCATGGGAACACTCATCTTGAGGTGGGCTTCCCACTTAGATGCTTTCAGCGGTTATCCACTCCGCACATGGCTACCCAGCGTTTACCGTTGGCACGATAACTGGTACACCAGAGGTGCGTTCCTCCCGGTCCTCTCGTACTAGGGAGAAATCCTCTCAATGTTCCTACGCGTACACCGGATATGGACCGAACTGTCTCACGACGTTCTGAACCCAGCTCGCGTACCGCTTTAATGGGCGAACAGCCCAACCCTTGGGACCGACTTCAGCCCCAGGTTGCGATGAGCCGACATCGAGGTGCCAAACCTCCCCGTCGATGTGAACTCTTGGGGGAGATCAGCCTGTTATCCCTAGAGTAACTTTTATCCGTTGAGCGACGGCCCTTCCACTCAGAACCGTCGGATCACTAAAGCCGACTTTCGTCCCTGTTCGACTTGTAGGTCTCACAGTCAAGCTTCCTTCTGCTTTTGCACTCGTCAGCTGATTTCCAACCAGCCTGAGGAAACCTTTGCGCGCCTCCGTTACCTTTTAGGAGGCGACCGCCCCAGTCAAACTGCCCACCTGATACTGTCCGCTCCCCGGATAACGGGTGAACGTTAGAATCCTAGCTCTGAAAGAGTGGTATCTCACCATTGACTCCCTCGTACCCACGAGCACGAGATCAACATCTCCCACCTATCCTGCGCATTCAGAGCCCGGACACAATACCAAGCTACAGTAAAGCTTCATAGGGTCTTTCTGTCCAGGTGTACGTAGTCCGCATCTTCACAGACAATTCTATTTCGCCGAGCCTCTCTCCGAGACAGCGCCCTGATCGTTACGCCTTTCGTGCGGGTCGGAACTTACCCGACAAGGAATTTCGCTACCTTAGGACCGTTATAGTTACGGCCGCCGTTCACCGGGGCTTCAGTCGCCAGCTTCGCTTACGCTGACCGGCTTCCTTAACCTTCCGGCACTGGGCAGGCGTCAGCCCCCATACATCGTCTTGCGACTTAGCGGAGACCTGTGTTTTTGGTAAACAGTCGCCAGGGCCTCTTCACTGCGACCACATTGCTGTGGCACCCCTTCTCCCGAAGTTACGGGGCCATTTTGCCGAGTTCCTTAGAGAGAGTTACCTCGCGCACCTCGGTATTCTCTACCACCCCACCTGTGTCGGTTTCGGGTACTGGCAATCATGTCTTAACGGGTATAGAGCTTTTCTTGGAAGCATGACGTCACCAACTTCGCTGCCGTAGCAGCTCGTACTCACGCCTCAGCTCGGAACGTTTTCACCGCTCCTCAACGCCTCGAACGCTTGAACCAGTAACCAACATCTGGCTTGGCTAGCCTTCTCCGTCCCTCTTCCCAAAACATGACCGGTACAGGAATGTTGACCTGTTATCCATCGACTACGCCTTTCGGCCTCGCCTTAGGTCCAGACTAACCCTCCGCGGACGAGCCTGCCGGAGGAACCCTTAGGGTTTCGGTGCATGGGATTCTCACCCATGTTTTCGCTACTCAAGCCGACATTCTCACTTCTATGCAGTCCACATCCGCTCACGCTAATGCTTCGCCCCACATAGAACGCTCCCCTACCATAAAATCCGCAGCTTCGGTACAACACTTAGCCCCGTTCATTTTCGGTGCAGGATCGCTCGACCAGTGAGCTATTACGCACTCCTTTGAGGATGGCTGCTTCTAGGCAAACCTCCTGGTTGTCTATGCAATCCCACCTCCTTTATCACTTAGTGTTGATTTGGGGACCTTAGCTGGCGGTCTGGGCTGTTTCCCTCTCGACCATGGAGCTTATCCCCCACAGTCTGACTGCCTCGCTACACACAGGGTATTCAGAGTTCATCTCGATTTGGTACCGCTCTCGCAGCCCG
>Ga0233438_10003864_pt1 | contig 13514 bp, 12 predicted proteins | sample SI_123_September_FD_182720 | JGI IMG/M metagenome (GOLD analysis project Ga0233438, IMG submission 182720) | Seawater microbial communities from Saanich Inlet, British Columbia, Canada - SI_123_September2016_10_MG | ecosystem: Environmental > Aquatic > Marine > Inlet | place: Canada: British...
TATTATTTATTTTTTCTAACCATTTTTTCTCTTCTATATTTGAGATTAGCTTATTTTGTTGATTCTGATTTTGTTTGTTTGTTTTATTTTTATTTTGTTTGTTTTTTTTATTTTTATTTTGGTTGTATTGTTTGTTATTATCTTGTTTGTTTTGTTTGTTTTGTTTATCTTGTTTGTTTTGTTTATCTTGTTTGTTTTGTTTATCTTGTTTGTTTTGTTTGTTTTGTTTATCTTTACTCTTTTTTAATAGTTTTTTAATTATTTCTAAATTTTCTTTTGTTTTTTTATCATATTTTATTTTTAATGCCTCTTCATAAGAACTTTTTGCATTTTTGAGATCATTTATTTTTGCATAGGAGTTACCTAGATTATGTAGTATTTTATATTTCATTTCATTATTATTTGTTTTTATATCACTATATTTTTTTATAGCTTTTTTATATTCATTTTTCTTATATAGAATGTTTGCTATATTATAATTAGTTTGAGGTGTTTGTGTTACTGTTTTATACAATTGTTCTGATTTATTAAAATCATTTTTTTTATAATATTGTTTTGCTTTTTTTATAGTATTAAAATCAAGTATATTAGAATAGCCAATATCAAATAAAGATGATGATAATATTACTGTGAAGATAAATGATCTATTTTTAATATTAGGTAATTTTAACAAAGATATAAATATTAAAAAAATAGCTAGATATAAAGGATAATAAAATAGTTGTGTATATGTTTTAATTTTAGTACTATTTATATACTCTTTTTTTGATTTAGTATATATATCTTTTAAAACAGTTTTAATATCATTTTGATTTAAAGAGAAATCTATATATCCTCCACTACTTTCTAAAGCTATTTTAGATATGTCTTTATTTAGTGCAACTCGAACTATTTTACCATCATTTGATGTTATAAATCCATTTTTGGTTGGTATGGGTGATTTTTTGTTTGTAGCTATTCCTATTGTGTATATTTTTAAATTATTTTTATTAATAAATTCTATCTCTTTATTATATTTTTGTTTATTCCCTCCATCACTTAGTAATATTATATTTTTATTCTTATAGTCTTTTAAGAGTTCATTACTAGCTTCTAACATAGATAATAAATTTGATCCATTATCAAAATTTAAATTTGTATCTAAATTTTCTACAAGGTATTTTAAAGATGTAAAATCTTTTGTTAAAGGAGATAAAATAAAAGATGAATTTGCAAATAAAACGACTCCTATTAGAGTTTGTTCACTGTTTTGTAGGATTTTTATAAGTTTTTCTTTAGCAAATGTTAGTCTATTTGGATATATGTCTTGTGCTAACATTGATTTTGAAACATCAATAGCTATTACAATAGGTATTAGTTCTTCTGTAATATTATGCTCTTTTTTATTTACTACAGGTTTTGCTAGTGATATTATTAATAATATTAAAGTGATAATTAATATTATATATCTACTTTTATTATTTATCAAGTTTAGATTAATTGTTATTTTTTTCAATATTTCATTAGAAAAATAGTTTTCAAATGATCTTTTTTTACTAAATATCAAAAAAATAGTTAATATTAATGGTAAAATTAATAAAATAAAAGCTTCAATATATAAAAATTCCAAAATTATAGTTCCTAATTTTTTTATAGAATATATATTTTATATAAGCTTTATTAAATCTTAGATAAAATCTAAAAAATTTATAGTTAAAAAGGCAAATTTTAAATGAAATTAAATATTAATAAAATAGATTCTGCAAATATAGTAGTAACATCTACAATATCTAAAGATAATATTGATAAAGCATTTGATAAAATATCTCTACAAGCTTCAAAAAGTATGGATATATCAGGATTTAGAAAAGGTAAAGTTCCTGTATCTGTTGTAAAAAAAATGCATAGTAAGAAGTTATTAGAAGATGCTAAAAATGATTGTTTAAGGGATGTTTTTGATAAGTGTTTAAAAGAGCTTAAAGTTTCTAATAATAATTTAGCAGGAGAGCCTTCTGTATCTAAATTTGATGAAAAAGATGATGGTATTATTGATATTGAATTAAAAATATATCTTAAACCAAATGTATCTTTAGGTAATTATAAAGAATTATTACCAAAAGTAAATAGTAAAAAAGTATCAGCAAAAGATATCAATGATAGATTAGATGCTATGGCTTTACAAAACGCACCTTTAGAGACTATTAAAACAAAAAGAGAGGTTAAAAATAAAGATTATGTTTTAATTGATTTTGAAGGATTTTTAAATAATGTATCTTTTGATGGTGGTAAGGCTAATAATCACTCTTTAGAAATTGGTAGTGGTAGTTTTATTACTGGTTTTGAAGATCAAGTAATTGGTATGAAAAAAGGTGAACAAAAAGATATAAAAGTAACTTTTCCTGCCAATTACAATTCTAAAGAGTTAGCTTCAAAAGATGTTATTTTTAAAGTAAAATTAAATGATATACAAAAAAAATCCAAAGTTGTTTTAGATGATGATTTTGCTAAAACAATATTGACCCAAGATAAAGACGCATCATTAGATACTCTAAAAGATAAGATAAAAGAGGATATAAAATTACAAAAATTAAATGAATATTATTCAAAAGAGTTAAAGCCTCTTTATTTAGATACATTAGTCAAAAAATTAGATTTTGCTGTTCCCCAATCTATAGTTGAACAAGAGATAAATATTATATTAAATAAAAAAGCTAGTAGCTATTCAAAAGATGAGTTAGATAAATTTAAACAAAATCCAAGTGAAATTGAAAAATTAAAAAAAGAGCTTAATCCAGAAGCTATTAATAGTGTAAAGGCTACTTTTATAGTTGATGCATTAGCTAAAAGTGAAGATATAAATGTGAGTGATGAAGAGGTATCCCAAGTCATTTTCTATGAAGCTATGCAAACAGGACAAGATCCTAAAGAGGCTTTAAAAAACTATAAAGAAAAAGGATATTTAAGTGCTATAAAAATGTCTATGATAGAAGAAAAAGTTATGAAAAAGTTATTAGATGAAAAACAGGGTAAAAAATAGTATGAATTATATACCTTATGTAGTAGAACAAAGTAGTAGAGGCGAGAGAAGCTATGATATATACTCTAGACTTTTAAAAGATAGAATTATTATGTTAAGTGGTGAAGTAAATGATCAAGTAGCCTCTACTATTGTAGCACAACTCCTTTTTTTAGAGGCTCAAGATCCCACTAAAGATATATATTTATATATTAATTCTCCAGGTGGAGTTATCACAAGTGGTATGTCTATATATGATACTATGAATTATATTAAGCCTGATATTTGTACTATTTGTATAGGTCAAGCAGCTTCTATGGGAGCGTTTTTGTTAAGTAGTGGAACTAAAGGTAAAAGATATTCATTACCTCATTCAAGAATAATGATACATCAACCATTAGGTGGAGCACAAGGTCAAGCAACTGATATTGCATTACAAGCTCAAGAGATCCTTAGGATGAAAGAGATGTTAAATAAACTAATAGCATCACAAACAAATCAAAGTATAAAAAAAATAGAAAAAGATACAGATAGAGACAATTTTATGAGTGCAAAAGAGGCACTTTCCTATGGTCTTATAGATGAAGTTATTATAAATCATAAGTAAAAATTTATGATAAGAGAAGTTATAACATATCCAAATAAATTACTAAGAACTAAATCAAAAGATATATTATCTTTTGATAATGATTTACATATTTTATTAGATGATATGTATGAGACAATGATAGATAAAAGGGGTGTTGGTTTAGCTGCTATACAAGTTGGTGTTCCTTTAAATGTACTTTTGATATGTCTTCCAGATGAAAATGATATACAAAAACATGATAATGTTTTAGAAGCAATTAACCCTAAAATAGTTTCTCAAGAGGGTAGTATAGTATTTACTGAAGGGTGTTTAAGTGTACCTGATATTCATGAAGATATTAAAAGATCAGCTATTATAAGTGTAGAGTATTATGATAGATTTGGTAAAAAACATACTATGGAAGCTAAAGATTTTTTAGCTGTAGTGTGGCAACATGAAATAGATCATCTATTAGGACATCTGTTTATAGAAAAATTGTCTATTATTAAAAGAAAAAGATTTGAAAAAGAGTGGAAGAAAAAATATAAGAGTAGTTATAAATAATTTTACATAGTTTTATTAATAAATAGTGTCAAAGAGGAATATTTTTGAAAAAATTAAAATCTGCTTGTTTAAATGCAATAGATTCAACTTCTGTAGATGTAGAAGCTACTTTTACAAAAGGATTACCATCTTTTACTATAGTAGGACTTGCAAATTCTTCTATACAAGAATCAAAAGATAGAGTAAAATCTGCTCTTTTAACAAATGAATTTAAATTTCCCCCTTTAAAATTAACGATTAATCTCTCACCTTCTGATATAGTAAAATCTGGTACACATTTTGATTTAGCTATTGCTTTATTAATAGCTTTTAAGACTGAAAAGAGTATAAACTTTGGAGATTTTTTTGTTTTTGGAGAATTGGGATTAAATGGTGTATTAAAAGATACAAGTTCTATATTTGTACTTATATTATCTTTAGCTCAACAAGGTCTTATTAAAAATGTACTAGTACCTAGATCTTGTGTTGAAAAAATATCAAAAATATCAAATATAAATGTTTATAGTGTAAATACATTAAATCAAGCTATAGATTTTTTTAGATTTGATAATAAAGAGTCTTTTAAGAGTAATTTATATGATTTTAATCATAAATTTATACAAGTAGATAATAAAAAATATTTTTATAAAGATAATTATTCATTAGATTTCAGTGATGTTAAAGGACAAAAAGTAGGTATTAAAGCTGCCTTAATAGCAAGTGCTGGTAATCATAATATACTTTTCTGTGGAAGTCCTGGATGTGGTAAGAGTATGATTACTAAAAGAGTTCAATATATTTTACCTCCATCAAGTAATGAAGAGATATTAGAAAAAGCTAAATTAGAAGCTCTTGATACATCAGAACCATCTTTTTGTCCACTTAGAGTATTTAGAAGTCCACATCATAGTTCTACTAAAGGATCTATTTTTGGGGGAGGAAGTACTAGTGCTAAAATAGGTGAAATTGCATTAAGTAATAATGGAATACTATTTTTTGATGAATTACCACATTTTGGTAAACCTATTTTAGAGGCCTTAAGAGAGCCTTTAGAAGATCATAAGATATTAATATCAAGAGTAAATTCTAAGACTAATTATCCCACAAAGTTTATGTTTATAGGAGCTTTTAACCCTTGTCCTTGTGGGAATTTATTAAGTAGTACAAAAAATTGTATTTGTAATGATATAGAAATAAATAGATATAAAAATAGATTATCAGAACCATTTTTAGATCGAATGGATCTATTTGTAACTATGAATGAGACAAAAGAAGATGATAAGAATCATTTTGATTCACAAACTTTACATAAGAGAGTTTTAGATGCTTTTTCTATGCAAAAAAGTAGAGGTCAAATAGAGTTAAATGGTAAACTAAGTGATGAAGATATAAAAAAATATTGTATTTTAGATGATGAATCTACATCTATATTAAATAAAGCTACAACTTCATATAATCTATCTTTTAGAGGTATTAATAAAGTAATGAAAGTATCAAGAACATTAGCTGATTTAAGTATGAGTAAAATAATTCAAAAGTCACATTTACTTGAGGCTTTGAGTTATAGAAAAAGATAATATTTATTTAATAATAATAACTTTAAATATATTTGTATCTAATTTATAAAAAGGTAGATTAAAATATGACAAAATGTGGATATATAGCAACAGTAGGTCGTCCAAATGCAGGTAAGAGTTCACTATTAAATTGGCTTTTAGGTGAAAAAATAGCTATGGTATCACATAAAGCTAATGCGACAAGAAAAAGATCAAATATAATAGTAATGCATGAAGATAATCAACTTATATTTATAGATACACCAGGTATTCATGAAAATGAAAAATTATTAAATCAATATATGTTAGATGAAGCTTTAAAAGCTATGGGTGATTGTGATGTGATTTTATTTTTAGCTCCTGTGACTGATAGCTTGGTATATTATGAAGATTTTTTAAATAAAAATAAAAAAAATATAAAACATATACTACTACTCACAAAAATAGATTTTGTATCACATAATAAAGTATTAGAAAAAATTGACTTATATAAAAAACATGAAGATAAATATGAAGCTATTATGCCTATATCTATTAAAAAATCTACACAAAAAAGTGATGTTTTAGATTTAGTTACATCTTTTTTACCAAAACATTTACCTTTATATGATACTTCTATTATGACTACAGATCATTTACGAGATATATATAAAGAGTTTATTAGAGAGTCAATTTTTGAAAATATTTCAGATGAGATACCATATGAAGCAGATGTGTTGATGAATAAAATAGAAGAAAAACCAAATATAGATGTGATAAAAGCTACAATTATTGTAGAAAAAAGTAGTCAAAAAGGTATGATTATAGGTAAAAATGCAACTACTGTTAAAAGAATAGGTAAGCTTGCAAGAATCAAAATAGAGACTTTAAGTCAAAAAAAAGCCTATTTAGAACTATATGTATCTGTTAAAAGAGGATGGAGTAAAAATAAAGATGGTTTAAAACAGTTAGGTTATGAATAGTCTTTAAGAAATAGTTATTTTTTATGAATATAGTAGATATTAATGATATTGATACTTTTTTAATAAAATCAAAACAAAAAATACCTAATAAATATATCAATGATTATTTATTAACACAAATAAAAACAAATAATATAATATTAGATTATAATAGTAAGATATTTTATACTTATATTTTAGGAATATCTTCATATCAAATATCTATTTTAAATATCAAAACTAATATAAAAAAGAATTTAATACCTATTGTAGATATTTTTAAAGTCAAATATTTAAATAATAGTATAAAATCAACCGATCTTTATATAACTAATAGTTTTATATCTTTATATCAAAATCAAAACTTAGTATATTTTAAAACTATAGATAAAAGAGATCATAAAGAAGATATATTAGAGTTTATTAATCAAACATTATGTATACAATTAGATAATATTTATGAAATAGATGATATAAAATTACAAGAGTATAAAAAAGAGTATATAAGTAATATTAAGAATATACATTCTTTACAATATATATCAAAATATAGTAATAAATATGTCTATTTTTATATAAGTTATTGTTTAGTATTATTATTTTTTATTTTTTTTTACTATTTTAAAAATATATATTATATAAATAGTGATAAATTAGTATTAAATGAATTATCAAAGAGTAAATATATACAATTTTTAAATAAATATCAAAATAATAGTAAAGTTACTAAAAATCTAATATATATATTTGAAGTTTTAGGTAAATATAGTATCAAACTAGAGAAATTAGATCTAAAGACTTCTAGGTTAGATATTACTATTATATCTAATAATGATAATACTTTTTTAGAATTTTTAGAAGATTACGATAAAAATGCTTTAATAAATAGTATAAAGTATATAAAAGATAGTAAATTATATGAAATGAATGTAAATGTTAGATTATATTAATAACTATATATCAAATTTAACTTTTATACATAAAATACAATTATTATTAATTCCTATTTTTATAGTCATATTTATTATTTATAATATTCCTCAAAATATAAGTAAAAATATTAATACTAAATTATCTAATAATAGTTTTTATGATATTCAACTTAATAAATTAAAAACCAAATTAAAAGATATAAATAGTATAGATATATTAAAAGATATTCAAACTTTTAGTAATACTTTAAATATAAGTATATTAGATATAAATATTGAAAATAGATATTTTTATATGAAATTAGAAGGTGGTTTTATATCAATGATAAAGTTTTTAGATTATAGTGAAAACTATAAGCAAATTAGTAAAATTGAAGATATTAGTATTAATATGTTTGATGATAATAATATGAGTTTAGATATGAGACTATCTTTTGCTAATGTTTTAAGAACTAATAAATATGAAAATATAAATATAAATTATAGTATCAATCCATTTATAATTAATCCTAATGAAAATAAAAAACTTAGAATAAATGCTATATTAAATAATGAAGTATTAATTAATACTAAATGGTATAAACAAGGAGATATAATATCAAATCATAAAATAATCAAAATCAATAGACATAATATACATTTAGAAAAAAATAGTAAATTAATTATTCTTGATATATTTGATTGATTATATTTTAAATAACATTTTTATGATATACTCTATTTTAAAAAATTTATATTGTTTTGAGGTTAGTTATTATTATGAGTTTATTAAATGATTATATAATAGATTATGATTTAATTAATAGTTTTGATATTGATAGTTTAATATCATCAAATATATTACCTATAAAGAGTTTTGATTTTTATACACTTATTGCTACTAGTTGTGATTCTGATATATCTTATTTTAAATCTAAACATTTAACACCTTTTAAAACTATTAATGTATCTAAAAATGATATTAATTTTTATTTAGATGAGATTAATCTTAGATCTAAAATATATTCTTTAGTAGATAGTTGTTTAGATTTTAATAAAAATGAGAATTATATTAATAGTTTTTTTTCATTACTTTTAGAATTTGTTATTATTAAACATGGAAGTGATATACATTTTGAGTCTGTTGATGATGCTTTTATTATTAGATTTAGAATAGATGGTATTTTAAAACAATTTTTTAGATTTAGTTTAGAGTTTTATGATATGGTAAGTTCTGTTATAAAACTATTATGTAATCTTGATATTACTCAAAAACGATTACCTATGAATGGTAGATTTTCTTATAAAATTAAAGATATACAATATGATTTTAGAGTATCTACTATGCCTATTATTTATGGGGAGTCTATAGTAATACGAGTATTAAATAAACAAAATATTCAAAAAAATTTAGATGAATTGGGATTTGATGATATTTGTCTTGATATTATTAAAGAAAAAGTTAGTTATTTACAAGGTATGATACTAGTAACAGGACCTACAGGTAGTGGTAAGACTACTACTTTATACTCTATTTTAAAGTACTTATGTTCTAATTCAAAAAAAATTATCACTATAGAAGACCCTATTGAATATAAGCTTGATAATATTTCACAAATTGCTATTAATAGTGATATTGGATTAAGTTTTAGTGAAATTCTTAGAAATGTTTTAAGGCAAGATCCAGATGTATTAATGATAGGGGAAATAAGAGATAAGGAATCTTTAAATATAGCTATAAGAGCTTCACTTACAGGTCATTTAGTACTTGCTACACTGCATACTAATGATAGTATTTCTACTATTAATAGATTATTTGATTTAGATATAGAACCATTTTTAATAGCATCTACATTAAAAACTATTATATCTCAAAGATTAGTTCCTAGATTATGTGATTTTTGTAAAACTGAAATTAAAAATATTCAAGATATTGATGGTAAAAATTTTATAAATAGTGGTTGTATAAAGTGTAATTATACTTCATATAATAGTAGAGAAGTATTATCTGAAGTATTTATCGTAGATGATATGATATCCTCTATGATATCAAAAAAAACTAATAGTAATGAAATATTAAACTATTGTAAAACAAAGTCATTTGAGACACTATTAGAAAATGGTCTTAAAAAAGTCAAAAAAGGGTTAATTACTATAGAAGATGTTTATAAAGTAACACACTATTAAATCTTGTATATTAAGAATATATTATGAAAAAATATAAAATATCTTTTTTATATAATAATAAAGTAAAATCTAAAATAGTATCTACTAATGATATAAAAGAGTATACTAAAGATTATGATACATTAAAAATAAGACTTTTAGATAATAGTTTTTTTAAAACTAGTTTTATAAAAAGAGTCAACAAATATGATATACAAGCTATGTTTTTTGAACTTGATATGATTTTAAACTCAAAGTTATCTTTATATGAAGCTTTAGAAATTGTAGAAAATAGTACAAAAAATATTATTATTAAAGATATTCTAAATAAAATGAAATATTGTATTAAGAATGGTATACCAATACATAAATATTTAAAGTCTTATGAACATATTTTAAGTAGTATGGTCTTAGATTTTTTTAAAATAGCTTATGAGAGTGGTAATTTAGAAAAATCTATTAATAGTATATATACTTTATTAAAAAATATTAATGATACGAAAAAAACCATATGGAAGAGTTTACAATATCCATTAATATTACTAATGTCTTTAGTATTAGTTATATTTTTGATGTTTATGTTAGTCATACCTAAGTTTGAATTTATTTTTGATCAATTTAATAGCTCTTTACCATTGGCTACAATTTTATTAATTGGTACTAAGAATTTTATTATTAATTATTTTTTATATATTTTTACTATTTTTTTATCATTATATATATTTTTTTACTATCAATATAAAACTTCTAAAATTTTTTTATATAAAATAGATAAAATTGTTGCTGCTAAGATACCCTATATTAGTAATATGATATTTTTATACTCTTTTCATAGATTTTTTTTAGCTTTAAATATACTTTTAAAATCAAATCATAAATTTCAAACAGCAATTAATCAATCATCTAATTTACTAAGAAATAAATATTTATTTGATAAGATTAGATATTTAAATCAACAAATTAAAAATGGTAGTTCTATTTCAAAATCATTTGAAAATAGTCTTTTATTTGATGATTTGATTTTAAGACTTATTTATACAGGTGATCAAAGTAATAATTTGGATATTAGTATAAATGAAATAGAAAATATTTTTAAACAAAAAATAGATGAAAAACTTAAATCCTTTTCATCATTTGTTGAACCTATTTTTATATTTTTTATTATGATATTTGTTTTATGGTTGGTTTTGGGTGTATTACTTCCTATGTGGAGTCTTAGTGATGTTATTAATAATTGAATATGGAGTATATAATGAAAGATAAATTTGAAAATGCAATAAAAGATATATTAGAGTATATTGGTGAAGATATATCAAGAGAAGGATTAGAAGAAACTCCTAAAAGAGTAAGAAAAGCATATGAATTCATGTTTGGTGGATATAATCAAGATCCAAAAGAGATAATAGAACAAGCACTTTTTACTAGTACAAATGAAGAGATGGTAGTAATCAAAGATATAGAGTTTTATTCTCAATGTGAACATCATATGTTACCAATCATTGGTAAAGCACATATTGCATATATACCAAATGGTAAAGTTGTAGGACTATCTAAAATACCAAGAGTAGTAGATGTTTTTGCAAGGAGATTACAAATACAAGAGCAATTAACAGAACAAATTGCACACTGTTTAAATGAATATCTAAAACCAAAAGGAGTAGCAGTTATACTTGATGCTAGGCATATGTGTATGGAGATGAGAGGTGTACAAAAGATATCTTCTACAACAGTAACATCAGCTCTTAGAGGAATTTTTAAAAAAGAGAAAACAACAAAAGATGAATTTTTATCTATTGTATCATCATCACTTCATAAATAAATAATATAGATTATTTATAACACTATTTAAGTAATTTTTAAATTACTATTGACTTAATGTATTAAAAGTGTTACAATTATTATAAGGTTAAGAATTGATATTATTCACTTTTTAAGATATTGTAATATTACATGAAGCTGTAAAAGTGATTCGCTCACTTCTTTTAGTTGATTCTTATATAGAATCTTAATATTAATACTTATTTTTCAGGAGGTATTATTATGTATTTACTAAAAGCTAAAAAAACAGTCTGGTTTACTTGTCTTTGTATAATATACAGTATGTTTGGATTGTCAACACTTAGTGCTACTGATGATTCATTAGGAACTACCTCTTTTGTATTAAATACAAATATAGTATCTTTTGAACCAATTGTATTAAGTACTACAGCTCATGAGACAAAATTTACTAGTACATCTACAATAGATTTTGGTAATGTTGTTTTAGATCAAACACTACCTAGTATAACAAAAGATTTATATGTAGTAACTAATAATTATGCTGGTATTTCGTTGACTCTTAGTGATAGTAGTGGTAGAAATGGGGCATTACATGAAACTATTAGTACAGATACAATAGCAACTACTTACAAAATACAAAATGGAGCTTCAGCATCATTTGATACAGTTACTATAGGAACACCTGTTACATTGACAAGTGTAGTTGATTATAGTGGTAAAACTGCATCAACAAGAAAACTAGTAATTGAACCAAGTCAAGCATTAGATAGAACATCTGGTACTTATACTACTAGTTTAGTTATGACAGTCACAGCACTTTAATTTTAAATCTGATTTTAAAATACAAAGGCCTTTAAACCATAAAATTAGATGGGATATTATCCCATTTGATTACTTTTCCCTTTTGAAATATCCATAATAATATATTTTTCTATAATAAACTAAGAATTAACCTTGTAAATAGATTTTAAGTTTAATTTACATTTTTGTTGTTATACTATGCTATTATTAACTTATATTAACATTAAGGTGTTATTTTGAAAATAATATTTAGCTTTTTTATTAGTTCATTTTTTTTTACTATTTATGCTGCCTATTTTGATCCTTTTGTATATGATATATGTTCTTTAGATAAGCCTTTAAGAAATACGTTCAAAACATATAGTGTATCTAATGTAGAAGATTATAAGACAGGTATAAGTATAGATATAAAAAGAGTAAATGGTGTTGATAAAAATAATATTGAAATTAGAGAAGATGTAGATTTTGAAAATATTAATTGGTATCCCAAACAGTTCATTATTCCTGCAAAATCATCTAAGACTTTTAGAGTACAGTTAAATATTCTAAAAAATCCTTTAAAAGAGTATTCATATAGAGTTATCATGAAAGAGATAAAATTAAATTATAAAAATGTTAATAAAGCTAATCTTCCTAAAAATATGATTCGAGGATCTGTTAAGCTTACATTTGGATATACAGGCTGGTTATTTATTGATAAATGTTTGTATAAGAGTAAATTTGTTGTTAATAGTTTTAGATTAAATGATACTAAGGATATGATATATTTAGAAATTCAAAATATAGGTAAAGCTAGTTCTGTATTAACATCATCAAGATTATCACTAGTTTTAATAAATGGTAATAAAAGAATACCATTAGAGGGAAATTTTAAAAAAGACTTTAGAATATTCCCTTCAAATATTGTCAATGTTGAATTTAAATTATTACAAAAATTAGATTATAGTTTTGATGAAGATTCAAATATTATTATGTTAAAAAAATAGAGTATAATTTTATATAAAATAAAATTAAAAGGAAATATTAAATTGTTTTATTTGATATTTGTCTATTGTATATTTTTTGATTTGAATTATTTATGAAAATATACCTATCAGTATTATTATATATATCTATTTATTCTATATGTTTATATTCTTATTCTATTAATACTAGCTCTTATATAAAAAAATTATATACTAATAACATATCTTTATCTATAGAGTTTTGTAATATGCATGATTGGTGTAAAGTAAAGAATACTATATATTATAT
>Ga0233438_10003865_pt1 | contig 13514 bp, 11 predicted proteins | sample SI_123_September_FD_182720 | JGI IMG/M metagenome (GOLD analysis project Ga0233438, IMG submission 182720) | Seawater microbial communities from Saanich Inlet, British Columbia, Canada - SI_123_September2016_10_MG | ecosystem: Environmental > Aquatic > Marine > Inlet | place: Canada: British...
CACGTCGAGCCTCATGCCCCGTCTGATCTGCCGCTGAGTGTGGTGGCATTCTACGGGGTATTTTAATGTCTTGCGATAAGCGCTCAACTGATAATCCACAGCTGTGCGCATCGCGGCACGAACCGCCTTCGCATGCTTCTTTTCTGGCGAAGCGTGGTTCACGGTCTTCCGTGGCGGATATAATTTGTCTACTAATTGACCCTTGGTTACAGGCTGCTCTCGCTTATCACTCGGGCGAAACAGAACCAGCATCTTTACCTTCCTCGGCCCCATCTTCCAATTTCTGACTCTCACTTCTACAGTCGGGTCGTTCGCCAGTTTTCCCCATCGCTCGGTCATTCTGCAGGCGGTGAGGATCAGGTCACGAGGTTTCCCGATAAGCTTAGAGTTTACCGCATGATTTTCGACAATAGCTGAGATCTTTTTAGAAAACTCGCCTTTGTTTAGCCCTAAGGCCAGCTTCGCTGCTGACATGTTTCGTCATATTCTCTGACCCTATTTTACCCGAGTTCACAAAAAGCGAGCCTCACTACAATTTATCAGTAGAACGTTAGCAATGGGGGAACATGCCCCACTTCTCGCCTATCCCGCCAGGTGAGAGGACATACGCCAAAAACTACCGCAAAGAGCTGGAACCTTATGAGTCACAGCTTGTTGAAGTCTCTGGGCGCTGTAAAGAGTTTAGAGACCATCCTGAGAGAAAAGACCTTCAATCAATCCTGTTAGTTAACGTTCAAATACGACCGTTAAATAAGAGGCGTCTTATTAAACTCTCTCATCTGTGGGTTTTGACTAAACACGTAAATCGTGTTGGCATAGAACCTAAACGTGGGCGACGGCTCAAGTTCATAGGTTCTGTGTATGCGTATTTTCGCCTTGGCGGCAAATCGAAGCAACGTGGCCTTCATGGGTTTCACGACTTCTCTATCCTTCCGATGCCCTGTCCGGCAGTCGAAAGCTTTGAACCCGGAATTAAAAACCGCTATGACAACCAAGAAGACCAAACCAACGGACAAGCAAAAAGAGGTAATCAAAGCAAAACAGATCAAGTGGGCAAAAGAAAGCCTCGCAGATCCAACAACCCTGATCGTAGACGTCGAAACAACAGGTCTTCTGGTGAAAGACCCAAAGACTGAGGTCGTTTCGATCTCGATGATTGACAATCAGGGCCGGGTTGCTTTTTCATGTCTGGTGAATCCCCAACGCCCTATCCCAATTGAGGCTCAGAGGATTCACGGCATTGATGACCTTGCAGTTCGGGACGCCCCTCCTTTTCCGGTGGTCGCCCCGTTGATTGCCGGAATCATGAGTAACAAACGAATTGTATGCTTCAATGCTCAGTTCGATGTTCATCTCATCGTTACATTATTTCAAAAATACGACATTGAGGTCCCAGACTTCGAGGTTGAGTGCGCAATGGAGGCCTATGCCGCCTATATTGGAGACTGGGCTGTCTCTAAAGGCGACTGGAAATGGCAGAAGCTACCAAAATTAGCCTACGGAAAAGCCCACGACTCCCTTGTTGATTGCGAAAGCACTCGTCTTCTTATGAAAAAGATGACTGGTGACTTCAGTGACGAGCCTAACACAGATCAAATTAACCTAGACTTCTGACATGGACTACAGAGAGCGACGCGAGCGGGCCCTGGTTATCTTCGAAGAGAGGATTAGACTTGTGCCTACAGACATCCAAGTGGACTGTGCTATTTGGGGATGCTCATCCGAGATGCACGAGGTAGCGGAAGAAGTGTGCGAGTGGCTCAGAGCCGCCCGTGCTTTTCCTAAGGCACCTAAACAAGAGATCTTTTTCCCTGAGGCGTGAGAAAGGAATTTGGAAGCGAGAAGTGGAACTCCGCTCTCCGCTTTATTTTGACAGACTTAGCCGATCCAAAAGAAGACCTGAGAAACGAAGCTCACTCAAAGGAATTTTTCTACGAATACTTATGGATTCGTGACCAACTAATTGAACACGCACACACCCTATGGAAATAACTATGGACAAAGCAAAGTGGAATGCTGCTTGTGACATTCTCATCGAAATGGTTAATCGCCCAATTGATGGGAACATCAGGAACGAGGTCAGAGAAGAGTCGTGTTGCTCTGAACTAAATCAGGTAAAGACCGAAGTTTCGGATTTTCTTAGAGGCATGCGGAAATGACAGATGAGGAAAAGTGGAATCGAGCGGTGTTTATCGCTATAGATAACCTACAGCAGCCTGATGAGAGAACTCGCCAGCGTGCGCTCGACGAAGATGTCCTTATAGAGTTCTATGAGGTGCGGCAACAGTTAATTGAGGAAGCACACCGTAAGTTCATTTCTAAAGGACAATTAAACAATAGTAATGTAGGTAAAATCTAAATGTTGCAGTTTCACGAGGATGGTTTTGAAAACCTGTCCCATTGGGCGGTCTGTGGATCGTCTAAAAGTCGACTTGTTCAGTGCACTCCAGATCTTGATAAAGCATGTGCCTTCATTGCTAGAGTTTCATCTAAAAATCAGGGAACCACTTCCGTTGCACGTTTGTTACGGTATTGCGCTACTAACGCCCACTGGAGCGTTTTTGAGCAAGGAAGTCTAACCCTTGAGGTAGTCACTCCATTGGCTATCGCTATTCAATTACTACGCCACCGTTCGTTCACCTTCCAGCAATTCTCTGGACGGTATCAGGACCAAAAGGAACTCACTCTGATGACAGAGGGTCTTCCTACCTGCGAACATGATCTGTTCTACATGCCAGTGCAAGCACGCATGCAAGACACTAAGAACCGTCAAAACTCAATCGAGTCTGATGACGAGTTGGTAACTAAGAAAATGCAGGGCACAATCAATGATTGTCTGCTTGCTTGCTACAAAGCATATAACAAACTTCTCGAGCAAGGCATTGCGAAGGAAGTTGCTCGTTTTGTCCTGCCCCAAGGCACCTACACTCGGTTATATGTCACTGGATCTCCTCGTTCTTTCATCCATTACATTGGAGTTCGAGACGACGCAGGTGTAGCTCAGTTCGAGCACGTAGAACTCGCACAGTCGATAAAGCAAGTCTTTACTGCTGAATGTCCCATCATCTCTGAGGCCGTATGGGGCTAAGGGAAGAAACATTTAAGCTAGACAATTCACCCGCTCCACTTGTTATCAATGACTTCATGGTAACTTGTTGGAACGTATTTAACTATGTTTCTGACCTTAAGCACCTCTACTCTCCTGAGCTGATCGACAAGATCACAAAGGCAGTGTGGGCGATTAAGCTAAACCGTGGCGCCGACATGTTGCCTCTTCACGACCATCGTGTAGTGGTAGTCTCTGATAAGCGCTTTATCGATAGTGGAACTTACTGGCGTGGCGTTGAGGTTCTGAAAGATGAACGCATTGAGGCCTGCTGGGAAGAATACTGCGAAGCGAAAGGCAAGGACATAAAGGAAACGCCCACCGGGTACAAAGGAAATAGACGGGATAAAGATGATGAGTTCTTTAAAGTTTTAGAAATAGGCTGGGAGTACGCTACAACTTATTTTCCGTGTTTCAAACAAGAGGGTTATGAAGCTGACGATTGGGCCGGTGCGCTTTACCGTGAGGTCAGAGATGGTTCCAACGAGGTTCTGCGACAACGACAAAAACTGCTCTACACCATTGATCGAGACTGGTCCGGTCTTGTGGATGAGTCTAAGAACATCTGGTGGGCGAATACACGGTATCCGGGTCCCCGTGAACGTATTCAAGAGAGGCTGGCTGGGGAGGATCAGGTCATACTCCATACGAAAATGAAGATGGGCTACGACATCAATCACCCAATTGAGATCTTCGCAGCTAAAGCCGAGGCGGGGGAACTCGGCGATAACCTTCCTCCTGGCGCGCCTATCGAATACATCGACCTTTCTGAAACGCATCCTAAGTACGTCTTAGAGAAATGCGAGCAGTGGCCCGACTTTGTTAAGGAGATCTCAAATCCAGATCCCAATCTAAAGATGGACCATTATCATCAGTCAGTCGAGGCATTACATAAAATCGGGATTGCTTGTCCTAATCCATGGCTGGGGTAAAACTGTGAAATAATAGCATGACTTGCTGTGGCAATTAACTACTTAGACACAGGGGTTGGAATAGCATATCAGTTAGGAGGTCCCGGCTCTCTACTTACGGCCGGGGCTTCTGTGGCACGAACTGCCTCTGGTGCTAAACTGGGGAAGTCGTTATTCGGTGGAACCTCTCCTAAGCAAGTAGCCATGAGTGGCTTTTCTGGCTTGGGATCTTCACCTTTTACAAAGATCGTAAATGGGGCCACAGCAAAGCTTGGACTAAATCAAGTTACCATGGGCCAGGGCACGAGACCAAAAGCCCTTCATACAGAATTTGCGCAGACGACCGCTGATTGGGACAAACCATATGGGTCGGGCACAGACATTATTTTCTACCTCCAGCGAGCAGACTCATCCGGTGGCGCAGCAGGTGGCAGTGATGCCTTTTCGAAAGAAACCAATATTTTTAACCCCTCTGATGACTCTGTTAGAGGCTTTGACTGGGCTGGCAACTACGGATTTATGTCCGAGTCTGGATATTCAGCATCGAGTTACGAAGCATATAGCTTAGGTAAAGATAACGGAGCAATTTGGGAAAATAGCTCGGTAATTTCAGGTGATTACTTCACAGGCGGAGTCATCCGCACAGAGGTGAATCAATAATCATGAACACTCCTCTATACAACTCTGGCCCGTCTTCTGCGGCTCCAAACCCCATGCCTATGAACGGTGGGGAAATGTCGGTCATTCCCGCTTCAGTGCAGGCTGGACCTCGAGTAGGCTCTGTAGATTCTCAAACACCACTTTCTCAACTCGCCACAATGGCCGCGATCAATCGTGCGGGAATCCCTGTGGCGAGCGAGCAGGCTCTGGCTGGTCCTTTTACGGGCTACATCCAAGGCATGAAGGTTTTGCCTGGGGTTTATTCTCAAATGGCTGCTAGGCAAAGCACAATGGCGGCCTCGGTGGTGAACTCCGTTGCAGCGGCAGAAACTCTTGAGTCAAAAGTGTCGAGCTTAGCCTCAAGTGAGCGCTTCTTTTACATTACGCTCGAGTACGCTTTGAATAGAGGCGGACAGCACCAGTTTACTTTAGACAAGGTTCCAACTGCTGAGTTTAGTAAAGCTCTTGCTCTGGCTTCAGGTGGAATCCTCTCAACTCGTGACTTAATTGAGTCCATCAATAGTGCTAATTTGGGCTACACCACATCCCAGGCTCAAGTAACAAACAGCCGCCTTGACCCAACTGGCTTGAAACTTAGGACGAAGCGATCATGAGCGCAGAAGGCATTCCAAGTGAGTGGTATTTCATCACTCCTCCTCAGTCAGTTTCTTGGGCCAAAGAAGGCGAAGCTACTGAGATCTCTACTTACGGATCTAATAGCCCATACCTCCAGTATTCTACTACTTCATTGCGAAAGCTGACGCTCAGCAATGCTTTGATCGAAGGCTTCAGCGATGCTAAAGCAGTTGAGGACAATGTGCGTTCTCTTGAAAACTGCATGAGGATGATGATCGATGAGGGCACAGGCTATGCTTCGCCTTTCTGTTGGACCGCTTATGCTGGTGGAAAGTCTTACGGGACGTTTTTGATAACGTCTGTAAGGGTGACTGAGCAGATGCGGGACATGGGAGGAAGGGCAACCCGTGCGAAAGTTGACATAGAACTTATTGAGGTTCCTTCTTATCAAGTTTCAACTGGAACTGACATTACCGCCCAAGTAATTCAGGGCAAGGCTGACCAAGGTTATGCAGAGCAATTGAAAAAACTCACCCAGTCTGGGAAACAAGACAAAAAAGTGGCAATTGGCAAAGATAAAAATAAAGGCACCGCTCCTCCAGCGCCCGGGTCCAGCGCAGGCGGAGAAACCACTACCACTCCCCCAGACGACGTGGTAGGAGTAAGGCCTGGTGTTCGACTACCTAACAGATAATGGCTGAAGAAATTAGATTAGTAGGGGTATTTCAGGACAACATTACCCCTCAGCTTAAAAAGCTAAACACCCAAATAAACACGATTACCAAGTCTTTTGAAAAGTTTGGTAAGAAGTTGCGGCCTATCTCCAAAGAGATGGGCAATCTTGCAGCGGCCACTGAAAGAGTAGCTGACGCGCTCAAGCAACAAAAGAAAGCAATTGACGCTAACTCTAGGTCATGGAATAACTACAAGAAGGAAGTAGGTCAGGCAGGAGGAGCACAAAGAAAGGCCTTTAAGGGAGTTCCACGAGGTGGCGTAACAGCTCCACGCATTCCAAAAGTTGGAGCGACTGGGCAAGGTGGAGGTGAAAGCGGTGGTGGCGGAGGACTAGGTGGTGTAGGAGCTGGATTTTTAGCAGCTGGTATGACCATTGGTAACCAATTTGGTTCCATGATTATGCAGGGCATGAGCCGTGCATTTGACGCCTATAAAAACATCCTACTTAAGCCATTTAAGTTTTTGATGTCGGGGATTCAAGAGAGAATCGACGATGAAATGGACGACATCAAGACCGCTGGTGGTCTGTTCTCCATCTCTAAGAGATCCACAAACCCGTTCATTTCAAGCTTTGCTGAAGCAGAATCACTAACTAAAGAAACAAACAGGTACCTCGCAGAACTTGCTGGAGCCCTACCTGGCGACACGCAGCAATACATCGGCATCTCTAGACAGATCTCTGACGGCATTTACCAGATTCTGTCTAATGACAAAGAAGGATCGCTGAAGTTAGCACAAAAAATTGCTAGCGAAAACGGCCGGACACTTAACTTTGAGAACATGAGTGGCAGCAAGGCCATTCAGGCAGCAGGTAAGGAGTTGGTTGGAGAAATGACCAAGCTCACCGTGCTTGGTAGCCTTGGACAGAAACAAGGTGCTATGGGCCTGCCTCAGCTCATTGAGCAAATGATGTCACAAGACCAGGTTTCATCTGGTCAATTCAAAAGATATGCTGCCATTTTTAGGGATCCGCTAATCAAAGGCGCCTTAGAAAGGAACATTCCTGCGATCAATGCGGCTGGTAAAAACACCGCAGAGAGACTTGAAGCACTTCGCGCCACCCTAAACGAAGTTGTGACACCTGAGTTGGTTAGACGCTATCAGCGTTCTACTGCTGGTGTTATTGAAGAAATGAAGACGATCTTCCTCAATCCTGAGGTGGGTATGCTGGGACTTGGTAAACCGTTGCAGCAGACGGCCAGGTCTTTCAACCAGTTCGGCGAAGAACTGTTTACGCTAACACGAGAAATCAAAATTGGTGGCAAGACGCTTGAAAAAGGCTCCAATATCACTGCGCGCCAACTCAAAGGGACCACCTATGCTTTAAAAGATGTAGCCACAGCTGCTAATGAGAACTTAGCGATATTTGACTACATTAGAGACATCTTTGGAAACCTAGCCATTGTGATGGGTCCCATCATTTCGGCTGCCGCCAGTATGTTTACTGGTTTTGAAGACCTTGGAGAAGTCTTGGGTAGCGTGCGCGAATTCACGATGAAGTTGCAGAGTAACTTTGAGCAATATCGCGTTGGATTAGAATCGTTAAATAAAGACTTCGGGAACACAACAGGTCTTAGGGCGGCGCTGGCCACCATAAACAACTTGTTTGCCAACTTAGGAATCATCAGTGATACTGAGTTTTTGACCAATGCTGGAAATATAGAAGACGTCAACTTCAAAGCATTTGGAGAAATGATCTCCGACATGGTGACAACGTTCCTTGAATCTAAGGCCGCTGTTCAGCTCGGAAAAGTTATTGGTGAGGTGATCGGCACGATCCTGGCTTCGTTCGCACAGATAATTGAGGACATCAGCAATCCCGATAAGGTTGAAAACCTGTTCACGGGTTTCATGGAAGGGTTTGAGGGCGCTGGTGGTAAGAAGGCGATGAAGACAATCATGGGTGCTCTTGTTGATGCCATTGTAAAAGTCCTTGGTTTCATGGTAAGAGAATTTCCTAAGGAGTCCTTTACTGTTGCTCTGATCGCACTTGCACCAGCAATTGTGTCTGGTGTCATTGCAGCTTTGCCAGCAATAATGGGAGCCATTGGTACAGCCATTGCTACCTGGTTCTCAGGCACGTCTATAGCTGCCACTATTGCCGGATGGGCAGGAGGCGTTGGACCGGCTATTGCCGCTGCAGGTGCAGGAGCCAAAGCAGGATTGGTGGCTGCTGGAGCAGCAATCAAAGGAGGATTGGTAGCTACCGGAGCAGCAATCAAAGGAGGAATGGTGGCAGCTGGAGCAGCAGCCAAAGCGGGATTAGCGACCTCTGCAGCAACAGCCAAAGCGGGATTAGTGGCTGCTGGAGCCTCGGTCAAAGCAGGATTTTTGGCTACTGCAGCAACAGCCAAAGCAGGATTGGTGGCTGCTGGAGCTACAATCAAAGGAGGATTGCTAGCTGCTGGAGCAACTGCCAAAGCTGGATTTTTAACTACTATAGCAGGAATCAAAGGAGGACTGCTAGCCACTGGAGCGGCAATCAAAGGAGGGTTAGTGGCTACTGGGGCGGGAATCAAAGCAGGAGTTTTAGCCACTGCAGCAGGAATCAAAGGAGGACTGCTGGCCACTGGAGCAGCACTCAAAGGAGGGCTGGTGGCAACTGGAGCGGGAATCAAAGCAGGACTTTTAACTACTGCAGCAACAATCAAAGGAGGGTTGTTGGCCACTGGAGCAGCACTCAAAGGAGGGTTGTTGGCCGCTGTAGCATCAATCAAAGGAGGATTGTTAGCCGCTGGAGCGGCGCTCAAGGGTGCTATTATGACGGTAGTAGCTCCGTTTGCGATCTTAGCCGCCAAAGTTTTATTAGTCGCAGCAGGCGTTATAGGACTTATCCTTATCATTCGCAACTTTGACATAATTCTGAGCTCCTTAGGCCACGCCCTTATGATGACAGTGTCTGTCATTAAATTGGTCTCAGCGCAGTTTGTTCAAGCCGGAGCAGACATGGCCGCGGGCCTTCTTCGTATGGTTCACAGCCTTCTCAGTAAGGTTGGCATGGGCGGACTAGTCGAAGGCCCACTGAGAATAGCTGAACAAGCCTCAGCAGAGGCAGGTAGGGTCAAAATTGCTGCGGAGCAAGAGATTGCAAATAGGGCAAAGGCGATCAATGAAAACACGCAGAAGAGCCTGCAAAGAACTCAGGAAGATTTTGCTCATCTCAAAGCAAAGATGGGAGAATTTGGCGATGGCTTGAAGAAAAATATGGGAGAATTTGGCGAAGGTGTGAAGACGAACTTAGATAAGTTCGGAGCTAGCACGACCACCAACGTCGCAACGATGTCCACAGCGGCTACAAAGCTCGCGGCAGACTTTGCTGCGGCTGGCGCAGCTATCAAAAACCAGGCTGCCAGCCCAATGTTTACTAGCCCTACGGGCGGGCCAATGGGCGCTGGTGACCCTCGAGGTGGCGGAGGCGGGCCAATTAGCTCAAAGGCCGCTCAGATGGGCCTTACAATGACGAGCCACATGCGACCTGGAGATCCAGGCTGGCATGGCGTTGGGCGTGCTTGGGACTACTCAAACAGCACCGGACCTACATCCGAGATGCACGCTTTTGCCTCCGACTTAGCCAACAACTATGGCGGCAACCTAAAGGAGCTGATCTACACTCCTCTTGGTTACTCCATCAAAGACGGACAAAAAGTTCCGCCTTACGCACAAGAAGGTCACTACAACCACGTCCACGTCGCCTACGGAATGGGCGCCAACAGTCCCGCATTCTTCAACTCTCAGCAAGACGCTATTGGCTGGGAGAAAAAGGTGGCACCGGCTAACTCGGCGATTGCCTCTGTCACGTCAAACTCAAGCGAATTTGCAGGTGGCTCAACAATTAAAGTAGAGTCCATTAACATTAGCGGAGTTAACGATCCAAGGGCCATTGCTAATTCTGTTGCCTCAGAAATTCTTTACGCTATCAAACGAGCAGAAAACACTGAACTTGACATCTCATGAGTAGTTACACAGTTTCCGGGATCGAGTACGACACCGCTACTGGACGCCCAATCATCAACGAGAATTACACAGTTTCTGGAGTCGAATACGACTGGAAGAGTGGGAAAGCGGTTCCTAAACCGATCGCCAAACCAGTTACCAAACCAGCTGCCGCATCGTACTCTAAAGCTAACTCGTCGTCGTCAAAACCCGGCGTCTCGGCATCGGGATTACTATCCAAACCCTCGGCTTCATCGTCAAGTTCTGTTTCGAATGTCGGGCGGCTTATTCAAGCCTATATCACGATCAATTGGGGAGGAGTCAATCTCTCTGCTTATAGTGACGGAAATGGCGATCTTCAGATCTTAGCACAAAATGTTGAGATTAGCATTCCAGAAGAAGGAAGCGCTCCCTCTTTAGACTTTAACATAACTCCTAATCCCATAGGATTTGAGGTGTTTAACGACTTAAAAAACAACGCCATTGACCAGCCTATTGAAGTCACTCTTGGATTTCCGAACGGTGGCACGACCTCTACATTCAGCTTCCGGTTCGTCGGTTTCGACTACACTACTGGTGCTGATCCTCAGATCGCTGTGCGAGGCGTGAGTGTCCTTAAAGGTGGCTTTACGGAAAACAGGATCTCTTACACCATGGAAGAGCCTATAACGCTGAACGAACTGCCCGAGTTTTTGAAGAAGCAAGCAGGAAAAGGTGGAGAGGCCATTAAGTTTCAGTGGCTTGGCAAAGCTCAGTCTGAGGCCGCAAATTATGAGTATCAGGAGAACATCATTGAGCGCACTCCGTATTCGATTCTAAACGCAGCAATGCGCGCAGCCGGAGTAAAGATAGAGAGCGGTGACACCGCAGTTGACGGCACAATTGTTTTGGCATACGATCCCAGCCTTCAAGGTGAAGCACAGCAGCAGGGACCTAAAGTCGTGACGTCGGGTGGAGCACAGGCCACGGCCGCACAGAAAAATGTTTGGATTATTGGCCCAGGTCTTATGACCAGCGTCGCACGTAAGCAGGAGTTTGGCGCAGGTCAAGCTGACCCGACAGGCGGAGCATCACGCAACAATCCAAAGTCGTTTGAACAAGAGCAAACAGACGTCGCTGGAGAATCCTCTGGTGCCCCTCAGATTTCCTCTGCTGCAGACGCAGAATACCAACGGCAAGGCACTACGGGCACAGCAACAGCTCCTTCTCAGATGTCTCGCACGCCAGAGACAAAGAAAAAGCCCGCAAAAGATGCCCGAGCGGCCGTGTCTGCAATGATTCAGACCACGATCGACTTCACAGTTCCCTTAGTTCCTTACCTTATCGGGGTGAAGGCGAGTGACTTCTGTGTTATTCCAAGTTTGAAAGGCCCAGGCTCTTACATCGAAGACTGGGTAATCAAAGAAGCGAAATACTCTCAGACTGAAGACGGAAACATTGAGGTAACCATCTCCGGCGCCCGACCTTTTTCCGGACAGGAGCCGTTTCTTGATGGCGGCACTTTAAGCTCGGTGAAAGGAGCGGTCTCATCTCTAACATCTCCCGCAGCGTGGGCAAAATTTTATTGGATCGAGGGTGATATTCAAGACCAATTGAAGTTAAGTAGTTGAGTTCACTCCTAAATGGAGGTTACATAATCAAGATGTTCGCGCCGCACAATAGAGTGTGGGTCAATCGCGAATACGACCTAACATCAAAGACCATGAAAAACTGCAAAATCGACATCAATCTTTCTGAGCGTAACCGCGCTCGTCTGGAAACCAAAGGCTATGACGCCAACTACACGGATGTCCCTAACAGTGCCCTCCCAGAAGCTCTGAAAGCAGAGTTGGGTGTTATCTATGAAGCACTGACCGGCGAAGATCTTCCCACCGATAGCAACACATTCACCGTTCGCGCTGACAACGGCACGTTCAAAAGGCTTTACAGCCCGACTGTGTATTCTACGGAAGGTAACGCTGGCGTAATCATCCGATGGGGTGACCGAGACATTCCGGTTTCAGTCGATTCCGGCAAAATCAGCGTTGAAGGCGCTGCCGCCAAAACAAAGTACGCCTTCAAAGATGACCTCGTTGGTAAATACGAGGAGCCGGTTCTGAGCGTGTCTATCGCAAAAGATGGCACTCTCTACACAATGCCTTTCCCTGTTCGTTCCGCCGACTGGGAAAACCGCATGAGCGGTGACATTCTCGACGCTTTGCTCGAAGAGTCACCTGACAAGATCGCCGAAAACCTCGCAGTCGCTGGCGATCCCAGCAAGCGCGGCGAAGGAGGCCCACGCCTTCAAGGTCCTATCATCAAAGTGGCAACAATGCCCGTTGGGACTTACACACTGACGGCTTATCGCCCTCGTGAGACTCAATACGGCATGGACTACATGATTCAAGCCGTTATCGAAGAGCCGTTTGTCGCAACGACACGGGTCAAAGACGAGGTTACTGAAGAGTGGGGCGACGCTGAGGTCGAAGTCTCTGGCTTCGCTATCGTCAAGCCCAACAACGCTCTCAAGAAGCTGTTGGCTGCTGAGCCCATCATCACTGAAGAGAGCCCTGCTACTCTGCACGTGATCGAACTCGGTGAGTATAACGGATTTGCTACGGCTAAGGTAGCACTCAAGTGCTCAGCCTTTACGGATAGCGCTGACGCCTTCAGTCTCGACTTCTGATGATTCATCTCTGGTATTACTTAGTTTTGGCCTTTACGGCCATCGCTATTTTCGAACCGGAGCTACTCCCCCTTATCTGGGGTTACATAGAGCTGCAGCCACGAAGGCTGTGGCTCTTTTTTCGTCTGTGGCCAAGGTTACAGTTCGATACATGGGTTCTAAAGTTTAAACTCCGGAGAGCCTTGCATAATAGAAACAACCACAACAACCTATGACCGACAGATTCTCAGGAAAGAGCTTTACCGATCCTCAAAGTGACAGCATCACTAAGGAGGTCAAGGCAAGAAAGTTTGCCAAGAAAGATTCAGAAGAAAAGAAGGATAAAGCCCCAACGAACCTGTCTGAGCTTTACAGCAAAGGCATTGAGCACCTGAAAACGTTCAACTTCATCGTGGAGTTGGATGAGGGTGGCGACCACGTTCGTCACCGAATTCTAAGGCCGGCTCCTCCACAGCCGGTTCTCGGAATCACCTACCCTCCGTCGTTTCAGCCTCTTCAAGACGTCTCCACATTAGAAGACTTTCAGCGCATCGAGCGTGCGTTTGAGTCTGCTGAGAGTGAGGTCCGTGACTTTTGGACTCCGATGTTCAGACCTAAAGGTGGCGAGACTGACCTTCTGAATTTCTCTGAGCGACTGCTAAAAATGCGTCGCATCCAGAAAAATGTGAGCATTCACGACACTCTCGACTATGGCCACACATTTGACCCAGACGGCTCCCTCACTAGCCATCAGGCTGTCCGTTCTCCTCGGATTTGGGTTCCTGCTCGTAGCTGGTTCGATGAGAAGCTCCAACAAGTCACACTGAATGACGTCTTCACCATCTTCCCGGAAGCTGAGTGCGAGATGCTCAAGATGATTATTGGCCGTGTCGGTGTTGGCCGATCAAATCACTTACCGCCTAACTTCCTGAGTCCAGTCGATCACACT
>Ga0233438_10003872_pt1 | contig 13501 bp, 8 predicted proteins | sample SI_123_September_FD_182720 | JGI IMG/M metagenome (GOLD analysis project Ga0233438, IMG submission 182720) | Seawater microbial communities from Saanich Inlet, British Columbia, Canada - SI_123_September2016_10_MG | ecosystem: Environmental > Aquatic > Marine > Inlet | place: Canada: British...
ATTCACTGACCCTTGCAGGTGCAGGTACGATCAGTGATGTTTTATCAAACTTAAGTATAGATAATTTTAATCCGGGTGGTGCTGCAAATGCAGCAACAGGTGCTTTAGATAAAGCACTAAATGCTTTAGCGGATGGAGATGTTAGAAATAACCTAAAAAATGCATTAATAACTGGTGCTATAACTGGCGGAAATGTTGATCCAAACTCAATAATTAGCAGAACAACTGGACAAGTATTAAACCCAAACTTAGAGCTTCTATTTAAGGGAGTTATTTTGAGGCAGTTTAACTATAGCTTTACACTAACACCAAGAACCAGTGAAGAGGGAACTCAGATTAAGGGTATCATAAATACTCTTAAGAAAAGAATGTCAGCAAAAAATACTGCAGGTTCTGCTGCTGGTATATTCATTAAGGCACCTGATGTGTTCCAGCCAAGATTCATGCAAGGTCAAAAACCACATCCATTTTTATACAGTATAAGGCAGTGTGCTTTGGTGTCGATGAATGTTAATTATGATGGCGCAGGAATATATGCAACATATGGGGACGGCACACCAGTTAAAATGTCTTTACAGATGTCCTTTAGAGAATTGAGTCCATTGTACTCTGAAGACTATAAAGAGGGCTTACCAGGCGCAGACGAAGGAGTTGGATTCTAATGACTTATTTCAGACAGCTACCAAATATTCAGTATCAAAACTTTTTGAATGACCGCACAGGGTCACAAGATTATCTTTTGATGAAAAATATTTTCCTCAGAGGTAAACTAAGAGAAGATTTATCAAGTAATTTTACTGTATTTCAGAAGTATAGTATTAAAGGTGATGAGCGACCAGATGAAATTGCATATGATGTGTATGGTTCATCTGAATATGATTGGGTTGTTCTAATTACCGCTAAAATAATCACCTATCAAAATGACTACCCATTAACTAGTCAAGAACTGTATGATTATACTTTAAATAAGTATGGTGTGGAGGAAATGAATGATATTCATCACTATGAAAGTACTGAGGTTAGGGATCAGTTGGATCGACTAGTGTATCCTTCAGGTATTATTGTTGCTAAAGATTTTACTATACCCAATCCAGACACCAAGACATCATTTATTAGTCCTGTAGTTGGTGTTAGTAACTTTGAATATGAGACTAACAAAAATGATATCAAGCGCAACATTACTATATTAAGACCTTCATACCTTAATGAGTTCCTCAATGATATGAGAGAGATTTCAAAGTATGGATTTAACTCCGAATATATTAATTCAACTACAATTAGAGCAGAGAATAGTAAGACTAAGAGCCCGTAATTAGCAGTCTAAATAACTATAGCATTCTACAAATTCTTTATTATGGCGCTTCCCAAGATTGCCAAAGTGACTCACGAGACTATTGTCCCATCAACTGGGAAGAAAATTAAGTTTCGTCCGTTTCTAGTAAAAGAGGAAAAGGTACTTATTTTAGCTCGCGAATCCAACGACCAAAGTGAAATGGTTAGAGGTATCATTGACGTAATCGATGCTTGCGTTATGACGAAAGGATTTTCTACTGAAAATCTATCCACTTTTGATATTGAATACATTTTCCTCAGCATTAGGGGTAAATCTATTGGTGAAGATGTTGAAGTTATTGTTACTTGTCCAGACGATGGGTTAACTAGAGTCAATCACACAATTTTCTTAGATGAAGTGAAGGTTATCTTTGATGACGAACACTCTATGCAGATTAAGATTGACGATACCTATTCAGTACAGATGAAGTATCCTAGTATTGAAACAGTAATGGCTGCTGACTCTGAAAATGTAAGTGTTACTGATAGCCTTGAGCTTATCGCATCATGTATTGATCAAATCTATTCCGAAGAAGATTCTTGGTCTTCTAGTGATAGCACTACAGAGGAGATGATTGAGTGGATCGAGCAGCTTGAGCCCAAGCAATTTGAGGGTATTGAAAAATTCTTCACTACTATGCCCAAATTGAGCCACACTATTCAGGTCACTAATCCTGAAACTAAAGTTGTTAGTGATGTTGTACTTGAGGGGCTAGGATCTTTTTTCGCGTAAGTATGACTCATGAAGACCTTGAGTCATACTACAAAACAAACTTTGCCTTAGTCCAGCATCATAAATACAGTTTAAGTGAACTTGAAAATCTCATTCCTTGGGAACGAGATATATACATTACACTACTCAAAAACTGGATTGAAGAAGAAGAGCAACGCATAGCACAACAACAGCAGCGCTAATGGATTTATTTGGAGCCGCCACCAAGGGAGTTGACCCACAAACTGGGTCATATCTCTCCAAAGAACAAAGAGTCGCAATGTTCCGCGCATCTAGGGGACAGGGTGGTAGAGAATTTGGTGGTGGAAATAATTCTGCTATTGTAGTAGCTAATAAATTTTCTCAAATTGCACAGACACTCAGTAAAAACTATCAAGCAGCTAGTGAGGGTGTAGCGGAGCAAGTTGCAAGAAATACAACCCGCATTGAAAATCTTTATCGTATTATAAATGATAGAAGAACTGAAGATTTAAAAAGAGAGAAGCAAGAAACAAGAAATACTCTACTTAGTGCGGAAAGGAGTAAGAGGAATATTAAAGAGGGCTTTGTTGAGGGTATATCATCCGCAGCAGCCGCAGCAGTAGCGCCTTTGCAGAAGGCAGCAGCGGCAGTACAGAAGCCTATTATGTCCCTATGGGATAAAATAAAGAGAGCATTATTACTATTAACTGCAGCTTGGGTTATTGATAACCTACCTGCAATTCTTGAAAAATTTGATAAATTTTTTGGTAACATAAAAAGTTTAAAGAATGCAATAGCAAAGGCTCTTGTTAATATTAGGGGTGTATTTGCTATATTTGATGGCATTATTAGGGGTGTCATCAGGGGTATTGGTTCTATAATTAAGACCGCATATAGAGTCGGCAAGTTTATCTTCCAGTCAGCATTTCGTTTGGGGAGAGCTGTATTTAGTGCTATTAAAAAAGTCGTTGAGACTGTAGTCAAAGCTATTTTTGGCGGTATTAGGAATTTAGTTGGTGGTATAGGTAAGGCTTATCGTGCCGCTAGAGGTCTATTACCCGGCGGAAAGCCATCAACAACATCAAAACCTTCAGGTAATAAAACAACACCCCAACTTACAGGTGATACAAAAAAACCCAAAAATATCTTCCAAAGGATTTTGGGTAAGGCTAGTAAGACTGTTACAGGTATAAAAGAATTTGCTGGAAATAAATGGAATAAGGTGAAAGAGGGTGCTAATAAATTTATGACGGGATTTAGGGACATTGGCTCCAAGGCAATGGATAAATTGAATCCCATACAAGCTCAAGCCACAAAAGATGGTATTAAAAAGGGTACCGATGCTAGTAGAGAAAAGGGTGTAAATAGTCTTCTTAGTCGTATCTTTGATAGGGCAGGTGTCAAGGGTGGTAAGGGGTTGATGAATAATCCTGTACTTAAAAAATTAGTAAAACTACCTGGAATTGGTATTGCTATTGATGTGATTCTCAATAAAGCAGGTGGGCAAGGGGTAGCAGAATCACTAATCAGAGGATTTTCTTCCGGTATTGCTGGTATGGTTGGTATGAAGGCAGGTGCGACTGTTGGTGCTGCTGTCGGTACAGTAGCAATTCCTATTCCTGGAGTCGGTACGGCTGTTGGTGGTATTTTGGGTGGTGTTATAGGATCTATCCTGGCAGCAAACACAGCAGATACTCTAGCTAAAGCTGGTATGGAGTCTGCTGGAATGGAAACCACATCTGATGCTCAGATGGTGGAGAATTATAAGCCAGTGGTAGAATCTGTTCTTGGTGGTAATAAGTCCACCACCGCAGGACAGCCTAGTCCAGCCGCAGCCATTACTCCCAGCACTCCAAGCACACCTGATGGTATGCAGACACCTGTCGAATCCAATACAACTAATAATGTTAATGTTCAGCAGTTGCCTGCTGTATTGGAAAATATGAAGAGTGAGAAGAAGGAAGTTAAACCAGAACAACCAGTACCTACTATCAAAACCAGAGATCCACAGACAGATCTATATAGAGATTTGGCTAGTAAAAATTATCAGCTTAACTTGGTGGGTACTTACTAATGGCTATACCTATCATTGCAGCTAGATCACTTAATATTGCCAAAAATCTTATTGTATCCAGTAAGGTTATGGCTAAAGGTGCATATTCCTCAGTATCTTCTACCATAAGTAGAACTGGCGAAAAGATTAAATCAACCAATGCAAAAATTGTTGCAGAGAAAAATAAGCAGGCAGATATTAATAGAAAAAAGTCTGAGAATGAATCTCGTGCGGCAAAGGAGAATAATGTAGAAAATACCAATAAGAAAAAGGGTGCCGTTCTTGGTTTAGTTGGTGTTGTTAAAAAATCTATAATGGGATTTTGGAAAATAATTGGTGCTTGGCTTCTAGACAACTTGCCTAGAATTATTGAGGAAGTGCGAAAGTTTGTGAAAAAAGTTAGGATTGTTGGTGCTGCTATTAAGAGAGCTGTTTCACTTGTAGGTAGTGTATTTTCCTCTATTGGTAAGATTGCTAAAGCTGTCGTAAAAAATATCCTAAACTTTGATTTTACTGATAAGTCGGGTGAAATCAGAGAAGCTAGAGAAGAACTTGACGCCAGTGTCGATGGTATTGGATCCTCTATAATTGAGATTGGTACTGTTTGGGGTAGAGAAGAGGATGAGTTGGATTATATTTTGACCCAATTGACGGGTAATCAAAATCTTGAAAATATTCGTAAGAACATTCTTAGTGAGTTCCCCGAAGTCGAGAAAGGGACTAGTGCCGTTGGTGATGGTTCTTCTCCTTCTTCTGGTGGGGGATCCTCTAATGGTGGATGGAAACCAATTCTTGAACTTATAGCTAAAGCAGAATCAGTTGGTGGATCTTATGATTCAATCTACCCAAATTCTATTAAGCCTGGTCTATCTGATATGACAATTGGTGAAGCAGACGCTTGGCAAGCAAGAACTGCTAAGCAAAGGGGGTCTGCTGCCGCTGGTAGATATCAGTTTATGAATATTAAAGAGCAGGCTGCTAACTATGCAGGTCTTTCGCCTAATGATAAGTTTAGTCCTGAGAATCAGGATAAGATGGCTATTGGTTTAATTGAGAAAAAGCGAAAAGTAACTTTGGATATGGTTAAAGATAATCCAGTAGAAGCTGCAAAGAGACTTTCTATGGAGTGGGCTGGTCTTCCTGTATTAGAAAGTACGATGGGTAGAAGTAGACAAGTTAGCGCTGGACAAAGTTTCTATTCCGGTGATTCAGTTAATAAAGCTACAGTTAGTGGTGATGAACTGAGAGGTGCATTTAAAACAACAACCAGTACAGAAAATCAAATATCTCAACCACAGGCTCCCCAACCAGCTAATGGTTCTACGGGCACTACTGTTAATGATGAATATAAAGGTGGGATGAGTAAAACTATCGTAAAGACTAGTGGTTATGGTATGAGAACGCATCCTATATCGGGTGCTAGGAAAATGCATATGGGTATTGATATTGCACCTCCAGGACCAGGCTACAAAGTTGCATTAAAAGTTCCGGGTAAGGTGACTAGAGTTGGGTCTGATGGTAGAGGATATGGTAATTTTGTAATTATAACCTCACAACAAACGGGTATGAGTTATATGTTTGCTCACCTAAAGAGTGTCTATGTACGTCAGGGTGATACATATACAGGACAAGCCATCGGTGAGATTGGTAATACTGGCGCGGGTACTGGAATTCATTTACACTATGAAGTGTATAAGGGTGGTAAAGATGGACCGGAGGTAAATCCCGAGCCATATCGTCATTTATTGTCGATTGGTAAGGGTATTAGCAAACAGAAAGCTGCTACGACAAACTCTAATAATTTATCATCAGCTAAGTCGGAAGAACTCACCCAAATAGCTTCAAGAAGAACTGGTGGTACTCAGATAGTCAATAACACAACTCTTCTTAAACAGGATCGCATTATTCTAAAAGACTAATAAATAGTAGTGATGAAGCCGTATTGTAATGTCTACTAAGCCGTCAATCTATAAAATACTTAATATTAGGAAAGATGGTAGAGATGCTGATTTTAGATTGGGCGCTGTATCAATTGATTTTTATGAGGACATTATGTGTCCGACAGTTTCTTGTACGATACAAATTGCAAACTCAGGTGGTGTAATTACGAATGAAGAGACTGGGAAGAAAGTCTCTCTATATGAAGGTATGAAAATTCGCGGTGGTGAAGAAGTCCAAATCTTAATTGCTGCAAACTCATCCACAAATGAGGATCTGGATTATTCAGCAACCAGTCCACTATATTTAAACAAGATAAGTGGATTGATTAGGGATGATAGGTCAGAGTTTTTTAAGATGCATCTTGTATCTAGAGAAGCTTATGATAATGAAGTAACTTTTTTGGAGAAAAATTACCCAGAAGGAGTTCCTGCGAGTAATCACGTAAAGGATATTTTATCCAATAGTTTTGTTTTTTCTATTGAGAGTGATGTAGAAGAAACTACAAATGAATTTGGTTTTTGGGGAAATCAAATGAAGCCTTTTGATGCCCTACTAAAGATTGCTAGTAAATCAACCTCAGGTACGGGTTTGAGTGAGAGTGCTGGGTTCTTTTTCTATCAGACTAGAAGGGGATTTTCATTCAAATCAATTGATAGTTTAGTTTCACAATCGGTCAATGTTCCTAAGTATGTTTATACTGAATATAATGTAAGTTCTGTTGACTTCAAACCTGTTGGTGATTTGATTTCGCTAGATTATAAAATAACATCATTCCAGGTTAATCAAACGGGTGATATGATTGCTGATTTGAGGAAAGGAACTTTCTCATCAACTAGAAGAATTTTTGATCCAGTCACATTTAATATTGAAGTTGATGATAATTTTACAGGAAATGACTACTCAAAAATAAAAACATTAGGTGAAGCATTTTCTGAAGGTGAGGATAGTACTGTTGGTGGTGTTGATTTATCAAAATTTCCATCACAAATTATAACGGAAACCAAAGATGTTGGGACAGCCAATTCTGGTGTAAGTAAAAAGGAAAATCAAGACCCAAAGTTATATGTATCACAAAGAAAAATGCGATATAACACATTATTCAGCCAGTCTATTACAATTCAAGTACCTTTGAATACAAAGTTGCATGCTGGAGATTTGGTTGAATGTGTTTTCCCTAGTATCGGCGAATCGGAAGTACCTGAAAAAGATAGGACCCAAATAAGTGGTATATATATGGTAAAGGAACTGTGTCATCACTATGATACACAAGCTTCCTATACATCTATGATGTTAATTAGAGACACCTTTGGTGAAAGACAAAAGTAATTATGAGACTCTATTTCGGCAGAATTGCTCCCACTAAACCACAGCAACAGCAAGTAGCTGGTGGTGGATGGGCTTGGAGATATAAAGTTCGTATCTTTGATAAGCATCCCCCTGATAAAAATATCTTACCAGACGAGAAACTTCCTTGGGCACAAGTCCTAATGCCCGTCACTGCTGGTTCTGGTGCCGCAAATTATGCACAGACACCCGCCCTAAACCAAGGTGATACTGTTAGTATTGCTTACTATGATGAGGATGAGCAGCAACCAATTATCACGGGAGTATTACCCAGAACGGAGTCTGTATCACAATCTGAGCCATCAGAGAGTGGTAAAACAGGTTACCAACCATTTACTGGCTTTACAGAGAATAAACCACAAAACTCAAAGACACCCAGTGATGAGTCAAACGAGAACAATGTAAATAGTCAACCATCAAAAAGACCCGATCAACTAGCTGCTGCTGTTGGTAGTAGTGCTGCTTTAGCTGATACTTGTGATCCCAATTCATACAAGACAACTGCAGTAGCCACTGAAATCAATAACCTACTAAATGAGATTTCTAAATTTTCAGATCAGGCATCTCGCGTTGAGTCAATGATCTCGGGTACAATTGACCGCGTTCACGCCCTCGTCAATCCATACGTTGGAGAGATGTTCTTCAATTTATATGAAGCACTTGTTCCTGTATTGAATTCTGGTCTATCTGCATTATATAAAAAGGTATTTTCTATCGTATTAGCATCAACTGGAGACCCAATCAAAGCTAAACTTGCTGCTGAAGCAGCTTTGATTGCACTTATACCAGCAGTAACAGCATTGCAGGAGGCTATTCAGCTACTAGCAAATGCTGTTGTTAGTGGGATGTTGAGTAAAGTTGAGGATTTGATTAGAGATACTATCGAAAATAATGATCAGTTTACAACTTGTGCAGGGACTCAATTCAATGGTGCCCTAGTCAATTCTATTATTAATGATATTGATAGTGGTATTGCTCCACTCATTTCAGCAGTGTCTGCTATTTTGAGTGGTGGATTTGGAGCAGCTAATGCTATCAGGTCTAGTATAGATATTATTAGAGATTTTGCAGGTGGATTGCTTGGTAAAAATCAAGGTGGTAATAAGTGCAGTGGATTGGTTAAAGAATATGTTATTGGTATTGGTCCAAAGAAGGATGTTGGGGATATATTAAGTGATGTCCTAGCCCAGGCAAATATTGCTAATGATCTAGTAAATAATGCTATTGGTGTTGTTGATTCCGTTGAGGGTGCTGTGGATTCTGTTAATAGCCTAACAAGGCAGTTTGGTGACTTCCCATTCTTGAGTGAAACTTCTGGGGCAATTAGTCCTTTATCAGAGTGCTCCACAGAATCACCAAAAACTTGCTATCCACCTGAAGTTAGTATCTTTGGTGGTAGAGGTGAAGGTGCAAAGGCAACTGCTTATGTCGGACGCTATGTCGATAGTGACGATGGTAGAACTGTTACTAACAAACGGGGTGGGATTGTTTCTATTGAAGTTAATGATGGTGGAAGTGGATATATCTATCCACCATTTGTTGAGATTAGAGATAACTGCAACCTAGGTATGGGTGGTGTCGCAAGATCTGTGATCAAAGATGGTAAGGTTGTTAAGATCTACATAGTTACTCCAGGAGAAGGATATCCGTCAAATGGTGAGGAGCTATTTGTTGTTGATGATGTTGAAATTATTAGTGGTGGATCCGGGTATGTACCTGGTATCGTAGAGGATCAATATGGTGGTCAGTATGAGATCATTGTTGATGATGGAAGTACTGGTGGTGGTATTGGCGGTGGTATTGGTGGAGGTACTGATGGTGATACTGATGGTGGTATTGGTGGAGGTACTAATGACACTCCTGGTGGTGGTACTGGTGGAGGTATTGTTGGTGGGGGAAGTGGAAGTATTGTAAAGATATTGCCAATAAATATCATTCAAGTACCAGATATTCCTGTCATAAAAGTTCCTCGGATCAGTCCAGCTCTACCTCCTGGTGGAGTTTTGAGGGATAATAAGATCTATGACTCATCGGGTAAGTTCTTTGCCAATGCTACTATCGGCAATGGACTAACATTCCAACCTATTCTAGTTCCATTGCCTACAGCAGAGCAAATTTCATCTGGTGATATTTCAGATAATATCACACCAAGGCTTCTACAAACAGAAGTTGTTCAAGTTATCGATTGTGTGGAGGATTAATCATGGCAGCTAATTGGGAAAAGAGATCACTGCATAGTTTTGGTTCTAACTTTAGATTGGATATATGCAACCCACAGACTACAACTTCAGGTAACCAAATCTATGAGATGTATGCTGTTACTGATAAGGAAGAAGATGTAAGTCTTATTGGTTTAGGTGAGGATGGAAGCTTTCATCTATACAATGATAAAACCATTGAGATTGTCGGTGGTCAAAAAGCATCATCAAATGGCGTAGATATTCTCATTCAAGGTAAGAATGGTGATGTCTGTATTAATGCTGATAGGAACGGTAGAGTTCGTATTAGAGCCAAAGACATTGTGTTACAAGCAGATGAGGATGTTGATATCGTTGCTGGTAGAAACATCAACTTAAAATCTGGTTCTGGTCGTGTTCTTATTTCTGGGAACACCTTGGAGAAAACTGGATTGAAAGGCAATATACTTGATCCAACTCAAGAGTGGGCATATAGGGTGTATGAAGGGACTGGTCTTCCTGCTGGTTCATTTGCAGACTTACTATCATCATTCTCTGGCATCGCTAATTTAGCTGGTGATCTTGTAAAGAATCCAAATCTATTCGCTGGCTTTGTTGAGGGGGCAGTGAGCAATGCTATTGCTTCAGCAACCTCTTTTGTATAGTGCCTAAATATAGCAGCACCCGTTTTATTATTGTTTAGTAATGTCTATTCAATTTCCAGCAAATCCAACAATTGGGGATACTTTTACAGATCCCATCAGCAATATCACTTACTTTTGGAGTGGTAGTTATTGGTCTGCGCAAGGTCCAGGAACTGGTATTGGAGCCACAGGCGCTTCAGGTTCCGTAGGATCTACTGGCGCAGGAGCAACGGGTGCTTCAGGTATTCCTGGACCTAGGGGAAAGACTGGATCTACAGGTCCCCAAGGTGAGCAAGGAGATAGAGGTTTTATTGGACTAACAGGGTCCACTGGTCCTGATGGCTCACCTGGTGGTGCTACTGGTCCTCAAGGAGAATTGGGTGCTACTGGTTCTACTGGTACTGTCGGTCCATTGGGCTCTACTGGTGCTACTGGTGTTAGAGGTCTTACAGGTGATCCAGGTGGAGCCACAGGTGCTACTGGTATTGCTGGTCTTACTGGAAATCAAGGTGCTACAGGTAGTCAAGGTCCTATTGGTGATCCTGGCGGTGCTACTGGAGCCACAGGTGTTCAAGGTCCTCAAGGTTCTACTGGATCTGGTGCTACTGGTGTTCGGGGTGCTACTGGTGAACAGGGATTAACTGGACCACAGGGTGATCCTGGTGGTGCTACAGGTGCTACTGGTCCTCAAGGTTTTATTGGTGCTACTGGTATTGGTGCTACTGGAGCCACAGGTATTCAAGGTCCTCAAGGTCCTATTGGTATTCAGGGACCACAGGGAGATAGTATTACTGGAGCAACTGGTCCTTTCGGTCCTGGTGGACTACCTGGTGCTACTGGATTGACCGGTCCCACTGGTCCACAGGGTGCTACTGGTGTTGGTGCTAGTGGTGCTACTGGTATTCAGGGTGATCCTGGTGGTGCTACTGGTGCTACTGGTGTTCTTGGCTCTACTGGAGCTACTGGACTCACTGGAGCTACGGGTGAGTTAGGTGCTACCGGACCACAAGGGCAGCCATCATTAGTTCCTGGACCTGAAGGTTCTACGGGTTCTACTGGTCCTGTTGGTCCTTTAGGTGCTACTGGTGTTGGCGCTACTGGCGCTACTGGCATCAATGGACCTCCTGGTTCTCTTGGTTTCACTGGTCCTACAGGTGCTACTGGTGTTGTCGGTCCTTCTGGTGGTATTACTGCGCAATGGGACGCTAGCGTATCAGTTCTAAATGCAAATAACGCAGCTCTCATTGCAGACTCCACTGGTTCTAATCTAAAAATATTTAAGGTATCCAAATTTGATCAAGGTTTTGGTGACCAGACTGCATTCTTAAGTGGATTGGTGCGGGGCAATACAATCACACTAGCTTCTGGTACTGGATCTTATATCTTTGAGGTCAAGGCTAACAGTGGTCTAGTCAATTCTGCTGGTGTTGAATGTTTCACCATCTTGGTTGAATCGACAGGTGGTAGTGGGGTACTTGATGCAGGTACAATTACACTAACCAAAACAGCAACTAGTGCAACATTTGCGTTCTCTACAGTATCTATTGCATATCCTAGTGCTGATGGTGATTTAACAATTGACTATAACTTTGAGTTCAACGGTTATCCAAAGTATGTTGCTTTCTCCCCAACTGATGTCTTGGGACAAGATGTAACCCAGTTCTTCTTTGATCCTCTAGCTAATAGCTCAAACTTCCCAGAATTCTACTTCCAAGCACAAATCAGTGGTTCTATTAACGACTTCAGGTTCAATGTACGAGGTGGTAATTACTACGCAGATATTAATTCTTGGCTATATGTTGGTGAAGTAGAAACTTTATATGAAGTTCCTGTAGGTAGTGCTGATAATATCTCTGCTATTTGGAATGTTCAGGTTGCTGCTGTAGCTACAGGTGCTACTGGTCTCCCTGGTTCTCCTGGCGGTGCTACAGGTGCTACTGGTGCTCAAGGTGTCGCAGGTTCTCCTGGTGGTGCTACGGGTGCTACTGGTTCTGTTGGTTCTGATGGTGCAACAGGTCCTCAAGGTGCCGCTGGTCTCCCAGGTATTCAAGGTGATCCTGGTGGTGCTACGGGTGCTACTGGATTTACTGGTGCTATTGGCGCTACAGGTATTGATGGAACAGTTGGAACCACTGGAGCTACTGGTCCTCAAGGATCCCCAGGTGGAGCCACTGGTGCTACAGGTCTTCAAGGTTCTACTGGTTTAGGTGCTACTGGAGCCACTGGTCCTCAAGGTGATCCTGGCGGTGCTACTGGACCCGAAGGACTACAAGGAAATCCTGGTACGAATGGTATTCCTGGTGATCCTGGTACTAATGGCTTGAATGGATCTACGGGTGCTACTGGTCCTCAAGGTGCATTTGGATCCACTGGTTCTACTGGATTGACTGGACCTCCTGGTCTAGGTATTCAGGGTGGTACAGGTGCTACAGGTGCTACAGGTCTTCCTGGTGCTGGTGGAACTCCTGGTGCTGCTGGTGAATTTGGTGCTACTGGTCTTCAAGGTACACAAGGTGTGGATGGAGTACAAGGTACTGAAGGATTGGTTGGGGCTACTGGTCCACAAGGTCCACAAGGTCCAGCAAGTGGTGCTACAGGTGCTACTGGTTCTATTGGTCCACGGGGCTCTACGGGTGATCAAGGTGAGCCTGGTCCTCCTGGTCCTTTCGGTGGTCCTGCTGGTCCTCCTGGTCCTCCTGGTCCTGGTGGCGGTCCTACTGGTGCTGATGGTGCTACGGGTGCTACAGGTTTAACTGGTCCTCCAGGTGAGAAAGGAGATGCTGGATCACTTGGTGCTCCTGGTTCTACTGGTGTTGAAGGACCCAAAGGTGATGGTGGAGCTACTGGTCCACAAGGTATTCAAGGTATTCAAGGCAACAATGGTGGTTTAGGTGCTACTGGTGCAACTGGACCCGATGTAAGGGCAGTTGGTATCAACGCAATCTTTACTACCGCAGATGGAAAAACTATAACTGTTACTGATGGAATTGTTACTAATGTAGTTGACGCTTAATTTACCTTTTTTATTATGACTTACGAGAACAAAAAAATTCCAGCCAATGGTTCATTACTTGTTAGTAGCAATGGCGCAGTTTCATACTCTGGTGTACCCATTATCGACACTAATCAGGTTGTAACTTTTGATGATATAAACTCTCAGTTACAAACAACTGACCTGAGTGAGTTAATAACAACTGCATTAACTGTCAGAGAATCCCAAGGACTTGGTGGTACTATTGGTAATAGTCTTGCTAATATCAATACACTTACCTTTGACCAAAATACTGGTTTCAATGTAGAAGAGACAAGTGAAGAG
>Ga0233438_10003873_pt1 | contig 13499 bp, 15 predicted proteins | sample SI_123_September_FD_182720 | JGI IMG/M metagenome (GOLD analysis project Ga0233438, IMG submission 182720) | Seawater microbial communities from Saanich Inlet, British Columbia, Canada - SI_123_September2016_10_MG | ecosystem: Environmental > Aquatic > Marine > Inlet | place: Canada: British...
GGCTTCTCAAGAAAATCGTCTCCACAGCTTACTGTTGATATCGCTAATGCAGAGAGTAATCCGAATTTTATTAATTTATTCATGTTTTTTTAAATTTAAATTTTAATATTAAAATTTCACTCTAACACCTAATGTCATTGTTGTCATTGGCGCATAAAATCTTCGTCCAGAATTTCCAGTTTCTCTTGTATTAGGAAGGAAACCACGACGTGCAGTAGCATTAAATAAATTATCTGCAGAAAACCATATGTTTATTGTTTGTACAGAAATTTTATCTAAATATTGTTTTGGTATGTTATATCCGATATTAACATTGTTTAATGCTAAGTAATCTGTAGAAGTTATAAATCTAGTTGATGTAGAAGTACCGTTAACGATAGCGTTATCAGTTAAAGCAGGAACATTAGTAATGTCTCCTGGATTTTGCCATCTGTTAGCAATATCTTTGTGGAAGTTGTTACCAACTGCACCAAAACGATCTGACATTAATTCTGCATATTGTCCATCATAAGCATAACCTCCTAAACTATAGGTAAATTGTGTACCAAAGTTAAAGTTACCCCAAGTACCTCCTAAACGGAAAGCACCTCTTACATCTGCGATTGCAGATTTATCAGCATATACATCAGAAGCATCAGAATAAACCTTAGTAACTGTTTTCTTAATGTTTGCACCAGGAACTTTTTGTTCATATTCAACAATAGAACCAGTATTGTTAGTTATAGTAGCATCTTCAGGAACCCAAGATCCACTTGAATAAGAAGAAGGTTCTCCAGCATCTAAAACACCGTTGTTGTTTACATCATCATAGTATTGATACCACATTGGTGCACCATCAGAAGGATCTACTCCAGCCCACTCTCTCATGTAGAAATCAAAAATTGATCTTCCTTTAGATCTTGCATAAGATCCACTTGGTGTTAATAATTGAGGTTCTCCAGTTGCAGGATCTAATGGCATTACAGTAATTTCGTTATTTACCATTTCTCCATTTACAGATAAATCTAAAGTAAAGTCTTTATTTTTTACTAAGTGTCCTGTAATATCAAATTCTAAACCAGCATTGATTAATTCTCCATCGTTAACTGTAATCGAAGAAATACCTTGAGAAGGACCTACAAAACGGTTAAAGATTAAGTTATCTGTTAATTTGCTGTAGTAGTCTAAGTTTACATCTAAGTATTTACCAAAACTCATTTCAGCACCAACTTGTAATTGTCTAGAAGTTTCCCAAGTTAAATCTGGGTTACCGTTAGAACCAGGAGCTAAAGATATACTACCTCCTAAATTACCTGCATTATATGTATTGTATCCAGAAAAGAATCCAACACCTGACTGGTCTCCTGTTACACCGTAAGAAGTTTTAACTTTTAAGAAGCTAAAGATACTGTCTTGTAAGAAATCTTCATTACTTACTACCCAAGAAGCACCAACTGAACCAAATGTTCCCCACTTTTCATTAACGAATCTTGAAGATCCATCTGTTCTTACAGAAGCTGAAAAGAAATACTTTTGGTCAAAATTATAGTTGAACTGACTAAAGTAAGATTCAATTGTAAATCCACTAGTAGAACCAGAAGGTAAACCTAAACTAGATTGGAAGTTATCTAAGTCATATAAAAATGGACTTACTTGTAATCCTTTTGAAGCTGAAGCAAAGTTTTGCTCAAAGTCATTACTTTCATGTGCTACTAAAGCATCAAATGAATGATCTCCCCAAGAATTATTATATCTTACAATCTGTAAAATGTTTTGTGTTATACTAGAAAAGTCATTGATTGTAATGTCTCCACTAGTTGCTTGACCACCACCATAAAATTTGTTGGTATAATCTCTATTTTTTTGAGTTGCAAATTGCACACCATATCTAACTTCTGCAGATAAATTTTCAGTAAACTTGAATGTAGCAGAAAAATTTCCGTTCATTTCATGACGATTTGTTCCATTAAAGTCATACTTCGCTGAACCAATAGGGTTTAATCCGTTTGCATTTGGTCTATCTCTAAAACCAGAAAGAGAACCATAATCATACTGGAATCCACCATAAAATAAATCTGGTACTAATTGAGCGTCGTCATCTCTTAAAAATACTGGGAAAATTGGAGCCATTTTATCTGCGAATTCAAAAACGTTTTCTGAACCAGCGATTTGACCGTTTGCAATATTTTCAGAGTATGCATAACCAATATTACTTTTTAATTTTAACCATGGCTTAATGTCACTGATTAAATTTAAACGAGTAGTATATCTTTTAAAACTAGTGTTAATAGAATATCCATTATCATCTAAGTAACCAAAAGAAGCAAAGTATCTAGTATCTTTATTACCACCACCCATTCTTAAGTTTGTTTCAGTTCTTATTGCTGAATCAAAAGCAACGTCTGCATATCTTAATGGCGTATACTTTCTTGTAACTCCTGGACGAACAGTTCCTGTAGTTGGATCTATTAAATCTGCTCCACTAGTAGCATTCCACATATTGTAACCTGGAGCTACATAGTTTCCTGTAAATAAGTTCGCATTAGCAAAGGCAACTGGATCAGGATTTCCTGTTACAACACCTCTGTTTTTGATTCCTTCCCATACATATCCAATGTATTCTTCAGGATCTGTAACAACGTCATATCTAGGAATGATTTGATCATTAACACCTGTTTTGATATCTACCTCTATATAAGAGTTACTAGCAGTACCACCTTTTGTAGTAATTAATACAACACCATTTGCACCTCTAGAACCATAAATTGCAGTTGCAGTTGCATCTTTTAATATTGTTGTACTAGCAATATCACTTGGGTTAATAGAGTTGATACTTCCAGAAAAAGGAACACCATCAACTACGTATAAAGGAGCTCTGTTACCATTTACAGATCCATACCCTCTAATTCTAATTGCACCAACAGTACCTGGTTGCCCAGAACCATTAATAACTGTTACCCCAGCTACCTCTCCAGTTAATGCTTGAGAAACGTTAGAGAAGTTTTTTACTTCTAATTGCTCTTGCTTTACTACAGAAGCTGTACCTACGAATGCTTGTTTAGTTGATGTACCATAACCTACAACAACTATTTCATCTAAAACATTTGCATCTTCAGCTAGTTTTACGTTGATTACGTTTGAAGCACCAACAGTTCTTTCACTTGCCTTATAACCTAAATATCTAAATACTAAAACATCTCCTGTTTTAGCTTGAATAGAATACTTACCATCAAAGTCAGTTTCTGTACCTTTTGTACTTCCTTTGATTATAATACTAACTCCTGGCAAATTTCCTGATTCATCAGAAACTGTACCTGAGACAGTCTTCTCTTGTGCAAAGGATATTTGCACTACAAACGCTAGTAATAGCGTTAAAATTCCATTAAACTTTGTCTTCATTGTATAATTATTTGAATTAATTAATGCCAAAAGTCTTAAATAAAACTTAAAAAAACAATTTTTTAACAATAATTTCTTTAAAATAATTTGATTATCTCAGTGTTTGTGGGTTTGTATTCACAATAGTTTCATAAATTGTTTGTGTATAGTAGAATAAAACCTTAAAAATAATTCTTCCAACTTAAAAGAAGTTTTGAATTTTGAAAATTAATTTTTTCTTTATTTATCTTTCCTGTGGCTAACCCTAAATTTATTTGATAACGTTTTGTTTCGTATAAATATCCTAGCCCTAATCCTAATATAGAATTATGTTGTAAGTTGTGTTTGTAGATCCCTATGTCAGTTATCGTGTATAAATAAGACGCTGTGTTTGTTTTGTATCTATACTCGATATTAAAGTATGAATATTTGTCTGTAAATATGCTCTGTTCATTAAATCCCCTTATTGTATTAACACCTCCTATTCTAAAGAGCTCATTTAGTAGAAGATTTTTTGAGTTTAAGTATCCTGTATTATTTTCTAAGTAAAAATGATTCCTATTATTTAATGTGTAAGTGTAAGATATGTTGCTTGTAATTTTTTGTTGTTTTGTTTTGCTTACTGTTTCTCTAACCCCAAATTCAGTAGAAATATTAAAGTCTATTTTACTTTTTGCTTTTATTTTTTTCTGGAACTCGTAGCCTATTCCAAAAAAATAATTTTTATAACTCTCAACTTCAGTGTTTGTTGATGAATTGTTGTTTGAAGTTTCTATATCGTAACTTATAGAAAGATTATTTCTTGAGTTGAGTTTGTGTCTAATTAAAGATCTAAGTTTGGTTGAAACAAAACTTGAGTCTTGTCTGTATAAAGAAAAATTTATTTCTGGAGATATAGTGCTTTTAAGAAAATAGGGAATTTTAGTAGAGAGATTTAGTTCTTGCCTGTTTTCGTCAATTTTATTCCAAATTAACTTAAATTTTTCTCCATAATCTAATATGTTATTAAGCTCTAGGTTTAAGTTTCCATTAAAAAATAGTTTTCCATTTTCTTTTGAACCGAAATTTAGCAAGGCATCAATACTATTATTGTTTTTTTTTCTTAGGTAAAGATATATGTGAGTAGAATCTGGTTTAAATAAAACTTCAGGTTTTTTTAATTGTTCTATAAAATTAAGTTGATTTGTAAGTTCGTAAATTCTATTTATTTTTTTTTGATTAAAAATAACATCTTTATCAATTTTATAATAATTTCTTATAAATGACCTGGGGAAATCTTCATAACCTTTAATAATAATTTTTTGTATTTTTCTTTTTTCAGATTCCTTAATGTTAAGAGAGGCGAGTAAATAATTTTTATATACTCTGGTTTCTTCTAGATGAACTTCAGAGAATGATTTTCCTTCATTACCTAATTGTTGAGATATTTTTCTTAAGAAAAATTCCAACTCTTTGATTGGTAATTTTATAGAATCGTTTGTAATTTTAAATCCTTTTATTAAAAGTTTATCTATGTTACTAATATTTATAACTGCATAATCTATTTTTTTTCCTAAGTTAAAAAATATTATTGCTTTTTTGTTTTTAAATACAGTGCTATCTATTTTATTGGTAAAATATCCAATTGTTTTTAAGTATTTGGTTATTTTTTGAGTTTCTAATTTAATTGAGGATTTGTTTTTGTGTTTTTTTTGGTAATCAATATTATTCAATACACTTTTCTCATTTTTTTCATTTGACGTAATGCTAAACTCAAAATTTTGACCAAAAAAATTTGTGGTAAAAAAGAGTATTGTTACATGGATTAAGATAAATATTTTTGAGTTTTTCAAGGATTGTTTTTGAATCTTTTCAAAAGTAGCTATTTAATTAAAATAGCTTGCAAAAAATCATTTTTAAAAAATAACTTACTGATATTTGAATAATTAGAAATTAATTGTACATTTGCGGACTCTTAAAAAAGAGCAGAGTTTAATTATAAACGAAAAACAGTAATTATTTAGTATGCCAACTATTCAACAATTAGTTCGTAAAGGAAGAACCAAAATAACTAAGAAGAGTAAATCGGCTGCTTTGCAGGGAAGTCCTCAAAGACGTGGAGTTTGTACACGTGTTTACACTACAACACCAAAGAAACCTAATTCAGCAATGCGTAAAGTTGCCAGAGTTAGATTGACAAATGGTAATGAGATAAACGCATACATTCCAGGTGAGGGTCATAACTTACAAGAGCACTCGATAGTATTAGTTAGAGGTGGAAGGGTAAAAGATTTACCAGGTGTTAAATATCACGTGGTACGTGGAGCATTAGATACAGCAGGTGTTGAGGGTAGAACCCAACGTAGATCTAAGTATGGTGCAAAACGCCCAAAAAAGTAAAATTAGTAACTTTTTTAATGTAAAACATGAGAAAAAGAGCAGCAAAAAAAAGAGTCTTATTACCAGATCCAAAATTCAATGATCAGTTAGTAACACGTTTCGTGAATAACTTAATGTGGAGTGGTAAGAAGTCAGTAGCATTTAAAGTATTTTATGATGCATTAGACATTGTAGAGGAAAGAAAAGGAGAAAGCGAAGAAAAATCAGCTTTAGAAATTTGGAAAGAAGGCTTGTCTAATGTTATGCCACACGTAGAGGTTCGTTCAAGACGAGTTGGTGGTGCAACTTTTCAAATTCCAATGCAAATTAGGCCAGATCGTAAAGTATCTATGGCTATCAAATGGATGATTTTATATACTCGTAAGAGAAATGAAAAAACCATGGCACAGCGTTTAGCGGCTGAAATTTTAGCTTCGGCTAAAGAAGAAGGTGCTGCTGTTAAGAAAAGAGTAGATACTCATAAGATGGCAGAAGCAAACAAAGCATTCTCACACTTTAGATTTTAATACAAATGGCTAGAGATTTAAAATATACAAGAAATATTGGTATTGCAGCACATATTGATGCGGGTAAGACCACAACTACAGAGCGTGTATTGTATTATACAGGAGTTTCTCATAAAATTGGAGAAGTTCATGATGGTGCAGCTACTATGGATTGGATGGAGCAAGAGCAAGAAAGAGGTATTACAATTACTTCTGCTGCTACAACTTGTACTTGGCAGTTTCCATTAGAGAATGCCCAGCCAACACCAGAAACTAAAGGATATCATTTTAATATTATTGATACTCCTGGTCACGTAGATTTTACTGTTGAAGTAAATAGATCTTTACGTGTATTAGATGGTTTGGTTTTCTTATTTTCTGCTGTTGATGGTGTAGAGCCACAGTCAGAAACAAACTGGAGATTAGCTGATAACTATAAAGTGCCAAGAATTGGTTTCGTTAATAAAATGGATCGTCAAGGTTCTGATTTTTTAGGAGTTTGTCAGCAAGTAAAAGATATGTTAAAATCTAATGCTGTGCCAATTGTTTTAAATATTGGTGAAGAGGATGATTTTAAAGGTATTATTGATTTAGTAAAAAACCGTGCTATTGTATGGCATGATGAAACTCAAGGAGCAACTTTTGATGTTATTGAAATTCCTGAAGAGTTAAAAACTGAAGCAAAAAAATATAGAGCTTTATTAATTGAAGAAGTAGCAAGTTACGATGAGAACTTACTAGAAAAATTCATGGAAGATGAAGATTCTATTACTGAAGAAGAAGTACATGCTGCTTTAAGAGCAGCTGTTATGGATATGGCTATCATACCTATGATTTGTGGTTCAGCATTCAAAAATAAAGGTGTTCAGTTCTTATTAGACGCCGTTTGTCGTTATTTACCTTCTCCTACTGATAAAGAAGGTATTGTGGGGATTAATCCAGATACTGAGGAGAAAGAATTACGTAAACCAGATGTAAAGGAGCCTTTTGCTGCTTTAGCATTTAAGATTGCTACAGATCCTTTTGTAGGTCGTTTAGCATTTTTTAGAGCTTATTCAGGTCGTTTAGATGCTGGTTCTTATGTTCTAAATAACAGATCTAACAAAAAAGAGCGTATATCACGTATCTATCAAATGCATGCTAATAAGCAAAATGCAATTGATTTTATTGAAGCTGGAGATATAGGTGCTGCTGTAGGTTTTAAATCAATTAAAACAGGAGATACTTTATCTGATGAAAAGCATCCTATTGTCTTAGAGTCAATGGATTTTCCAGATCCAGTAATTGGTATCGCAGTTGAACCAAAAACTAAAGCTGACGTTGATAAGTTAGGTATTGGTTTAGGTAAATTAGCAGAAGAAGATCCTACATTTACAGTGAGAACAGACGAAGCTTCAGGTCAGACTATTATTTCTGGTATGGGTGAGTTGCACTTAGATGTAATTGTAGATCGTTTAAAGCGAGAATTTAAAGTTGAAGTTAACCAAGGTCAACCTCAAGTAGAGTATAAAGAAGCTATTACTGCAGCTGCAGATCACAGAGAAGTTTATAAAAAGCAATCTGGTGGACGTGGTAAGTTTGCAGATATTGTATTTACAATGGAGCCAGCTGACGAAGGTGTTCAAGGTTTACAATTTTCATCTATCATTAAAGGTGGAAACGTGCCAAAAGAATTTGTTCCTTCAGTAGAGAAAGGTTTCAAGGAGGCAATGAGAAATGGACCATTAGCAGGTTATGAGATGGATTCTATGAAAGTTACTTTAAAGGATGGTTCATTCCACGCAGTGGATTCAGATCAACTATCTTTTGAGTTAGCTGCAAAATTAGGATATAAAGCTGCTGCAAAAGCTGCAAAAGCGAAAATTATGGAGCCGTTAATGAAGTTAGAAGTATTAACTCCAGAAGAAAACATGGGAGATATTGTTGGTGATCTTAACAGAAGAAGAGGTCAAGTAAACGATATGTCAGATAGAGCTGGTGCTAAAGTTGTAAAAGCTGTAGTTCCTTTATCAGAAATGTTTGGTTACGTTACTGCTTTAAGAACAATGTCTTCTGGTAGAGCAACATCAACAATGGAATTTTCTCACTATGCAGAAACTCCTTCTAATATTTCAGAAGAAGTAATTACTGCTGCTAAAGGATAATCTACTAAAATAAATAAGATGAGTCAAAAAATTAGAATAAAATTAAAGTCTTACGATTACAATTTAGTAGATAAGTCTGCTGAAAAGATTGTAAAGACAGTTAAAAGTACTGGAGCAATAGTTAATGGTCCAATACCTTTACCAACGCATAAAAAGATTTTTACGGTTTTACGTTCACCACACGTAAACAAAAAATCTAGAGAGCAATTTCAATTAGCCGCTTACAAAAGATTATTAGACATTTATAGTTCTTCTTCAAAAACTATTGATGCTTTAATGAAGCTTGAGTTACCAAGTGGTGTTGAAGTTGAGATTAAAGTATAAGTATTGTTTATGAACTTTTGATTTAACAATTTTGTTAAATCAAAAGTTTTTAATACTTTTGCAACCCGAAATAGAGTAGGGTTAAAAATTTTACACTTTTTTTAGTCGTAAAATTACTTGTCCAGAGCGTTTCGCAAAGGAAAAACGGAAAAACAAAATCAGCGTTGAATTTGTTTTGACGCTTTTTTTTTAAATAAACGTAAAAGACAGAAAGAAACATTTGTTTCAAACAATTAATAGAAATAGACGCGCTGGAAAATAATCTATCGTCTTAAAATTTAAAATTAATGTCTGGGTTAATAGGAAGAAAGATTGGAATGACCAGCTTATTTGATGAAAATGGAAAGAATATTCCATGTACAGTAATCGAAGCAGGTCCTTGCGTTGTTACCCAAGTCAGAACCGAAGAGGTTGACGGATACAATGCGTTACAACTTGGTTTCGATGACAAAAAAGCAAAGAGTTCTAACAAAGCGTTAGACGGTCACTTTAAGAAAGCTGGCACTTCTGCTAAGAAAAAAGTTGTTGAATTTCAAGGATTTGAAGATGAGTATAAATTAGGAGATGCCATTACTGTAGAGCATTTTGCTGAAGGTGAATTCGTGGATATTTCTGGAACATCAAAAGGTAAAGGTTTTCAAGGTGTTGTTAAGCGTCACGGATTTGCTGGTGTAGGTCAAGCTACCCACGGACAGCATAACCGTTTAAGAGCCCCTGGTTCTATTGGTGCTGCATCTTATCCTGCAAGAGTGTTCAAAGGAATGCGAATGGCAGGTAGAATGGGTGGAGAGAAAGTGAAAGTACAAAACTTAAGAGTGTTGAAAGTAGTTGCTGAAAAGAACTTACTTGTTGTTAAGGGAGCAGTTCCTGGACATAAAAACGCTTTTGTAACTATTCAGAAATAATGAAAGTAGCAGTTTTAGATATTACAGGAAAAGATACAGGTAGAAAGGTTGAGCTTTCTAAAGATGTATTTGGTATTGAACCTAATGACCATGCGGTTTATTTAGATGTGAAACAGTATTTGGCAAATCAGCGTCAAGGAACACATAAATCTAAAGAAAGAGCTGAAATTGTTGGTTCTACTAGAAAGATAAAAAAGCAAAAAGGTACAGGTACTGCAAGAGCAGGGTCTATCAAATCTGGTGTTTTTAGAGGTGGTGGTCGTATGTTTGGGCCAAGACCAAGAAATTATTCTTTTAAGTTGAATAAAAATTTAAAGCGTTTAGCTAGAAAATCTGCTTTAAGTATACAAGCAAATGATAAAAATTTAGTAGTCCTTGAAGATTTCAATTTTGATTCTCCAAAGACTAAGAATTTCCTTGATCTATTAAAATCATTGAAATTAGATTCTAAAAAATCATTATTTGTTTTAGATGGTGAAAATTCAAATGTGTATTTATCATCACGAAACATTAAAAACTCTAAAGTAATTAAGGCTTCAGAAATTAATACTTATGGTGTTTTAAATGCTAATAAGATTGTATTAACAGAAGGTTCTTTAGAAGGAATTAATTCAAATTTAAGCAAATAGGGAAATGAGTATTTTAATTAAACCTATTATTACGGAAAAAGCGACAAACGATAGCGAATTATTTAATCGTTATACTTTTGTTGTAGATAAAAACGCTAATAAATTAGAAATCAAAGGTGCGGTTGAGGCTGCCTATGGTGTTTCTATATCAAGTGTAAAAACTTTAAACTATCCAATTCAAAGAAATACAAAGTATACTAAAAAAGGTTTAGTAACTGGTATTAAGAGTGGGTATAAGAAAGCTATTATACAATTAGCAGAAGGAGAAAGTATTGATTTTTATAACAATATTTAACAAAAGACAACATGTCAGTTAGAAAATTAAAACCAATAACACCAGGTCAGCGTTTTAGAGTTGTAAATGGGTTCGACGCCATAACAACTGATAAGCCGGAAAAGTCATTATTGGCACCGAAAAAAAGATCTGGAGGTCGAAACAGTCAAGGTAGAATGACTACACGTAACATAGGTGGTGGTCATAAGCAGAAATATCGTATTATCGATTTTAAAAGAGATAAAAAAGATGTTCCTGCAACAGTAAAAACTATAGAGTATGATCCAAATCGTACTGCATTTATTGCTTTACTTAGTTATGCTGATGGAGAAAAGCGTTATGTAATTGCTCAGAATGGTTTATCAGTAGGACAAACTGTTGTTTCTGGAAGTGGTAAAACACCAGATATTGGTAATTCAATGCCTTTAAGTGAAATTCCTTTAGGAACAACAATTTCATGTATAGAATTACGTCCTGGTCAGGGTGCTGTTATGGCAAGATCTGCAGGTTCTTTTGCTCAATTAATGGCAAGAGATGGTAAATATGCAACGGTTAAGTTACCTTCAGGAGAAACAAGACTTATCTTATTAACTTGTATGGCAACAATTGGTGTTGTTTCTAATTCTGATCATCAACTACTAGTTTCTGGTAAAGCAGGTAGAAGAAGATGGTTAGGTAGAAGACCAAGAGTTAACGCTGTAAGAATGAACCCTGTTGATCACCCAATGGGTGGTGGTGAAGGTCGTTCATCTGGAGGTCATCCAAGATCAAGAAATGGTATACCTGCTAAAGGTTACAAAACTAGATCTAAGACTAAAGCTAGTAATAAGTATATCATAGAACGTAGAAAGAAATAATTAAGTTATGGCAAGATCATTAAAAAAAGGACCTTACGTTCACTATAAGTTAGAGAAAAAAGTGTTAGCTAATGTAGAAGCTGGTAATAAAACAGTTATCAAAACTTGGTCAAGAGCAAGTATGATTACTCCAGATTTCGTTGGTCAAACAATTGCTGTTCATAATGGACGTCAGTTTGTTCCAGTTTACGTTACAGAAAACATGGTAGGGCATAAATTAGGCGAATTTTCACCAACACGTTCTTTTAGAGGGCATGCTGGTGCAAAAAATAAAGGTAAAAAATAGTAGGAAATGGGAGTTCGTAAAAAAAATATGGCAGATCAGTTAAAAGCAGACAGAAAGCAACGTGCTTTTGCTAAGCTGACTAACTGTCCTACATCACCAAGAAAAATGCGTTTAGTTGCTGATCAAGTAAGAGGTGTTGAAGTTGAAAAAGCTTTACAAATCTTAAAGTTTAGCCCTAAAGAAGCATCTATAAATTTAGAGAAGTTATTGTTATCTGCAATTGCAAATTGGCAAGCTAAGAATGAAGATTCATCTATTGAAGATGCGGGTTTATTTGTAAAGTCTATTTGTGTAGATAGTGCAGGAATGTTAAAAAGATTAAGACCTGCTCCACAAGGGCGTGCTCATAGAATTCGTAAGCGTTCTAATCACGTTACTCTTGAGTTAGGTAGTAAAAATTTAAGTAATTAATCAAAGTAGAAATGGGACAAAAAACAAATCCAATAGGGAATCGTTTAGGAATCATCAGAGGTTGGGAATCTAACTGGTATGGTGGAAATGACTACGGAGATAAAATTGCTGAAGATGATAAGATAAGAAAGTATATTCATGCTAGATTATCTAAAGCAAGTGTTTCTAGAGTAATTATAGAGCGTACTTTAAAACTTGTAACCGTTACTATTACAACTGCACGTCCAGGTATCATTATTGGTAAAGGAGGTCAGGAAGTAGACAAGTTAAAAGAAGAGCTTAAGAAAATTACAGCAAAAGAGGTTCAAATTAACATTTTTGAAATTAAACGACCGGAATTAGATGCAAGATTAGTTGCAACTAGTGTTGCTCGTCAAATTGAAAATAGAATTTCTTACAAGAGAGCTATTAAAATGGCGATTGCTGCTACTATGCGTATGAATGCTGAAGGAATTAAGATTCAGATTTCAGGTCGTTTAAATGGTGCAGAGATGGCTAGATCAGAACATTTTAAAGAAGGTAGAATTCCTCTTTCTACTTTTAGAGCTGACATTGATTATGCTTTAGTTGAATCGCATACAACCTATGGTAGATTAGGTGTAAAAGTATGGATTATGAAAGGTGAGGTTTATGGTAAAAGAGAGTTGTCTCCTTTAGTTGGTTTGTCTAAGAAACAAGCTGGTAAAGGTGGTGATAGATCTAAACGTCAACCACGTAGAAGAAAATAATTTTTAAAATTAGAAATTAAAAATGTTACAGCCAAAAAGAGTAAAATATCGTAAGGTACAGAAAGGCAAAGGAAATATGTCTGGAAACTCTCAAAGAGGTAATCAACTTTCTAACGGAATGTTTGGTATTAAATCTTTGGACCAGAATTTATTGACTTCACGTCAAATTGAGGCAGCTCGTATTGCAGCTACTCGTCATATGAAAAGAGAAGGCCAGTTATGGATAAAAATATTTCCAGACAAGCCTATTACCAAAAAACCATTAGAAGTACGTATGGGTAAGGGTAAAGGTGCTCCTGATCATTTCGTAGCAGTTATAAAACCAGGTAGAATTTTGTTTGAAGTTGGTGGTGTACCAATGGAAGTTGCAAAAGAAGCTTTGCGTTTAGCTGCACAAAAACTTCCTGTAAAGACGAAGTTTGTAATCGCAAGAGATTTTGATATTAACGCATAATTCTAAATAAAATGAAACAATCAGAAATTAAAGAATTATCTACAGCTGATCTTAATGAAAAGTTGCTAGCGTTGCAAAAAAATTATACCGATCTTAAAATGGCTCACGCAATTACTCCTATGGAGAATCCATTGCAGTTGAGAAGTTTAAGAAGAACTGTAGCAAGAATTGCAACAGAATTAACAAAAAGAGAATTACAATAATTCTATAGTCAGTTTTAAAGATGGAAAAAAGAAATCTTAGAAAAGAGAGAATTGGTGTTGTTT
>Ga0233438_10003886_pt1 | contig 13456 bp, 11 predicted proteins | sample SI_123_September_FD_182720 | JGI IMG/M metagenome (GOLD analysis project Ga0233438, IMG submission 182720) | Seawater microbial communities from Saanich Inlet, British Columbia, Canada - SI_123_September2016_10_MG | ecosystem: Environmental > Aquatic > Marine > Inlet | place: Canada: British...
AAAGCAAGCTTTTTCTGTTACCGTTCGACTTGCATGTGTTAAGCCTGCCGCTAGCGTTCATCCTGAGCCAGGATCAAACTCTCCATTGTAATTATAACTTTAAGTTTTGTTGAAACAAATCTCAGGGTTTGCTAGTCTTTTAATTCTATACTTCAATAATTCAAAGAACTTAAAAAGTTTGATGGGATTAAACCCATTCTATCGATGTAAAACCTCATTTGGTATCACAATCGGCCGGCAAAGATAATCTAATATTTAAATCATACAAGAGAAAATAAAAAAAAGTTAAAATTTTTCTTCTCTTAGAACTAGCTTAAATACGTAAATAACTTTTAACGGGGTGCAAACATACTATGATTTCTTATAAAGACAAACTATTTTACCTTAAATATTTAATATTTGATTCATGCAATTATATCTTACTGGAAATCAGTATTCAAGGATTACTTTTAGAGACTCTTATAACCTGCCCATTAATAATATTTGAGGAAGAGTTTGCAAATTTAACTATGAAAGAAGCCATTTCATGAGCCTTAGTATCTGCAACGTAACCAGGAAATGCATTATTTAACATTTCAGTTTCAACAGCTCCTAAAGCTAAGGCATTGACTTTAATTTGTTCAGATTGCAATTCAACAGCTAGACACTCAGTAAAAATAGACAAAGCTGCTTTAGAAGAACTGTATAAGGATAAACCCGGGAATTTTGAAGTGTAATTTACACCACCCATACTTGATATATTAATAATCTGCCCTTTAGCATTAGAAAGTTTTTTAACTAGCAACTGAGATAAATTAAAAGCACCCCAAAAGTTAACATCCATCAACTCTCTATAATCATTATATTTAATCTCACTAAAAGGCTTATTAATAAGATGACCAGCATTATTAACAAGTATATCAACCTTACTATCCTTTATAAAATCTTTAATATCGTGCCGATTAAGATTAACTATATCTTTTGAGAGGAATTTAAAATTCGCAGGATTTGATAGACTTCCTCTAAGCGATTCTAACTTTTCTGTATTTCTAGAAATCCCATAAACTTTATGGTTTTTACTCCAAATTTTAACGAGCTCAGAGCCTATGCCCTTAGAACAACCTGTTATTACTATATTCATAAAACTTTATTTATTATCAATATATTATCTCAAAAATCAAAATCAACTGTTACTTCACCAGCAGCAGGATGAGCCTGACATGATAATATATACCCATCTTCAACTTCTTGATCTGAAAGAGCATAATTTGCATCCATAGTTACTTTCCCTTTGGTCACCTTGGCTTTACAGGTACAACAAACCGCTCCTTTACATGAAAATGGAACATCGAGGTCTTGCTCCATTGCTGCATCTAGAATGGAATCTCCGTCCTTGTTTAACTCAAACTCTACTTCTTCATCATCACAAATAACAGTAACTTTAGAATTGCCATCAAAATCTTCGTTTAAAGTTTCTGCTATTACTTCTTCAGCCTTTTTTACAGGGGCAGTAAATAGTTCAAATTTTATTTTTTCTTTATCTATACCCAAAGACTCTAAAGCTTTCTTAGAGGAAAAAATCATTTCTTCTGGCCCGCAGATAAAGAAAGCATCAGCATTTAAAAACGACATTTCAGATTTAATCAACTCCATTGCCTTTGATTCATTAATTCTGCCATTATATAATTCTTTTTCGCTATCTTCTCTAGTAAAAATGAATTTTGCAGAAATATTTTCATTGGTTAGGGAATTAATGTCTTCTTGGAACATAACATCCCTGCTAGTCTTATTTGAATAAAACAATAAAAATTCACTATTAATTTCCTGTTGGCTTATCTCTTTTATCATTGAAAGTATAGGTGTGATTCCAGATCCTGCAGCGAAAGCAACAAATTTTCTTATGTTTTTAGTATCAATGTTTTCTAATTTGAAATTTCCTTGAGGTGCAGAAATCTCAATATAGTCTCCAACACTTAATTTTTCATTCATGAAGTTAGACACTTTTCCCCCTTCTACTTTTTTAATCCCTACGGTTAGTTTTTCGTTTCTAGAAGAACTAATTGAGTATGATCTTCTGCAATCTTCCCCATCTACATCAACTTTAATAGTAATGTATTGACCAGGCACATAGCTGAATTCATCAGAATATTTACCATCAATATCAAAGGAAATAGAAACTGAGTCATGGGTTTCTCTTTTAATTTGACTTACTTTAAAGGAATAAAATTGTGCCATTCTATTTATTTATTAATTTGTGCGAAAATCGTAATAATTTTTTTAATAGTAATTCTTGTTCATTAAATAACTTAAATTTAAATTATGAAATACCAAAATATTTTATTTGAAACTCAAGATAATATTGCTGAAATTAAGCTTAATAGACCCCAGCTTTTAAATAGTTTTAACTATGAAATGGCTGATGAATTTTTAGATGCTTTGAAAAAATGTGATAAAAACAAAAAGGTTAGAGCAATTATAATTACGGGAATTGGAAGAGGGTTCTGTGCAGGACAAGATTTGGAAGAAGCAACTAGAAAAAATGGACCTACTATTGATGCTATAATTGACCATACTTATAATCCTATTATAAAAAAGATTATCAACATAGAAAAACCTATTATTTGTTATGTTAATGGTATTGCTGCTGGAGCAGGTGCCAACTTAGCAATTTCTTGCGATATAACTTTTGCTGCAAGTTCTGCAAAATTTATTCAATCATTTATAAATATTGGTTTGGTTCCCGATAGCGGAGGAACTTATAATCTTCCTAGACTTATTGGAAATCAAAGAGCAGCTGGTCTTATGTTCAGTGGTGAAAAAATTTCATCTGCCGAAGCTGAAAAAATTGGAATGATATACAAAAGCGTGGATGATGAAAATGGATATCAAGCAACTTTAGATTTTGCAAAAAAAATAAGCGAAAAGCCAACAAAATCAATAGGCCTGATTAAAAGCCTATTAAACAAAAGCAATAAAAATAGTATTTCTGAACAATTAGAATTAGAAAAAAAATATCAAATTACAGCGGCAAACTCCTATGATCATAAAGAAGGTGTAAAAGCATTCTTCGAAAAACGAAATCCCAGATACATAGGAGAATAAATTATTCTACCAAATTCATCTCATTAACTAGGTGTCCTGCTCCGGCATAAACATCTATCACCCAAAGAACGTATCTTATGTCCACCATAATATTTCTACAAATATTTTCATCAAACAAAACATCACTCATGGTACTTTCCCAAGTTCTATCGAAATTAATTCCAACCAATTGGCCCTTAGAATCCAGAGCTGGACTCCCAGAATTTCCTCCCGTTGTATGGTTAGACCCTAAAAAACAAATATTTAGAGTTCCATTTGCACCATATCTACCGTATTTTTTTTCATTATAAAGATTCTGTAATCTAGTTGGTATTTTAAAATCAGATTCTCCCGTATTATATTTATCTATTATTCCATCTATTGTTGTAAACCAATCGTAAGACATTCCATCTATTGGTTTAGAACCTTCTACTTTGCCGTAGGTGAGTCTCATGGTTGAATTTGCATCAGAGAAAAAAGATCTTTCTGGATAACTTTCCATTAGACTTTTTAAATATTTACCCATTACAAACTGGTGTTCTTCTTCGAGTTTTCTGTATTTAGGTAAGATATCATTTAAAAAATGCTTGTATAAATTGGATGCAAAATCAACAACGGGATCTTTTTCTAAATATTTTACAAAGGATTTTTTATTTGAATTTAGAACTTTAAGAGTAGCCTCTAAATTGGTAAACTTACTTTTTTCAAATAAATTATCTACAAACAAATTTTCATTATCAAATTTTTGCATTGCAGAAATCATAAGAGGATCTTCTAAATCATCTGCCAAATGCTTTAAATAAATTGGTATTAAAGATTTAAAAACTTCTTTATCTACCTTTGCATCGTAATTTTTAAAATAATTAATACTGTTTTTTTGTTTATTGGTCATTTTATTTTCAAATTCCTCAGCACCTTTAAGCTTTTCAACACCATTAGAAAAACGAATAATTTCAGGTCCATAATACCATAGTTCTATAAAAAGACTGTAAGCTAATTGGTATTTTATTTTTTGCTCTTCTAGAGTGAAAAGCCTATCTAAAAGCAATTGATTGGAAGGACTTTTTTCAACCCATTTCTTTTCTTCAGATCGCTTTTTATCCACTGCTTGCTTTTTCCTTAAACCTAAATCTTGACCAATCCATTTCTTGTAGGCATTACTAATTCGAGATTGCTTTGATGCATATTTGATGAAATTTGACTCGCTTAAGTCCATAGAGGCATCTATATGTTTTAAACTGTTTTTTCTCATTTCTATTCTAGCTGGTAATATTATGTTTATATAATTATCTACAGCATTAGAAGTTAAATATTGTTCAGTTTTCCCGGGGAATCCAAACACCATACTAAAATCATTTTCTTTAACTCCACTAACTTTTACATCTAAAGCAACAGGTGCATTGTAAGCAATATTATTTTCGGAAATTTCTGCTGGTTCATTTTCCTGATTGGCATAAATTCTAAAAACTGAAAAATCACAAGTATGTCTTGGCCAAACCCAATTATCTGTATCTCCACCAAACTTTCCCATTGAACTAGGAGGTGCACCAACTAATCTTACATCCTTATAAGTCTTGGAAGTTATCAAATAATACTTATTTCCATAAAAAAATGGCTTAACCACAAATTTATAGTTTGGCTGATTCCCGTTTTGATTTTGAATTTTTTTAATGTTTTTGGAAATAACTTTTTTAAATTCTGATGAAGACAAACCAGCAGTATCTATGAAAACCTCGTTGGTAACATCTTTTATACTCACTATGAAGGTTGCCGTCAATCCTGGATTAGTTAATTCTTCACTTTTAGACATAGCCCAAAAGCCATCTTTTAAGTAATTATTTTCTAAAGAACTGTGCTGCTGAATTTGACTGTAACCACAATGATGATTAGTTAAAATTAAACCTTGTTTACTAACCACTTCTGCTGTACATCCTCCTCCAAAATGAACAATTGCATCTTTTAGACTTGAACTATTAATGCTGTAGATATCCTCTGCAGAAAGCTCTAAACCCTCACTTTTCATTCGTCCTTCAATAACTTTTAGAAGCGAAGGAATCCACATTCCTTCATGACCAAAAATTAGAATTCCTTTAAAAGAAAAAATCAACAGAGTTATTATTATTTTGAGCTTCATAGACATTAATATTAGAATTTGTTTCTTGCAAATGTAATTGATAATAATTAAGTATTCATACACATCTATTATCCTTTGAACTATATTTGTAGAATGGTATTTTTAGAACACCTTTACAACTTAAGTATAGTCTTTGTTATTTTCAACCTAGTTTGGGGAATAATAGTCACCTTGCCAAAAGCTTTTATTACTGGATTTAATTCTAACAATCCGTTGAATCACTTTTTATCGGCATTAAAGTTTTTGCTTCTAAGTAATTTAACTTTCTCCAAGTGCCTACAATACATTCAGGAAAATTCCATGAGTATTTTTGAACTTACATTTATATATATAATTGGCGGAACTGTTTTATCTCTTTATATTATTGGAAAACTAAATAAGAAAAAATCTATGTTAAGTTTTGTCTCTAACATGGGCCTTAAAGGAAAATTTAATATTAATTCTAACAATTCAAAAAATCTTAAATATGAAAATCATATTGCGGGTATCACCATTGTTTTTTTTACAGCCTGTATTGCATTTCCTTTTTTTGGAGAGATAATCCATAATAACCCTTTAAATATTTGGTTTTACAATACTATTGAAGGATTGTACCAAGCACCTATTCTAAAAGGAATTTTTGGAATATCTGGAGTGTTTTTCATGGCTTCAATATTTCAAAAAGGAATTGCCACTATAAAAGATCTTGTAATGAAAATAACTGGGCAAAAACCAAAAGAAATGAAAAAGAATCCATTAGAAGAAGTTTTAAAAAATGTAAATGGTAATCCATTTTCTGAATCGAAAGAAAGTGAAAAAATTGATTTAGACGAAGATCTTTATGTCGATTTTGAGGAAATGGATGAAAAAGAAAATAAATAAAATCCATGAAAATTATTGTAAGAACTTTTGCTGGATTCGAAGAAATTCTTGCAAAAGAAATATTTCAAATCACCAATCTCACTCCTGAAATTGGCAAAAGAGCCGTTTACCTGGAAGGGAACCTAGAAACAATATACACTCTAAACTTGTGGTGTAGACTTGCTCTAGATGTGTTGGTAGAATTGCACCATTATAAAGCAAGTAATGAAGATGAACTTTATAATGGAGCCTACGAATTTATTTGGGATAATGAATTTTCTATACACGAAACATTTTCGATAACAAGTGTAGTTAATTCGCCTTTTTTTAACCATTCTAAATATGCTTCTTTAAAAATAAAAGATGCAATAGTAGATCAGTTTAATAAGAAAATTGGTAAACGACCAAGTGTAGATAGAGAAAATCCTGACCATAAATTTTTAGTAAGAATTTCCCATGACCAAGTAAACTTACTTTGGAACACTTCTGGCGACTCCTTATTCAAAAGAGGATACAGAACCATGACTGGAATAGCTCCTCTTAATGAGGTTTTGGCAGCGGGAATATTAAATTTCAGTGGCTGGGATTTAAAGAGACCATTGATAGACCCAATGTGCGGATCAGGAACATTTTTATGTGAAGCATTAATGCTAGCTAGAAATATTCCACCAACTATTAAAAGAAAATCTTTTGGCTTCATGAACCATAAAGATTATGACCATGGTTTATGGGAAAAATTAAAGGCTAAATCACTGCAGGAGATTAATAACAACCAACCAACGATAATGGGGTTTGATAATTTTAATGAAATGATTATTGCATCAAGGACAAATATTAATAATGTTTTACCAAACAATAACTGCAAAATTACCTTCAAAGATTTTTTTGATTTAGAGCCCCCAGTTGAAAATCCTATGATAATTCTAAATCCTCCATACAACGTAAGAATAGCACAGGAAAAAAATCACTTATTTTATGAAGAAATTGGCTCTAGATTGAAACACACTTGGAGCGGTTCTGACGCATGGATATTAAGTGGAGATTTAGAAAGCTTAAAACATATTGGTCTAAGGCCGATTAGGAGAATAAAATTATTCAATGGGCCAATTGAAACAAAATTGGTGCACATTCCTCTATATAAAGGAAGTAAAAAAGATAAATACAAGTAAATTATCAGACTATCGAATTGGATAAAAATAAAATTAAAAATATTATAGAAGAAAAAATAAAAGATCTTGCCTTAGAAATTGATGAACTAAGACAAATAGCAAAACCTATTGAACCAGAAAATGCAATTGGAAGAATTAGTAGAATGGATGCTATAAATAATAAAAGCATAAATGATAGAATGTTAAGAAACTCTTTACAAAAATTAAAGAATTTAAAAACTGGTTTAAAAAGACTAGAGAATATAGATTTTGGCATTTGTATTCAATGCAAAAGAGAAATTAATATCAACAGATTACTTCTTATTCCAGAGACACTTAACTGTGTAAAATGTAGTTAAACTTTTTTTTTAAAAATCATATTAAAAATTTACTGTTAATAAAAAGAAAACTTTTAAATTTGGAATTATAATTTTCACTATCCAAAAACCCTCCCACCCTTAAATTGTAACAATGCAAATAAATAAAGAAAACATACTTAAAAGTATTGAAAGCTTTATTGGAGCTGATAATGAATTGGCCATTAAAGAGGCAGAACACCAAATAAAAGTATTTGAAGTCGTGTTCCAAAAAGAAATTGAAAATTTCCAAGAAAAAGGAGAAGAAGATGAAAAAAACTTAAATCCAGAAAATGAGCAAGAAAATATTTTAATATTGAAAGCTATTCAGGCATTTAAAAAAGAACAAGGAGATAAAAAAAACAAAAAAAAGGAGGAGGAAAAAAGTAATATTAAATTAAAAAAAGAAATTCTTGAAAATTTTACAATACTTATAAGTAGTAAGGAAGAATTAGGACATTTAGCTAGGGGCATTAAAGAGATTAGAACTAACTGGAACAAAATTGGCACTATATCACCAAATGAAGATCATAAACTTCAACAAAAATTTAGTAAACTAAATGAATCCTTTAACTATAACTTCAATATTTATAAAGAACTTAAAGAAAATGATTTAAAAAGGAATTTTTCACTTAAAAATCAAATAATTCACGAGCTGAAAAACTTAAGTGAACTTAAAGACTACAATAAACTACAGATAGAGCTAAAGATATTACAGAACAAATGGGAAGAAGTTGGACCTACTTTCAAGGAGCATTGGGAGGATTTAAAGAAAAAATATTGGTCAGAAGTTCATATAATTCAAAAGAGAATAAATGAATTTTACAGTAATTTAAAGACTAATCTTAAAGATAATCTTGAAAATAAAAAGAAACTAATCGAAAAAGTCAAAGAACTCTCTAGCCAACAAACCAACAATTCTAAAGAATGGGACTTATTGGCAAATCAATTAAAAAAATGTCAAGCAGAATGGAAAAAAATAGGGCCTGTACCAAAAAAAGAAAATGATAAAATATGGAAAGAGTTTAGGTCTTACTTTGATGTGTTTTTTGACAAAAGAAATGAATTTTTAAAGATTGAAAAAGACAACAACAAAGAAAACTACGATTCTAAACTTGAGTTAATAGAAACAGCCAAAAAATATGTAGAAAATATTAAAAATGATAGTAATCAATTACTAATCAAGAAACTGCAAGAAAAATGGAAAGGAATAGGAAATGCAGGAAGATTTGCAGAACAAAAACTTTGGAAAAAATTCAGAGCTCAATGTGACTTATTTTTTGAGACAAAAAAACAAAATAGAAATTCTATTTTTTCTGCTGAAAAAGAAAACTTAAAAACTAAAAACTCACTAATTATAGAATTTAAAAAATCAGGCAAATCTAGCTTTTTAGATCTCATGAATTTTATTGATGAATTTCAAAAAACTGGTGAAGTACCAAGAAAAAAATCAGAAGAAATTATAAAGGGATTTGAAAATTTAATTAATCAGATTATTATCAATAATAATTTCACTAAAGAAGAGAAACATAAAATTACAAGAGCTATAAAATCCTCTTTACTAAGTAACTCTTCAGATCCAGAAACAACTTTCATTAACGAGAAGAACAGAATTAATAAACTTATTAATACTACTTTAAAGGAAACAACACAACTGGAAAATAATTTAGGATTCTTTTCGAATGCAAAAGGAAAAATGTTAGATGATTTCCAATCAAAAATCGAGAAGAATAAAGTTAAAATTTCAGATTGGAGAGATGAATTAAAAAAATTATCTGAAGCCTATCATAAAAATTAATTTTATCTTTCAATAAAGGATTTTACCATGGAAAAAGATGTTTTGATTACAGATGATGCTGTTGTGTTGGGTTTATTGGTTTCTTGTTTGGGTCTTATTTTTTATACTTCTCAACTAAAATCTCTTAAAACTTTTTACAAAATAATACCAGCTCTTCTTCTTTGTTATTTAATACCATCACTATTTAGCACAGCCGGTATTATCTCACCAAAAGTTTCTGGACTATGGCCAGTTGCTAAAAATTACTTTCTTCCAGCATCATTAATTTTAATGACACTTAGTACAGATTTAAAAGGAGTAATTAAACTTGGTCCAAAGGCTTTAATTATGTTCTTTACTGCTACAATTGGAATAATTCTAGGTGGACCAGTTGCCATTTTGATTACTTCTTTGTTCTCTCCAGAAACAGTTGGAGGATTAGAATTTGATGCTGTTTGGAGAGGAATGGCTACACTAGCAGGTAGTTGGATTGGTGGAGGAGCAAATCAAACAGCAATGTTAGAACTTTATCAATTTAATCCGGAAAAATATGGTGCTATGATTACCGTAGATATAGTTGTTGCCAATATCTGGATGGCTTTTATTTTATATGGAGCAGGGAAAAGTGATAAAATTGATAAATGGTTAAAAGCAGACTCAAGTACTATTGATGATTTAAAAAATAAAATGGAAAATTATTCTTCAGCTGTTGAAAGAAATACCACTTTTCACGATTTAATGAAAATAAGTTCTATTGCCTTAGGAGGAGTTGGAATAGCCCATTTTGTAGGTTCTATTTTGTCTAAATGCAATAATTATTTTCCAATTTTTAATGATACTGTTTTTACTAGTCATTTTTTCTGGGTAGTAGTTGTCTCTACTACTCTTGGACTAGTATTTTCCTTTACTAGATTAAGATCTTTGGAAGGCGTTGGAGCCTCAAAAATTGGAAGTGTATTTATTTATTTACTAGTTGCTATTATTGGTATGAAAATGGATATTACCAAAGCTGTAGAGCAACCTCTTTTAATTGTTGTTGGTCTAATATGGATGATTTTTCACGTAGGTCTTTTATTTATAGTAGCAAAAATTATAAGAGCGCCATTCTTTTTCTTGGCTGTAGGTAGTAAAGCCAATGTTGGTGGAGCGGCTTCTGCTCCAATTGTAGCGTCTGCATTTCATCCTAGCTTAGCACCTGTAGGTGTATTATTAGCTGTTTTAGGGTACGCTTTAGGAACATATGGAGCAATATTATGTGCGACACTAATGGAAATAGCAAGTCATTAAAAATCTATGTACAAATTAATTTTAAAAATAACAGGTTGGAAAGTGGATGAAAATGTTCCTAAAGAATATAAAAGATGTGTCCTAGTTGGAGCACCTCATACAAGTAATTGGGATCTGTTTTATGCAATATTTTTATTTAAAATTCTTAAAATACCTTATAAATTCACGATTAAATCAGAGTGGTTTAAATTTCCTTTTAATTTAATAATAAAACCACTTGGTGGAATACCTATTAACACCAAGAAAAAAGAGAAAAACAGCAATGTTAAAATAATGGCTGATTTTTTCAAAAAACATAAAGAGTTTGCAATGGCTATTACACCCGAAGGAACAAGATCTTTAAGAGAAAAATGGAAAAGTGGATTTTATCACCTCGCTAAAGATAATGACCTTCCAATATGTTTTGGTTACTTGGACTACAAAACCAAGATTGCTGGAATCGGAGGGCCAATATTCCCAACTGATGATAAGGCCGCTGACATGAAAAAAATCATGGAGTTTTACAATAATAAAAAACCAAAATATCCTGAGAAATTTTCTTTAGATAAAAGATTTATTTAATAGAGTTTTTTTTGTAGAAAAAATGCATGCATATAACATGGGGGAAACTGATTGCAGAGAGAAAAACAAAAAAATAAGCTATGCTTTTTTCAGGGGCTAAATTTAAATAATAAATTGCAATAAGGAAGAGAAATATTGCGCCTATATTAAAAGGTAAAGCATTCTTAAACATCTTTAAGTGGGTATGTTTTAGTTTATTTTTTAAATGCATCCACCCAATTCTACTATGTTGAAATATAAAATAAAGACCAAAGGTTAAAAGCAAACTTTCCTTATTAGACAATAAAAAGAAAGCAACTATTATCAACCATTCTAATTTTTGAAAATAAATTGCTGTTAAAAAAGGAAAGATTAAAAGAAGATTACCAATTAAAACATAATTAAAGTTGACCATTGGAACTTTAATTTTCATAATTAGTAATATTTTAGAAAACTCTTCAAAATGAATTAAAAACAAAGAACTAAAAAGAACTATTCCCCAAAATATAGCTATTGCATTAGAGTTTATCTTCCAATTGTTAATTTCCGTTTGTCCAAAATGCCAAGCAGAGTAAATTAAAAAAAACACCAAGCCTAATGTAGGGATCCAAAACCATATTAATAAAATAGGAACCATCATCAATAAATAATAAAAGATAAACTTGAAATTAATAGTGTGTTTTTTGCTTAATATTTCCGTTAAATGATCTAAAGCACCGTGTGGAATTCCTATTATTAACAAACCAAAAGTTAAAACTGCTAAGTTATTGGAGGACAAATTTAGCAGTTCGTTGGATGCGATACTATCATCTAACAATATATAGGCAATCATTAAAATTGGAAAGAGAAGTTTTTTAAATTTCCAATAAAACCAATAAAATATAGATTTTATAAATATTCCAATTTGTAACTTATAAAACATAGATAATTCTTCTTTTAGAGAAGTTTTTTCGTCCAAGAATTGTAAAACAAAATAAGATGATTTAACATTAAATAATCTTTCAAAAATCGGCTTTCCTTTCGTTGGCCAAATAGTAAGAATTATTAATAGTAACTGATCATAAAAAAGGAATCTTTTATTAGGCTTTAACTTTTTGGCTTTCAAGACACCTTGGTCACAAATCAATTTGGCATGGCGATACATATTTTTAAATGCATAGCCCGTACTTGGCTTAACATTACCTCCCCTTGTTCCAATATTTACCCATTTTTTTCCGGAGGATTGCTCTGGCAAATTAGAACTCATTGGGATTACTCCTTCTTCTTTAGAAATGACTTTATAAGATCCAAAGTTTTTAGTAATAAATTTATCTAACTCCTTCTCTGCTTCCAATTTGTCAATTATTTTTTTACCAAATCTTGTAAGCTCTATCAGTGCTGAATTTGAAGTATATGGTAGAATATAGACAAATTGTGTAGATTTCTCTTGAGGAATTCTAAAATCCATCATATGGTAAACACTTTGGTCTAGTTCCTTTTCTTTTAATTCAACTTTTAATCCAAAAAATGACTGTGAAATATTGAAATCTCCATTGGGAATATTATTAAAATCTGGCGGTCTACTATCAAAAATCCAGTCTGATGTATATTTTTTTTCTAAAGTATTTATATTTAAGTTTTCTTTTTCTTCAATTTTAAATACTTTTTCTCTACTGTGTTCTATATTATATTTGAGCATTATTTTTCTTGTCCAATTGTACAAGTCAATACTATCTACGTGAAAATATTCAGTAGGATCTATTGGATTACTTTCATTGTCATTGATTTGAATACTTGTCCAACTTTTCGATATAATAGTTGAAAAGTTTTTATATATATCGTCTTTTCTATTGGCCCAAAAACAAAACGTCTTGTCATTTTCAAGTTTTTCACTTGGTTCAATAATTAAAAGCTTTTTATTATTTAGTAACGAATGTTTTGCCATTTCAATTAGCAAAATGCAAGTACTTGCACCCCAGCCAACAAAAATTATATCGTAATGATGATTTTTCAACAAAATTCAATTTGAGTAAGACAATATATAACATTTAGCAATAAAAAAATTTTAATTTAGAGGAATTAAAGACTATGCAAACTCATTAGCTTAATTAATTGAAATTATTTTTAATGTTATAAATTATTGCGTAACTAATAACTATATATTTTTAAAAAAATGAAACTAAAAAAACCACTTTTTATCTTATGCATATTCTCTATTTTATTATCCTGTAGTAACACCCAAAAAAAAGTAAAAACAACAATGAGTTATCCAATTACAGAAAAAAAAGAAGTTGTAGATAATTATTTTGACACTGTAGTGAAAGATTCATATAGA
>Ga0233438_10003891_pt1 | contig 13453 bp, 9 predicted proteins | sample SI_123_September_FD_182720 | JGI IMG/M metagenome (GOLD analysis project Ga0233438, IMG submission 182720) | Seawater microbial communities from Saanich Inlet, British Columbia, Canada - SI_123_September2016_10_MG | ecosystem: Environmental > Aquatic > Marine > Inlet | place: Canada: British...
GCGGTCCCCATTGAGTCGTCAATGGTGTAGCGCATAAAGCGCGGCCCAACACTCCAGGTCAGTGACGTACCGTCACGACTCCAATGGACAAACTCACCACCGGGTGCACTGATGCGCTCGGTCACAAAAGGCGTGGGCCCCGAGGCGATCGTGTGAACACTGGACAGGGCAATTGTCCGTCCGGTCATGGGTAGCGCAGCCACGTAGAGACGTCCCGCCTCTCGGTAGGCGACATGAGCGCCTGTTGGCGAGATGCGAATGACCGTGGCGAGCGGAGAACTGGCATGTGTGCGCACGTCCTCGCCGGCAGTGGTCATTGAAATGAGTGCGCTTGAGGCGTCGTCACTGCCTCGGCCCACGGCAGAACTGACGCGCTCGGTCGCGTAAATCCGGCCCTCGGGTCCAAAGTGTGGAGATCGCCCCCGCGGGCTCACAAATGCAAGCTCCTTATCATTCAAATCGTAGGTGTATAGACCCGGTTTTTTACCCCAGTAAGGATTAGTCAGCGCGCTGCCACTGAGTTTGGCAAAGAGCAGTGTTTGTCCGTCGGCGGAGACACTCAAGTCGACGTAATGCCCCGGTGTGGTCAATACGGGTTTAGACCGACCCCCTCGTGCACTCACCTTGCGAATGGAGCCCAGTTCGGCGTCTGACCAGCTGATAAAATAAACGTCTTTCCCGTCGGGTGAGAATGCGGGCGAAAACTCGTGAGCTGACTGGCTGTCGCGCGTCAAACGCTGAGCATCGGCGCCATTGCGCTGAATATAAATTCGTCCCATAGATTCGAATACAATCGATCTTGAGTCAGGACTCTGTGTCCCAAATCGGGGCATGGTGGTCGTCAAGGTGTCTGGTGCAACGTCAACGGCGACCTCAACGGCGGGGTAAGCGGTGCGACTGTCATTGACCGAGAACGGGATGTTTTTTATCGCTCCTGAGGCGACGTTGACGCGCCAAATTTTCCCTTTAGACCAATAAATAATTGTTTTCCCATCGGGCATCCAGGCCATGGTGGGGTAGGCCCCTTGAACGGCCCAGGTCTCCTGCATGTCGGGATCCAGATCGTCTACGAGCATGGTTTGTTCACCGGATTCGAGATTCAAGATGAACAATCGGGAGGCCGCTCTCACTCTTTTGACAAACGCAAGCGATTTGCCGTCTGGTGAGGGTGTGGGTCTCACGGCGCCACCGGCACCTCCGACGACTTTCTCGATTTCCCCAGTCTCCAGGTCGTAGCGTTTGATGGCCATGACCTCGCCATTACTGTCTTCGTGATAGATGAAGGTATTACCGGGTGTGGTGTTTTGAATAAAAAAGACTGACCGCCCATCGGCGCTAAAGGTCGGTTCCCCAAGCTCTTTTTGAAACGAGGGAGTTGGCTTTTCAACCAGTACAGAGCCCTGCAAATTAGTGCGTTCGAGGGACTGCGCTAGACGTGCGTCATACAACCATATCTCGCCGGTTCCGAGTGAACGAGAGGTGGTGAAGTGCTTCTTCGCTGCTAAGTAGTGCCCCGAGGGATGCCACGTGGGGTTGTTGAGAAGCCGAAAGCGCTCGTGTGTTATCTGTTGCTTGTTCTCTGGATTGGCGATCTCCATTGCCCAAATGTTATCGGCACCGTCTCGGTCGGACGTGAACGCTAAAAACCGGCCGTCTGGACTGTACTGTGGTTGAACTTCCCACGCGTGACCGCTCAGCAGCGGGGAGGCTTCACCGCCCTCAATGGGAATCTCGTAAATGTCACCCAGCAAATCAAATGCAATCCGCTTTCCGTCGGGCGAAACATCGAGATTCATCCACGTGCCTTGATCAACAGACAGCGCAATTTCCTGAGCACGGGCTGAGTAATTGGGTGCGGAGACGTCCCACCCGACCGGCGCCTCTGCAATAGAGCGTTCGCCGTCACTCGCAAGCGTCGCCGGTGCGAAAATTAGAGTTGTTAAAACAAGAGGAGCCAGAGAGAGACGCGCAATACACATACTAAACCAACCGTTGTCGTAATCGTTACAGAGACCTATTAGGTATCACAACGGACATTAGTTTTCGACGTTCACGTGCGTTGTCGATGCTCAAATCACTCTGATCTGTGGGAGAAAGACGAATAGTCTGGTCTTGGGCCGCCACAAATGCGGCTGTGGTTGTTGTCTAGGTCGCTTTTTGAGTACTACAGTGAGTGTGAATAGGTGATGAAGAGGTAACTTGCCAAATGCTATCAACGCTCGACTGGTCCGTGGTGGCCACCTACCTCATTGCGCTTGTGACACTCAGTGTTTATCTGTCGGGTCGACAAGAGACCGTCGAGGATTATTTTGTTGCCAATAACAGCGGTGGGCCCATTAGTATTGCGCTGTCGGTCATGGCGACACAGTGCTCGACCAACAGTATTTTAGGCGCACCGGCGTTTGTTGCGTTCGTCGCAGGCGGGGGCTTAGTGTGGCTGCAGTACGAACTCGCCTTACCTTTGGCAATGACTTTTATCGCTGTATTTTTAATGCCTATTTTTCACCGTCAGCGCTTGGTGTCCGTCTATTTATACCTGGGTAGACGATTTGATGCACAGACCCAGCTGTTGATCAGTGGCCTGTTTCAGTTGTCGCGCGCGGCGGTCGCGGGCATCACCGTTTACGGCGTGGCGAGTATGATCGCAATTGTCACGGGTCTCTCGTTTGCACAGTCGGTCCTGCTGTTTGGTCTCATCACTATTGTCTATGACGTTTTGGGCGGCATTCGGGCTGTCATTATCAGTGACGTGATTCAAATGGTGATTCTGACGGGCGTTCTGATCTACCTGGCGGTGCTGTTAATTGGCGGCGCAGGAGGCTTAGAGGCCACGCTTGAGCAGCTCTCGCTGGATCGTCGGGCGGCACTGTCCTTCCAACATCATGGACTCGGAGACGGCCACGACTTTGCATTTTTACCCATGCTTGTCGGCGGATTTTTTCTTTACGTTGCGTACTATGGCTGTGACCAGAGTCAGGTCCAACGCCAACTCTGTGCAAGCAGTCAGGACGATACTCAGAAAGTGCTTATTATCAATGGGCTTTTGCGGTTCCCATTGGTGCTGCTGTATTGCCTCATTGGCGCTGGACTGGCGGCCTACGCTGGAACGCATCCTGACTTTATTGCGTCTCTGCCATTAATGAACGAGTCGCCCAATTACAATATGGCGCTTCCCGCGCTCTTCGGACGTGAGTTGCCAGTGGGCGTGATCGGTTTAGCGGTGGTGGCTTTACTGGCCGCCGCCATGTCTTCACTCGACTCTGTCATTAATAGCCTATCCGCAACGACGCTGAAGGATTTCGTTAAACCCTGGATGGGCGAGCGTATTGGAACGCCGGCGCAAGAACTTGTTTGGGGACGAATGTTGACGGTGTGCTGGGGGCTGTTTGCACTGATCACGGCTTTTTTCGTCGACGACATAGCCTCGACCGTCATTGTCGCCGTTAACAAGGTGGGGTCCCTCATTAACGGACCGATTTTAGGTGTTTTCTTGCTGGGTTTGCTGACGCGCAGCGCTACCGGGCAGGGCGCAAGAATAGGCTTTGTCGCCGGCCTCGTGACCAATGCAACCCTCTGGGCGGCTGTGCCCTCTGTCTCGTGGTTGTGGTGGAATGTGATTGGACTGGGTGTGACTATGGTGATCGGCTTGCTCGTCAGTCGCCGGCCCTTATCCGTGGTCGAAATGCCCGATCTGGTTTGGAGTGCGCAGTTTTATCGCAGCGCAGGTTTCTCACGAAACTGGATACCGGCCTATGGCGCTTTGTTGCTGTGGACGATCGTCTTGTTTGCCGTCCTGACGCTGTTTGGGACTCGCTAGTGGGTCGAGTCTCTCGATCGGTCGCTTGAGGCCCCGCCTGTAAGCGGATTAGCAGTCTTGATCGTGTTACCCGAGACCATGGCGTACCAGTCGCGGAAGGGGCCGGTGGTGTTCTGCCAGAACGATCGGTAGTCATCTTGTGTCTGAGGCCCGAGCCCCCAGGGGGTGGGTTCATCTTTTTCAGGGATATAGAGGGTGCCAAATAGACGGTCCCAAATACTGGTCACGGCGGCAAGATTTGTGTCCCAGTGTTTCTCTAAGTAGCTGTGGTGCGTGTGATGCATGACGGGGCTGTGCAACCACTGAGACAGCCATTTAGGGTAGTGAAACGCGACGTGGTAATGGCGAAATGAACCATTGAATCCAAAAATTAACGAAAATAATCCAATGTTAAACAGGGTAGCTTGGGTGATTCCACCGTTGAAGATGTAAGCAAATACGCCGCCGGCGAGTCCGTAAGCAAGGGCAGAACCAGCAGCGTAAATCGGGCCTTCGAGAACGTGTTCTCGGTAGCGAGTCAACGGCGTCAGAACTTCGGCGGAGTGGTGCACTTTGTGGATCACCCACAGTGCAGGGACTTTATGCTCCGCGTAGTGAATGACATAGAAGATGAAGTCGTAAAGTAGCAACGTGACAAAGCTGTAGAGCATCATCCACGCATAGTTCACTTCGAGACTGGGACTTTCGCCTAGAGCGTCGAGTAAGCTGCTAATGATGGCTGTTTCGGCCGTTACACCAACAGCCAGGATCAGTGCGCCCGCCCACAGTGGACGTAAAATGCGCTCAAATACATAAAGCGAGACATCCACTCTGGCAGATACGTGACTGTAAATGTCGTAAGGCAGCAGAAAATGCACCAAGGTGGCGGCGGGCTGTTCCTGCCCCGTCGCGTCTTTTGCACCGCGCCCGTTGCGCAGAGCCCACAGTGCGATGCCCAAGACCAGTGTCGTTAACAGAAAAGGCCACGTCAGGTCGCGGGGCAGATTGTTCTGTATCAATAACAGAGCAGTGGACGAGATATCCGCTAAAGGTCCCATCAGAAAGTCCCTAACATGACGACATCGTTAAGATACTGAGACTGATGCGAGGCGTCTATGCCCGTGAGTGACAAGGGATGCGGCGTTGCCTGTCTCTCGAGATCCCACAAAAAAAGCCCCATCCGGTGGATGAGGCTTTCAATGTTGGCGCGCCCGGCACGATTCGAACGTGCGACCCCCTGATTCGTAGTCAGGTACTCTATCCAGCTGAGCTACGGGCGCGGAGGGCCGTATCATACTCCAGAGGGTGTCTTTTTCAACCCGCTCCAGCGTCAAATTCACGGTTAAAGTCAATCGATATGGCGTTACTTGCACCCTGTAGGCTTGCTCCGAGTGACATCTCTCCTTAAGGTGTTTTGGTTTAAAGACGGAGACCCGGACTATGCCAACAATGACGTTGTCTCAAATCGAAGACCTGTGCCGAGATGCGCTATTGCGTGTGGGGGCAAGTGAAGACCAAGCGTCTGTCGTTGCCTCGGAGATAGCTGAAGCCGAAGCGGAAGGCATACGTAACGTAGGCTTGGGGTATATGCACCTTTACTTGAAGCACTTGCGAGTCGGCAAGGTGAAGCCTCACGCGTCGCCATCGATCGTTAAAACCTCTGCCTCAAGCACCGTTATCGATGCGGATTTTGGGTTTTGTCACCACGCCTACCTTGTGGGTGAGCAGCGTCTCATAGCGACGACCCGTGACCAGGGTATCGGGGTCATGTCGATTCACCAGTCCTCTTCTGCAGGGGTTTTGGGTTGGTTCGTCCGCCGGCTTGCGCAAGAAGGACTGGTCTCACTCATGTTTGCGAACAGTTCAAAAGCGGTCGCCGCGCACGGCGGTAAGGTTCCTTTTTTTGGCACGAACCCGTTCGCCTTTGGTGCGCCCAGGGCGACAGCCGAACCGCTGGTTGTGGATATGGCGACGGCCTCAACCGCGCGGGTAAATTTAGTAAAAGCCGCAGCCGAGGGTCGCTTAATTGAGCCTGGGCATGCAATAGACACGGAGGGTCAGCCCACGACTGACCCTGCAGCCGGGCTCAAAGGAGCTCAGTTGCCGATGGGCGGGCCCAAAGGGTTTGGTCTGGGGCTGATGGTCGACGTGCTGGGCGGTATACTGACGGGCAGCAACGCCTCTTACGAAGCCTCTATGTTTGCCAGTACTGAGGGTGGCCCCCCCAACGTTGGGCAAACGATTATCGCATTAGACCCCGCCTTTTTTAGCGACGACTTTGTTGCACACCTCGAGACGATGTTCACAGCGCTCACGCGCGACAATGACGTGCGTATACCGGGAGAGCGTCGGGCTGAGCGGCGCCAATATCACGAAGCCAACGGGGTCGACGTTCCCGAGACCTTAGTGGCACAAATCCACGAGCTGTCGACAGTGTCATGAGTGCCAAAGGCTAGCGCGCTATGACAAAAACTCCTGGCGTGCATCAAGTAAGACCTCGAGTGTGTACTCGGCCAAAGACTGATCGATAAACACCGAGAAGACGTCCTCGTCGTCGATGGTATGCCGCGCGATGATGCAGTTTACGAGCGCCAGTTGAGTTTGAGCCACTGCGCCTGACTCGAAGTTCTCGCTGCGCAAATCGACACCGCAGAGCTTTGCCATCATTTGGGCTTTCGCCTCTCCCGCGATAACAAACCAGCGGTGACTACTCTGACAAAACAAGGGGTAGACCCCATCCTCAGAGAAATCTCGTCCCGTTGGAAAGGTGTCCGCATCCTCATGTGGCTCCAAGACCCAGTATTCACGGTTGCTCAATGACATGACCCAGGTTTTATTGTCAGCGAGAATGATTCGATTGGGGGTATCCGGTGCCGCTAAATTCTGCTGTTTGAGCCAGCTGCTCGCCCCGATTCCCCGGACGCCGCTTCGGCGCTTGTGTGTTTTATCTTGAATACTGATTGCGCCGTCATAGTCTGACGAGAGTCTTGTTGGTGGCGTTCTTAGTCCAGCGTCATCGCTCACAGTGATTGCCTCGCATTATCAGGGTCATAGAACGGTGTCTTGACGACGCGCGCCTGCGCACATACGCCTGATTCGATGCGGATGACGATCTGCGATCCGGCAGCTGCATCTTCAGGATGAACGTAAGCCAGGCCAATAATTTTCTGGAGTGTGGGCGAAAACTCGCAAGACGTGACCGAGCCGACGATCTCACCCTCACGAATGACCAGGTGCCCCTCCATAGGTTGGGTCGAGACGTCGGTTAATTCAAAGCCAACCAGTTGGCGCTCTAAGGTTCTGCGGGAAAGAATTTCCACACTTCTCCCTCCCACATAAAAGGGTTTGTGTTGTGCGATTGCCCAGCGCAGTGCGACTTCATTGGGGTGGGTCATGCCATCAGTGTCTTGACCGACGATAATGTGTCCCTTTTCGAGGCGCAGAAGTCGCTGCGCCTCTACGCCAAAGGGACGTATGCTGTGCGCGTGTCCGGCGGTCATCAGTCTGTCCCAGAGCTCACCGACCAGCGGTGAGGGGACATGAAGTTCGTAGCCCAGTTCACCGACGAAACCGACGCGCATCAAGCGGGTCGGAATGCCTTCGATCGTTGACTCACGGTAGGCGAGATAAGGAAACTGTTCCGGGCTGAGGTCGAGATCGCACCCCGCCTGTCTGAGCACCTCCCGCGATAATGGACCGGCCAGGTTAACTGCGCTAAACGCACTGGTGACGTTCGCAATGTCGAGGTCCAGCCGCCACTGAGCGTTCCATTTCAACATGTCTCGGTAGACCTGATCGACACCTGTTGTTGTGGCGGTAACGTAGTAGTGGTGCTCGCTCAAACGCGCTGCAACGCCGTCGTCTGATACGACACCTTGTTCATTGGTCATCACCGCGTATCGGGTTTTTCCCACCGGCTGTTTTACAAAGCCAAAGGTGTAGAGTCGATTCATGAATTCGGGCGCATCGGGCCCGCGTAAGTCGATACCCCCGAGGGTGCTGACGTCGATGAGTCCTACCCCCGTCCTAACCGCGGTGACCTCCGCATCGATCGCAGAGCGGCGGTCTGCAGGTTGGCCGTAATACGCCGGGCGTTGCCAGCTTCCTGCAGGAATCATTTGTCCATGTAAAGCGAGGTGTCGATGGTGAAGGGCAGTTCTGCGCAAGGGGTGAAAGCGACGTCCTGCGAGCAGCCCTAACGGTTCGGGTGTCAGTGGGGGTCGCGCCGTGGTCACACCGGTTTGGGTGACCGATCGATGGGTGGCCTTGGCAACGAGTCGGGCGGTGGGTAGCGCTGAGTGTCGACCTTGTGAAGGTCCCATGCCGACAGTGGAAAACCGCTTAACCAGTTGAATATCGCGATACCCCATGCGCGTTGCGTTGACGATGTCCTTGATCTGAAGATCCTCGTCAAAGTCAACAAACTCTCGGCCTTTAGGATGCTTCACAAAGGGCCACGGGTGGTTCACAGACGCGCGACAGTCCACTGCTTCGTCGCGCTCTTCAACAGCAATGTCCAGTGCCTTGAGGGCTGCACGTGCCGCGTTCCGGGCGTCACACTCCAAAGCCGAAAGGGTAAACACACTGTTGATGCTCCCTGCGATATGCATGCCCTTGGGCAGGTTGCTGATGGAGAACTGAGCGCTCGCGTCATCGTATTGCAAGAGTGCTCCGGCCTGACATGCGAGCTGATACGCCGGCATGTAGCCCACGGACATGGCCAGCACGCCGCAGTCGATAGACGCTATTTTTTGTCCGACCCCCGAATCATGGTGCAGTCCATGCACGTCCACGCGGGACAACCTATGAGCACCCCATTCGGACCTTGCCTCGTAGACGACGCACTGCGCGTACACCTGTATTCCTCTCGCTTCGGCTTCAGCACGAAGTGTCTGGTCATCACATTGCGCGCGCAAATCAATAATGGCGACGACCGTGGCGCCTGCATCGTGACTACTAAAGGCGGTTTTGTACGCCAGATCATTCCCCGCCAATACTGCGAGAGGCGGTTCTGGAATGACGCCGTAGAGGCGACTGAGTCGATCTATGGCGCTACACATGACAACGCCTGGCAGATCGTTGTTGCGAAAGATTGCATGTTGTTCGCTGGACCCGGTGGCCAAGATGGTCTGTTTTGCTCGGACTTTAAACAGGCGGCGACCTTGCAAGACGGGCAGATAGTGATCACCGAACCAGGCGTTGCAGGTTGCCGATTGCAAGACCTTAATGTTGGGATGTTCAAAAACGTTACGGATCAGCGCATCACGCTGTCGTTGTGTCTCCTTGAGGTCCGAGCTGAACGCGTGGTAGTTCAGTGAGCCGCCCAGCGATGGATCTTGTTCGACCAAAAGGACTTCTGCGCCGCCGTCGGCGACTTTTAATGCCGCATGGAGTCCTGCAGGCCCGCCCCCGATAACGGCGACGTCACAAAATAGATAGGCCTTATCCGTGTAATCGGCCTTGACTGAGAGATTGCTGGTGCCCAGTCCTGCCGCTCTGCGGACAATGGGCTCCCACAGGGCCCACATGCCGCGCGGCTTAAAGAACGCTTTGTAATAAAATCCAACCGGCAAAAATCGGCCGAACCAATCAAGCGTTCGGGACAGGTCAAAGCCCAGCCAGCCACTGTAGTTTTGGCCTGATAACTGGAGGCCCTCTTCGACGGGCACTCGATCTGCCAACAAGTTTGGTGTTTTAGGCGATTGCACCAGCGTATTCGCGTCCTGCCCAGACAGTGTCAATGGCCCGCGGGGTCTGTGGTATTTGAATGATCGTGACTGCACCCAGATCTGGTGAGCAAGCAGTGCAGATGCGACAGAATCGCCATCAAAGCCCTCAATGACATTGCCCTCAAAGGTAAATTTCTTGGGCTGAGTCGTGTCGATCCACTGCCCAAAACAGTCATTCTTGAGCCGTGTCATACGGGAACCTCGGATGTTTTGAAGTCCACGCGGTCGCAAAAGATCGCCTCGGGAGCGAACGTTCTGGTGATTTCATCGGAACCGTTGTGCCGCTCGGCAATAAACCAATAGCTGCTTGGACTGTGTAACCACCACTCAAGCACCAGCCCAATCTCGGTCTTCTCATAGAACACGTATTCGGCCCAGGCGCTGTCTGAGCTAAGCGTATGGTCGGGCATTGTTTTGACCTGCCCGCCGTAGACGAACTCACTGATATTTCTTGGCCCATTGAGCGGGCAATTCATGATCTTCATAATCGCCCCTAGTGGCTCGCTGCCGTCGCGCCCATTTCATTGACTTGTTTGAAACGACTAAATCGGTCGAGTTCAAACGGCTGAATAAGTTCGGGCACCTTACCGCCGCTTGCAACGAGCTCGGCCATGGTCTTTCCGCAGATGGGTGTCGCCTTGAAGCCCCAAGTTCCCCATCCCGCATCGATGTAGTAGTTCTCAAGGGGCGTAAGGCCCATGATCGGGCTGTAATCGCTCGTCATGTCGGTGATCCCTGCCCATTGTCTCAGCAGTCTCATCTCGCTTAAAAATGGGAACATCTCTACTGCGCTGGCAATTAAGCTTTCTTTGAGCGGCAGCGAGGAGCGGCTGTTGTAGAGCGGGTACGGATCTGAGCCGCCGCCAAACACGATCTCGCCGCGGCTGGTTTGTTGCACGTAACAGTGCAAGGCGGACGAACTGACCAAGGGCGTCAAAAAGGGCTTCACTGGCAGAGTCACCATGGCCTGCAAGGGGTAGGCGACGAGCGGTAGTTTGAAGCCTGCTTTTTGTGCAAGTAGCGCGCTGTGCCCCGCAACAGCCTGGACAACAACGCCTGCGTTGACCACGCCACGATTGGTTTGTACGCCAGTGACACGACCGCCATGGGTGAGCACATCGGTCACCTCAGTCAGTTGATGCAGTTCGACACCCCGCTGAGTTGCGCCTCGTGCGTAGCCCCACGCTACCGCATCATGACGCGCTGTCGCGCCGTCGCGATGCCAAAGACCCGCCAGCACGGGGAGATTAGCTGGATTTAGGTTTAGCGTGGGGACGAGCTTTGCAATGTCACTGGGGGAAATGAGTTCGGTTCTTCCGCCATAGTGCTTATTCACTTCTGCGCGTTGTCGGAAAGACCGAACCGTTGCGTCAGTGTGCGCAAGTGTTAGCTGACCCCGCTGGGAGTACATGATGTTGAAGTCAAATTCATTGGATAAGTTTTCAAACAGCTTCACAGACGCACTGTAGAACTTGACGCCCTCAGGAGTCAGATAGTTCGAGCGAATGACCGCGGTGTTGCGGGCGGTATTGCCGCCGCCCAAATAACCTTTCTCTAAAACGGCGACGTTCGTGATGCCATGGTATTTCGCTAAATAGTAGGCGGTTGCGACACCGTGACCGCCACCGCCGATAATCACTACGTCATACTGCGCTTTAAGATCGGCAGGCGGCGGTAAATCCGCCTCTTTGTCAAAGGGGTAGTCTGAGTTGATACCGTATTTCAATAGGCCTAATGGCATGGCTCGTTATCTCTCCTTCAGGCGCGTGAAAGCGCCTTTACCCACCTTTTTTAGTCGAGGCTGTCGATACTTCATCGATTTCTTACAACCGAAAAAATTCCCCACAGCGAGGGGAGTAGCAATATCGATACTGGTACCGCGGTCACCACTATAAAGCTCTGTAACCGGCCAATCCCACCCTCGGGTCCGGCGACAAGAATCATTGCAGTTATACCCAAGGCCAGTCCCCAAAATAGCCGTAGCCAAGTGGGGGGGTCGTTGCGCTGACTACTGACCACCGACAGGCTGTAGGTCATTGAGTCACCGGTCGTTGCAACAAATAGGGCCGTCAGAAGGAGGAACGCAGGCGATAATACGGCGCTCATTGGCATCGCCTCGGTAATGGCGAGCAAGACGGCGGGCAGATTAAACCCTTCAAAGGGACCCGTGATGCTGCCCGGATTTTGACTCTCCAGTCCTAAACCGGTGCCGCCCAGTATTGAAAACCAGGCCATTGTGATCAGCGGAGCGAGGACTGACATGAGTACAATGATGTCGCGAATACGCCGGCCACGACTGACCCGAGCAATAAAGATCGCCATCATCGGACCGTAGCCGATGAACCAGCCCCAGAAGAAAAGGGTCCAAGGAGAAAGCCAACCAGGATCTCCGAATACGCCTGCCTCGCCGCGAAAAAGCGCCTGGTTTCCGAACCACGCTAGGTGCGTTGTTAGTCCCTCAAAAAAACCGCCAATGATTAAGCGGGTGGGACCTGCGAGCAGCAGGAACAGCAGTAGCACAGCACCCAATACAATATTGGCACGGCTCAATAACTGAATGCCCCGATGCATCCCGCTGACCGCAGAGACGAGGTAAAGTCCCATAAGCCCGGCGATCGTGACGATTTGAATAAGTTTGGTATCTGGACTGCCATAGAGTTCGCTCAGTCCGTAGCTGACTTGTAATCCGAGAAACCCTATGGGCCCCACAGTGCCTGCAAAAACGGCAACCACAGAGACAATGTCAGCAACGTCACCTAAACGACCGCGAACCCCCGACTCGCCAACGAGTGGGTACAGCAGTGTCCGAGGCGCGAGCGGGAGTCCTCGGTCGTAATGCAGATGCATCAACAGCACGGCGGTAAGACTTCCCAAAATCGACCATGCAAGAAAACCCCAGTGCAGAAACGCTTGCGCCAGAGCCACGCCTGTCATCGTCTGAGTCGTGGTGTATCCGTCGAACAGCGGCGGTGGTGATACGAAGTGTGCAATGGGTTCCGCGGCGGCCCAGAACACACCGCCACCTGCCAATAGCGTGCATAAAATCATTGAGCCCCATTGGAAATTGGAAAACTCCGGCGTGTCGAGTGCACCCAAAACACGCGTGGCGCCACTGCGGGTCGCGATCCATAGTGCGATCAGGAAGTTAATCAGCATGAGTACTTGCCAGAACAGGCCAAAGTACTGCGCACTCCAGGCAAAACTCCGATCAATCAACGCGCCAAAGAGCTCCGCGTCGATAAAAAATACGCCCAAAAACAGAGAAATAAGCGCCATAGAGCCGGCGATTACGGTCCAAGACTGCGTCAGCTTAGTCTGCTGTGCGGATAAATCAGTGATAGTTAAGCCCTCGTTTTATCGTTTATCAATGAGGCCTATCACCTCGTTTTATTGTCTTAAGGTGACACTCAGTCCGCCGGTCCCGCCCCTGAGCGAGAGCTAACGTTTGAGGCAACAAGTGTCAGTTTTGCAAATGCTTTGAGCTGATCCCACAAGGCGTCATCGACGTTAATTCCCAAGGTCTGGGCTTGCGATCGTATGTTGAGTAAGTCGAGTTCATCGTGACGGGCCAACAAGTCGTATTCGTAATCAGACCGCATGGTCGGCAGTAGGTCGACGTGGTTCGCCATAACGACGGTTATGCCGGTGTTTTCTTTATTTTCCTCGGGCACCTCTGACACTGCATAGATTCGGATCGAAGGCACTGAAGAGTTGGCTCGGAAACCCACGACCTGCTCGGTCAGTGGCAGCTGAGAATTGCGCCAAAAGGCAGTTACATTCATTCCGCGACTCGCCAGTCGCGCCAGATACCCCATAATGAGCTGGCGCTGACGACAGCGTTTGATTTTAAGGACCGAGAGGCCTCGTGCTCGGGCTTTAGCGAAGGCAAGTTCCAGCGGTAAATGAGAGCAGGCGAGCACGAGGCCTC
>Ga0233438_10003898_pt1 | contig 13437 bp, 9 predicted proteins | sample SI_123_September_FD_182720 | JGI IMG/M metagenome (GOLD analysis project Ga0233438, IMG submission 182720) | Seawater microbial communities from Saanich Inlet, British Columbia, Canada - SI_123_September2016_10_MG | ecosystem: Environmental > Aquatic > Marine > Inlet | place: Canada: British...
AACTAGAATTCATAATTATATTTGCACCCGCTCAGGGCGATTAGCTCAGTTGGTTCAGAGCACCTGCCTTACAAGCAGGGGGTCGGGGGTTCGAATCCCTCATCGCCCACAACTGAAAAAGAGAAAGAAAGCCATCCACGAAAGTGGGTGGCTTTTTTCATTTTCGACATCGAGCGAAGTTTACTTCGGCGAGACTGGCGTAAATGAAAAAAGCCAAACGCTGCGGAGCAGCCGATGGCTTTCTTTCTCTTTTTAGTTGGGTACAAGGGCACCCGTGAAGGGTTCTTTCGCCGCTAGGCGGGAAATCCTACAAACACAAAATTGACGAAGTTTTAACTCTTCATCGGTGTATATATAATTGTAATCTTCTTTGGCTTCACCTTATTCTTTTTCTTTTTCTGCCTGGTATTTTTGGTACCAAAGCCATCAACACTCTTTATTATGTCAACTTTTAATTCACTTTGGCTAGATTTTTTCCCTGTCGTTTTTTTCTTTTTATCAATTCTCTTTTGGGTCTTTCGGGTAATTGGATGAGAGCTTTGGAGATAGATACGCACTTGAGGTAAAACTGCATTAATTTGCTCGGGTGTTATTTTTGTTGATGGCTTATGATTTAAGATTAAACCAACTTCAGCAAAAAGTTTGACTAACACCTTAACCGGTACTTTGCATTGTACGGCTAGATCCTTTAATCTCGAGGGCAATATATTTTCAGAATTGATCATTAATTCAAAAACTTAATACTAATATAACTAATTCCGGACTAGTTAATAACTCGTTCATATCAACCTACTGGTGAACTTTTGACCAGTAGCACTTATTTGTACTTTGACTATTCAATAATGAAATACATGAGATTTAGTGGACACGATACATTCGCTTGTAGAACTACTTGGCTTTACAAAGGAATAGATTTTTTAAACTCTCGACGAGACTCTGATAATCAATTAGATATATCAAAATTAAATGGTCATTTACCCACCATAGATTTAGGTGTAGGTAAAAATATGGTCAATGCCATTAAACATTGGTTACTTGCTTTTGGTGTTATCAATGCAGAGCAAAACGACTTCGGTGTCATAGCCTCTCTAATCTATACGAAGGAAGATGACGACAATAATTTAGATGCATTTATTGAAGATAAATTTACCCTTTGGATACTCCATCACGAAATATGCACGAGAGAGTACGCTTCAATTTATAGTTACTTCTTCAAAGAGTACTTTAAACGAAAATCTACAAGAACATTTTCTGAAAATGAGTTTGTGGGTGCTCTTACCAGCTATATCAAAGGCGAGGGAGAGAAACTGCCTTCAATTAAATCATTAAGCTCTGACTTTCGTTGCCTTATTGATACGTACTGTATTAAAAAGAGTAAAAAGGCCACGCTCGAAGATAATTACACAACATTACTGACAGAACTAAATCTAATACGAAGAACGGAATTTAGATCAGGTGATAATGAAGTTATATTCGAACTAAATACACAAGCAGCCGAAAATGAGAACACAGCGCTGTTCGGAGCATTGATACTGAAGACTTTTGGTAAATCCGGGAAGAGTAGCGTTTCGCTTGACGACGTTTACCTTCAACTCGGGACTATTCTATTACTCAATAGAGATGCCTTTTCTAAAATTCTCGAGAAGGTTGCAGCTACCTATAGTTTAGACTTTTCATTCAAACAAAATGACTCAACGGGGATACAGGAGCTTCAAATAAACACAACCGATTCTTGGATTGTATTTGCTAAAAAACACCATTACGAAGCATGCTAATATCAACCAACATATTAAAGAATGATGACTCTTCCTTTAATTACATTGTCACGAAGAATACTCAATCTATTTACACCCAAGTTACTGAAGCTTTAAATAGTAAGGTTAGTTGCTTCAACCTCATTGGCTCTTACGGCACTGGAAAAAGTTCGTTTCTGATAGCTACAGAGTCTACGATAAAAGGAAAAACTCAGTATTTCAAAGGCGGCAGAATTGCAAAGAAATCTGAATTTATTAAGATTATAGGTGACCCTCAAGAGTCTATTAAAACATCCTTAGCTCGAGTTTTAAAATGTAACGACTCAGTTACTGAGATAATTCAAGCATTAACCTTAAAAACACAAAAAAAAGACGCCGTCTTTATCATTATCGATGAATTTGGCAAGTGTTTAGAGTACGCTTTGCTCAATAATCCTAAGGAGGAAACGTACTTTTTTCAACAGCTGGCAGAGGCTGTAAATGATTTGGAATCTTGTGTGTTAATAACCACTCAGCATCAGAATTTCGATGCCTATACCATAAATGTAAGCCAATCAGATGCGGTTGAATGGAAGAAAGTAAGTGGACGATTTGTACCCGTAAACTTTAATGAGCCCGCTGAAACTCTCATAAGACTCGCCGTACCAACGCTTAGAGACCTTAACAGTGTTGAAACGACTACTCAAGCTCTGAATGATATAATCAAAGACACTAAACTTCTACCAGTAGGCTATGTTAACGCTCTTGAAGAAAAGGATGTTGTCGTAAGTCCTTTAGATGGAATTTCCAGTTATATTGTAATTAGCCTATTGCAGAAATACGGTCAAAATGAAAGATCTCTCTTCTCATTTCTTAACGCAACCGGTACACATAGTATTCGAGAAAAAAATGAAGACGACACTTATCTACTTGACGATTTTTACAACTACGCAATTGATCGACTCTCTCATGTGATCTACGGAAGTAGTAATCCTGATAAACTTCAGTGGGAATCAGCCGAGAGAGCAATTCAGAGAGCAGATCATCATTCTTCGATAGATCCTAGAATTTCGCATCCAATTTTAAAATCTATCCTATTAATAAATGTTTTTGGTAGGGAAGGTGTTTTCGATCTCGAAAAAGCTAAGAGCTATTTCAGTCTTGCTTATGGAAATATCGCTGAAACAACTTTGGATGAATTATCGGATAAAAATATTATTCAATTTCTCAGGCATAAAGGGAAATTATCCTTCGTTGAAGGGACTGACATCAACATTCAGGGTGAATTAGCAGAAGCCAACAGAAAAATACCCGTCGCACTAGATCTAGAGAGTGAGTTTAGTCGTTTAATTAATGTTGCGCCAGCGCTTGCTAAAAAACATTATCTCACCACCGGAACTCCTAGATTCGCAGAATTCCATCTGAGCAAGGACTCTTTTAACAACAGCTACTCAAGTCTTGACGGGAATACTCATATTATCGTAATTACTGGAAAAAACAAGGTCGAAGAGGCTGAGATCTCTTGTAAACTTAAAGATGTGTCTGACCTTGAAGAGCTTGTTCGTGACGTTCTTAAATATGAAGTGATTCTTACCAAATATTCTGAAGATTTTGTTGTTAAGAAGATAATCGCGCGTGAATATGCCTATTCATTGGAGAAACTGCAGCATAGCTTCAATTCGAAGGTATTTAGCCAGTCCATATGGAAATTCAATAATAAAAGAGTCGCCATCCAATCTCAACGCGAATTTAATTCGGAGTTATCGAAATTCTTTAATACAAAGTACATCGACGCACCAATTGTAAATAATGAACTCATTAATAAATCAGTGCTTTCTTCAAGCATCAATACCGCAAGGAGGGCACTTTTACGTAAACTTCTAGAGAGACATCAAAATCCGAGTTTAGGATACGATTTTAAGAAGTTTCCAGCAGATAAAACAATTGTCTACTCAACACTAATTAAGGAGGGTATTTTAGATATCTCTAACGGTACAACGAAAGAACCAAGTAAATCTTCGAGTTACTATAAAGCATGGCAAGCTGGTCTCAATTTCTTAGAGGATAGCAGAAACGGAAAAAAGAGTATCCATGAGCTAATCGAGATACTAAAGACTGCTCCTTATGGACTAAAAGACGGATTAGTTAAAGTCTGGCTTATGTTTTTCCTGGTTGTTGAAGAAGAAAATTATGCCCTTTATTATTCGCCAGAAAATAAATTTCTTCCCTATTTTTCTGATGACATTTACGAAGCGATTTTAAAGAAACCAGAGAATTTTGTAGTAAAAAAATATAATTATGACCGTCTTTCTGACGAGCTAATTGCTGAATATAAGAAGTCGTCACTTTATTTAGATAACGGGGATTCTGCAAGTGCTCGAACCACATACTTTAGGATTTATGGTGAGCTTCTCAGTAAATTAAAAAATCTTGAAGCTTTTACAAGAACTACAAACTCAAGATTAAGTAAAGAAGCAATAGGTTTTAGAGATGCCTTAATAAAAGCGAACGACCCGGAGGAAGCGTTACTCTCACTTATCCCAAATGCAATTGGATTTAACGACGTACTGAGTTTAGATGCCAAACAGACTAATGCCTACTTCGAGAAGATGAGAAATATCGAAACTGAGTTAGGTGAGTGTTTTGAAGTTCTTTTGAATGAATTCTATCAGTTGATTGCAACCTCGCTTGGCTTTGACGCTCAGTCTTCAATGGAAAATATAAAAAAAGGGTTCAAAGACATCGCTCAAGGTGTTGATGTTAATCAATTAACGAAAGAGAGTCGTGTACTTTATATGAGGCTACAGAGTCCACTTGATATTAAAAATGCTTGGACTAGATCCGTTGTTGATGCAATTATTGGGAAGAATCTAGAAACAGTAAAAGATGACGAACTAAATACCGCCTTTAAGCAGGTAAAGTCTAAGATTGATGATCTATTGGAAGCATGCCAGCTATTTTCATCAGGCGAAGGAGACAACAAATTCGTACTTAAACTAGTACTTTCGGATGGCACGACATTTCGAAGAATCATGAATAAGGGTACTAGAAAAAGCGGCAAACTAAACTCTTCGGAGCTAGAGACTCTCGCGAATAAACTTTTAAATGCACTATCAAATGAATAATGTAAAGCACCTTTTGGGAATTTCAGGCGGCAAAGATAGCGCTGCACTTGCGCTTTATTTACAGTCTAATTATTCTGAGCTAGATATAGAATACTACACATGTGACACCGGCAAGGAACTAACTGAAACATATGAGCTCATAGGACGACTAGAGTCAGCACTAGGTAAAGAGGTTGTAAGATACCATAGTTTTGATGATACTAAAGTGGCCATAGATAACCCCTTTGATCATTTTCTCGCCTCCTACGGTCACTTTCTTCCATCTAGCGGACAACGCTGGTGTACTCAAAAGATGAAACTCGAACCCTTCGAGAAAAATGTAGGTCACGAACCAACCATATCTTACGTAGGAATTAGAGGTGATGAAAATCGAGAAGGCTATATATCCAAGCGCGAAAATATACAGACCATTTTTCCATTTAGAAAGAACATCTGGTCTAGTGATGTAATCAAGGCTTGTTTCTCAAAGCAACACATTGAAACCTTGCGCGACGCACTTCAAAATAGATTTGAGTCTAATGAATCCAAAGCGGTATTAAAAATTTTTGATACTCCGCTAAGTCTAACCTTCACCCTCAATCATAAGGTAGAGTCCTTACTCGATTTTAATACCTCCGCATTCAACCATGCTGTTCATGCTGTCCTTAAAAACACAGACTACCCTGTAGGGAAATTGGATCACTACCCTCTATTAGATAATGACGAAATCTTAGGCATTGATAATATCTTTCAATTACTTGAAGAATCTGGTGTAGGTATACCGGCTTACTATTTACCGGTTGAATTCACAGCGAATGTTGATGGAGAAATCAAATCTGGACATTACTCAAGGTCACGTTCGGGTTGTTTCTTTTGCTTCTTTCAGCAAAAGATCGAGTGGGTCTGGCTCCTCGAGCAACATCCGACGCTCTTCGACAAAGCTGTAGAGTATGAAAAAGACGGCTATACATGGGCTGAAGAATCGCTGATAGATCTTAAAAAACCCGACAGAGTAAATCAAATCAAAGCCAACTACATAAAAAAAACTGAGCGTGCTAAAAAGCACGCTCAAGGTCAATTAAATTGGAAAGACGAGATATTAAATTCCGAAGGAATTGGATGTTCTAGTTGTTTTATCTAGTCTCTTGACGTCTCAATAAATCACTTAACGATTGTGATGTTCTATTTATATAAGATTCTATAACCTCGACGTCGCTTTCTAGGCCATTCACCTCCTCTCGCGATAAAGCGGATAATAATAATTCAACTGAAGCGGTAATAGAATCTTCACCTTTCTCCTTAAGCGGCTCAATAATTTTAAGGTAGAATGGATGATTCGTGTTTATTAACGTTAAATGCCTTCCTTGGAATCTTTGAGCTTCGAATAATTTACCTTTATCAAGAGAACAATAAATCGGTATATTTTTTATCCCAATCTCGCTAAACTTTTCTACCGCATAGGATATGTTCTCTATGGGTACAGCTGCTAAATGTCTACTCAATTTCTTACTTAATTCGGTTTTTTGATCCTTAGTTAATTCGGCACCTCTGCCTAAAGCATCGATTAGTACTCCTGTCGTCGTAGCAGTACCTGTAGGTACCCCGGGTCCATCAACTGGATTTTCGGGAAGGTCTCCTTGTAATTCAGCTTTGAAATCTTTAGCTTGTTGACGCAGTATTTGATTACATCTCTTAATAGCAGCATTTAAGTCTATCGTAATCAATGAAAATAGGACTTGTCGTTTTACTAAAAGATTATCGCTTTCAAAATCAGATTTATACTCATCATCAGTAACAGCTTTAAATTTAATCGATTGTTTTGTGTGGCTAAGCCCCATTAATTCGTCGAAAATATTATCATCATCGCCATGTGTATCATATGATACCTCAATTGACCACCATCTCTGAGTTTCTTGACTTACGTTGAACAAGCTATAATTACCAGACTCAATTTCTCTACCATTTCTAACAAAGGATATGTTTCCTCCGGGAAAATTTGCACTACCTAACATTTTCTTCTTCATTTCGGAACCTAATGCTTCTTTACCCGGTCTTTCCATTGCGGGTTTTTGAATATCTTTTTTAGCTACCGCTGTAGTGACTTTAAAGCTATATGTTTTGCCTTGAAAATTAACACCTAATTCTTCGTGGCAGTGTTCTTCGACCTCTCTAAATGGAGTTTTAATTAGTTTACTCTTACTAACAAAAGTACTTAAGACTTCTGATGGCTTTTTTGTCGGGTGATCTCCGTGTGGACCTTTAGAGATGGTTTTTTCAATGCAATCGACACCTTGACTATCTCCCAGGGATAGAAATAAAGGATCGTAAGGTCTTACGGTGTGGCGATCACCAACCGAATTACCATCTTTAAAAACAATTATCTCTAATTCGAGGTTTTCCACTAGGGCTTTCCTATATATACGACCTAACATCGGTTCTAACCTCTTGACTGCCGTATCACCCCTTGTAAAGTCTAATTTGTCAGGCTCAATCCATTGAACACAAGTTTTGGGTTGCTCAATCCTAGTAAGTTCATTTAGGGCTCTTGTCAATGTCTCATCAATAGTGTCGGACACATCTGGTACATCTAAGGTTCCCTTATCAAGCATATCTCTAAGATCAATTTTAATCTGTCGCCATTTGTTCGATTGTTCAGATGCTACAATGAACTTTTTACATTGACTCATACTAGAGTTAGGTAAACCCATACCAAAACGCCCAGTTTTACCTTCGCCCGGACCATGACCCGTCTCACTAAATATGACAACCTTCTTTAATAGATCGTGCGAGATACCGCTACCATTATCAATGAAGGTAATAGACTGAATTATTTCGGTACGACCAGATGTTACAGTGTCAATTAATATTTCCACTTTTTTTGCTCCAGCATCGATGCTATTATCAACAATTTCCGCTATTGCGTATGCCGAATTCTTGAAATCATTGCTGCGGAGTCTTTCTAAAAATTTAGGGCCAACTATTGAACTCATATTTATTAATATTTTTTAGTTATGTCAAATGTGTATTGCAAGTTTGGGAAGATAACCGTGTTATCTAAATTCCCTCCGTTAAGCTTTCCACGGAGGGCTCTTCCTACGACTTGTATTGCAAGATTCTCGGATCCAAAATCTCTTAAAACCATAATTGAATTTAACTTTGGAACATCAACCCCAGTAGAAAGTATTTCGTGATTGACTAGGGCCGTAACACTTCCTTTTTCAAAGGACTTCAAATGCTTTTCTCGATCCTTTATATCTGTTTCTCCAACAATAAGCTCTGCACTAACATTATTCATCTTTAAATACGAGACTAAAAGGATCGCGTGTGTTTTATTTATTGCAAATATTATTACATTTTCATCCCTCGAAGCAATATCTTTAACAAAGTCGAGGACTGTACTATTCAACCTTTTTGAATCCCAAGAGAAATTTGCTTTATCAATATTTAAGTTCTGATAATTGACTTTTGCGAGATATTGATTTGTCTGTAGATAATTAAAATTATAAATGCCTTCGTTCAATTGAGACAGGTCTATTGAGGTCACGAAGAAAGACTTTATTGAAAGGAATTCATCATCATTACTACTCATTGGAGTCGCTGTCAAACCTAGGCATTTTACGCCCGATCGAATCATTCGGTTAACAACAGGCAAATACGTTTCAGCTAAAGAAAAATGAGCCTCGTCTATAATAACAATATCAAAGTCAAATTTGATGCTATTCATCCTATTGTAGATCTTACTAAAACCCGCATATACTATCTCGCTAACAGATCGGTTTGGAGCAAACCAGTCGTCACAGACATCAAAAAAGTATTTGACATTTATCTCATGGTCGCCTTTTTCCTTCCAAAGATTCATAAATGAATTTGAAGATTGAACGAGCAACTCCGATCGATTAGTAAGCCAAAGGCATTTTTTTGATCCATCCCGAAAAATGTCTACAAGCAATTCGTTAGCTGTTCTTGTTTTTCCAGAACCCGTTGGCATGAATAAAATAGTTGATGGAATATCTGATTTATACCAATTAACTAATTCTCTTTTAGCATACAATTGATATTCATGCGGGATACCATTTGACAATAACTCTTTTCCATAAGCGCCTCCGCAAGTACCGGGAGAGATTAACAACTCTTTTTTAGAAACTTTCCACGATGGATATTTGAAATCCATGAACTGACAAAAAAGCTTAAAATTTATCTCGACTTTTTCGCGTGTTAGATTTCTTAAACCTCTTAGATTTCCGATATCAGTAATTTCAGAGTCGCTGAAGTAATTGGTAATTAATTCTCGAGTTTCTTTTTTCGAAAATAAATAATCGCCATGAATAGTTTCAAGTAATAATTCTACTTGAAAATCATCAATAAGGACCTCCAATGCTGCTAACACTTCGGGTTTAACCCACATACTCATTTGAGGTCTGGATATTTTTCTCAAAACATCCTTGATATCTGCCATCCTTGTACTCATAAAATAGAATCCACTTTGTTGATGGATCTTTGAACTTCTTCTGAAAAGAAATCATTTTGACGATCCAACAACCTAATTAAAAACTCTGTAGGGTTCACATTTTCCTTCAAAACTAATAGCTTTCGACGTCTATCGAAATAGGTTTTATCACTTCTAATAATTTTAATCTCCCCCAATCCTTCCACGAATACTTGTGATGCGATAGCGTGACGCTCTAAATCTAATACACGGCTAAATTCATAACCATCAAAACGATATCCTTCAACGCGTAGAGATCTTATTAACTCATCAAGTTTTTCAATTTCCATATCCGGAAATTCTACTTTCAAGTAATTGCTTAGATCTTTAACATTTATCGAGAGGTTTTTTAAAATAAGTGATACGGCAAAAGAGACAACGTCTGTTTTATAGTTAACAGGAGTCGCTTGATCTAGACCTAGATTTATTGAGTTTTTCTTTGCAAACCTAATTATCCTTCGGGGAATTGACTTCTTATTTGCCTTTACGTCTTTTTTGTAATTAATGTACTTGTGTTCATTAGCTCTATATAAAGATTCTATTTGCTCGGCCGTCACGAGAACGCTGAAACATGATTTTAATAAATTTTGAGTCTCCCTATCGCTAAAACCTAGAGTCTTTGAAATAACTAAAAAGTTCACGGTATCGTTGTTACTAGCCATGTTAAAAAGATATTCTTAAAATATTCTTACCGGGAAAAAGTAATTTATATACCCCTTCGCTCTGAACGAGTCCATTATTACAGGCACTTCCCTTGGAATAAACGATTTTAGAATGTAATAATTTTTCATTTTTGCTATCACTTGAAATCAAAAGTATATGACCATTAGATTTTACAACTTCAAATTCACATGTTTTTTGAAAGACTGATATAAACTCTCTAGATAAGCTATCGAAGTCTTCTAGCCTTTTTAAATGTAAAGAGCTAACCATTGATAGAATTGCGGGTAAATTATGAGTACCAGCTCGCATCTGACGCTCTTGACCTCCACCATGTTGAATTGGTAAAATACTCACGTCCTTTTTAAAGAATAAAAAACCTATTCCTTTTGGACCATTAAATTTGTGTGCGCTACCCATACATGCATCAAAACAGCTTGCGTTGACGGCTCGTTTGGCGATTGACTGCGTCGTATCAGTGAAAAATTTCACTCCTTTGGCTTTGGTAATCTCGCTGATCAGATCAATATTACTAACATCTCCCGTCTCATTGTTAACGTGCATTAGACAAACCATAAGGGTCTCGTCATCTAAAATTGACTCAAGATGATCGTAGTCAATATCTCCGTCTGACTTGATATCTACATATGCAATTTCTGCACCGATAGTCTCAAGATAATTACATGTTTCGAGGACTGCCTTGTGCTCTATTTTACTCGTTATAATTTTTTTCTTTTTATGAAAATTGGCAAAGAAATACCCCTTGAGTAAAAGATTTATTGACTCTGTAGCTCCAGAAGTGAATATTACTCGATCTGTATCAGCATTACCGCCTACAAACTCAATGACATGGCGCCTTGCATCATTTAATAAATCATCAATCCGTGAATCAAAATCTTTGTAAGACATAGGATTCATGAACCACTTATCAGCCGTTTCATTGTAGACTTCTAATGCCTCTTTGGACATTTTAGTTGTGGCAGCATTATCGAAATAATACCTACCGTCGGGAAGAAGATAATCAGATAGGTTTGGCATATTTTCGAATATAAAAAGAATCCCAACTAATCATTCATTTAGAGTAAATAAATAAGACTTTTTGCTCTCGTGAGAGCAACATATTGTTCAGCTGCTAGCATTTGGTCAATACCAACTACCGCGATGATATCGCTTTCGAGTCCTTTCATATGACGAATCGAAACGGCAGATATTTGACCTCTACCAGCATACGTATCTCGATTTCTACTAATCCGCAGCCTTCCTCTCGAATAGTTTTCGAAATCTAACAAACCTTGTTCTGGCTCATATATGAATGTGACTTGATATGGCTTTATACCATACGAGTCAATAGATTGATTAAACATTTTGACCTTATTATCCTCTTTTCTGAAATCAATGACATTACTTCCCTCTGGCACACGACTGTGAGACTTTAAGTTCAATTCCAAAAATTCATTTACGAATTCGGTATTTCTCTTACTTGATCTGATGACACGATCAAGTTTAAACGATAAAAAACCTTGATCTAAAAAATGAGTAGATCTACCATAAATATCTTGCTTACCGTCCATTAGCAGTGATATTTTACCTTTTTCTTTCAAAAGTTTCATTATTGGATCTAACCAAATGTCCATGAAGTCTTGTGCTTCATCTACTATTATACAATCATATTGAAAATTACTGTGGGGTAGAAATTCGTCTAACTTCGAAGGTACTTCGAGATCCCAAAAATTTTCGTCTTTGTTTAAATGTAAATCCCACCAAGTCGGTTCAAAATGGTTGATTATCTTTCTAGCAAATTGATGAAAATTTGTGATTTCAATTTCATCTTCTTCTCTTACGGAAAAATCTTTTCTAACTAAATATGAGAAGTTCTTGGCGAGTGGACGATTGAACGTTAGAAATAAAACTTTTTCGTTTAATTCATATCTACTGAAGAGCTGATGGAGGCCTACTAGCGATTTACCAGTCCCCGCATTTCCCCTAATCATTAGTTTGTCATTATCAGCAAGTCCACTAACGACCTCTAACTGCTGTGCCAATAACTCAGCGAATATAACTTCATTAGCGTCTAATTTGGTTTGGATACTCGGCTCAAAACCAAATCCACGTGTCAAGGAACCAATAATTCTTTTCAAAGCATAATTGGCATTTTTTGTTGGAAATCGATCTTCACTAGAAAGTGAGAAGGCACTTGATTCAATACTCTTGAAATATTCATTGATATATCTCAGTTTATCTGAATCTATAACGTTAATATCATTTGCCTCAGTTGGTAATTGCGATGAAACAGTTACGTCGGGAAAACAAACTGCCCAATAGACTTGAATTTCGTTTAAATCTTGTCTAAAACGATTAATAAACCCGTGCTTATTCCCAATAGCTTGATCTATTGGACTTGATAAATTATGACCGTTTTGTGTCCAAGATTTTGATACTGAATCATAATTAATTCTTCCACCCTTAACCTCTATGCACAGAATATATTTGGCGCTAGCCACAACAAAATCAATCTCATACTCTCTATTTCTTTCCCTCGAAGACTGAATACGAACTTCATGAAAAACAGAAATGTTTTCCGAGGACTCAAATTCAGCTTTTAACAAATTGTATACTTGCTTTTCGGCTTGAGGTGCAGAATCGCTACATTGAGTTGGAAAAATCATTGGCCTATGTTATTAAATCAATCTAATCTGCTTGAGTACATCAAACAAGAATGTTCTGAAGATACGCAAGAGATAATTTTATGTTCCGCATTTCTAAAGAAAAACATCTTAATAGAATTGGAGCCCTTTTTGAACAACTGCGATGACGTGAAGATTTACGTTCGTTGGCAAGAGATTGATTTAGCCATGAAGGTTTCAGATTTAGACATCTACGAGGTATGCAAAGAACATAATTGGCAGCTTTACTACAATCGTAGTATACACGCCAAGTTTTTTATGATCAACGATGAAAGTCTCATTTTAGGTTCTTCCAATTATACGTTGAGTGGCACTGGACGGGGACACAAAAACATAGAATGGAACAAATTGACATCGATCACTGAACTTGAAGCGAATGACCTTAAAAGTAGTATCTCGCTCAGTACGCTAGTTGATGATGTTATTTATGAAACATTAAAGTCTCGGGTTAAAGAAATGGATTATGTAATAGAAGAGATTGGAAAACTAGATACAATAGAGCCCAAAGAAATTTATAATTTTCATTTTGATCGACTTCCATCATTTAGCCCTATACAATTATTTAACCCACCTCTTTCATATAAAACTGAGGAGTATCTCAAGAGGATGGGTATCAACAATACTCAGAATCTTGATATCCTCGAGACATTCATTTTAAACAATCCAATTACAAAAATTATTCGCCGCTATCACAGCACCGAGGGCGAAATTGCACGATGGGGCAGTATTTACTCAAAAATCAAAGAGGATGAATACCTCTTTGATTTGTG
>Ga0233438_10003901_pt1 | contig 13430 bp, 11 predicted proteins | sample SI_123_September_FD_182720 | JGI IMG/M metagenome (GOLD analysis project Ga0233438, IMG submission 182720) | Seawater microbial communities from Saanich Inlet, British Columbia, Canada - SI_123_September2016_10_MG | ecosystem: Environmental > Aquatic > Marine > Inlet | place: Canada: British...
GAACACCAATGCAGACCTTAATTGATGGCAAACAAATCTGGAAGGAAAAGTTTTTTAGCTAAACCTAGCCTGACAGACAGCACTTCTCAAAACTGGGAAATGTCAGATTAAGTATGAGCTAGTACACATGAATGCATAGATAACGATGCCAGATAAAAGGAAAACATGATGAGTCATCATTCCTAACATTGGAATGGTGATTGTCAGTAAAATGATTAAGTAATCATATGCTTTCATTGTGATAAGCTTTTGGTGTAATAATATTATAGAAAATTATTAAAAATATATGATACGGTGAGAGTTTTATCTATTAAATCTTGTCAAAGCAATGATAAAGGCTAATAGGTAACAGGCTGGAATGACAGATAAAGCAATCTGGTAGGAAGGCACTGGGTAGTGTGGAATTTGATGGATCCACTCAGGCTGTGCCATTGCTGACAAAACATGGCCAATTAATGGCTGAAAAATGATGCCCCCTGCGACTAAAGCCATGTTGTTAATGCCTGTTGCAGTTGCATGGAGTGAATTTGATTTATGTAACTTCCTGATCATTTCAAAGGTTAATATTTGACCAGATGAACTAACGCCAATAAAAAATAGTAAAATGTAAGAGCTGATTAATGGCATGTAAATGTGCAATAGGCATAAACTAGATAAAAAACCAATAAATGCTGTAGTAGCGGTTAACCATTTTAAATTAACTTTTCGGGATAATAAGCCAATACAAGGGCTGCCAATCATTAAGCCAACCCAAACGCCACTTGTGACAGAAGATGCCATTGTAATTGATATGTGATGGTATTCAGCAAGGTAGGTTGGACCCCAAAGTTCGGCAAAACAAGCAACAGGTGTCCAGCTCAAGCATGCGTAAAGTCCAATCCAAAGAGTTTGCTTATTTGTTATGATGGACTTTAAGTTAGCAAGTAAAGAAGTAGGTGATTTATTTTTTTCAACCTGAAGTTGATTCTTAAGCGGTTGGCATAAAAAAATGAAACTCATGAATGTGAGAGCCAAGCCGAACAAGACAAGGGACATCAAAGTAGTGTCGATGTCAGCAGTATTCATTAGATATGAAACAGGGCCACCACCAAGCATGGCTCCAAATGCTGCTAGTAATTGTGCAATACCAACTAGTAGAGGGTAGTGTTGCTTGGGGAATAATCGGTTTGCAACCACTAAAACAGATACAAATGCAAAGGCTGAACCAATTCCCATCAGTACTCTAGAACTTGCCAGTGCTGCATAAGGTAAAAATGGTGAAAAAAGTCTTATGCCAATGACGCAGGCAATGATTGAAGCTAAAAATACGTATCCATACTGTTTTCGATCGAACAAATGGCCCGCTGGAATTTGCATAGCTGTATATGCTATAAAGTAAAGCCCACCAATCCAGCCTAATTCTGAGGCGCCAATTTTTAGCTCTGCCATAATGGCTGGGGCCATGACACTAGGGGTTACTTGTAGACACATTTCATAGAATAAAAATAATGCAGCTACAAAGTAGGCTAAATAAGTTTTGTAATTTTTATTTGCTGATATCTTCTTCAAAATAGTGAATCTCTTTTGCCAAAAAAAACTTCAGTTTTCTGTCTTAATATTCTAGTATAATCGAGATCAACCTAGTCATCAAATCCGTAATCATTGAATATTGTTTACTTTGGATTGTGGCATGAAATGCAAACGGGCTAAAACCATGATTTTAAAAAAATTCAACTACGCCACAGCTTTGTCGCTTTTTCGCTTTTTCTGTTTGCCCTTTTTTATATTTTCAATCCTTGTTGCGAAGCATAACGGGATGCATTATTTGCCTTTTTTTACTTTTGCTATTTTTTCTATAACGGACTTTGTTGATGGCTACATTGCTAGGCGTTGGGGTCTAACAACAAAGTCAGGTGCTTTTCTAGATTCTATTGCTGATAAAGTATTAGTAGTAAGCTGTTTATTTTTTATTGTTTATGCATATCACAATATTTATATACTAATCACAGCCATGGTTATCACTTTTCGTGAGTTCTTAATGATTTCGCTACGTTTTTTAAATGAACAGCATAATCTTAAGCTACAGCTTGGAGTTCAATCACTAGGTAAGATCAAAATGATAGCGCAGGTTTTCGCAATATTATTATTGCTTTACGGCTCTTACGATTCGTCTGACAACCAAGTGTGCAAGCATGTTGTTATGATTGGTAAAATTATGTTGTACTTTTCTGTATTTTTGACTTTGATTTCTATGATAATCTATGTTCGCAAGTCGCTACAGCGTCCAATTCTGAAAAAGATTCTACAGAGGTAATTTTACATATGTCGTTCGAGGAAAAAAAAGATTGGAGTTTGACAAGAGAAATAGTCAAAGTCATCTTTATCGCAATGATTCTTTTTCTTATTTTATCACTGGTTTCTTATGATATAAACGACCAGTCTTTTTCCCATTTTACCGACACCCCGATAAAAAATTGGATGGGACAACTAGGGTCATATGCAGCTAATAGTTTATTTTATATTTTTGGCTGGCCAGCCTATTTTTTACTTGCTTTTTTTCTGGCTGTATTTCTGAAAAGATCAAGTGATATCTCAAAGTTAGTTCATTGGTTTAAAAATCTATTTGGGATACTTTTAACGCAGACTGCTCTTTGTGCTTTTGTTGCTATATGCATGCCATTTTTCGGAGACTTGCCATCAGGGTCAGGGGGTGTATTAGGCACCTTTATGAGTTGGAAAGTCCTTTCTCTGGCAAACCTTATAGGCAGCAGCATACTCTTTGGAGTTGCTTTACTTATTGGCCTTATACTTTTATTTAATCAGCCTCTTTCTTTCATATTAAGAAAATGCCTGAGTTGGACTGCAATACGTCCAAGCATGTTTAAAAAAAAAAAGGCTATCAAGATAACAGCTAAAAGTACCAAGCCTGCTTTGAGCTACAAAAAAGGAACTAAGCCAGAAAATTATCCTAAATTAGCACATGCATTTGAAGGTCGGATAAATCAGCCATCTGCTCAAATAGATGTTGAATATATCAAATCATTTCATGAACGTTTAGAGAAGCACCTGGAGGAATTTGGTGTTTTGGGAAAAGTAGTTGGCAGTCAAGTTGGTCCAGTCATTATTCGATTTGAATTTTTGCCGGAAGCAGGGACAAAGGTTAGTCGGGTTACAAATTTATCAAAAGACTTGGCCAGATCATTATTGGTTAAGTCTGTTAGGATTGTTGAGGTTATTCCAGGAAAATCTGTTATAGGGATTGAGGTGCCTAATAAAAAAAGAGAGATCGTCGTACTGGGCCATATACTCAAAAATAAGATTTTATCTCAAACTAGTGCATCACTACCCTTAGTTTTAGGTTTAGATATTAGCGGGAAACCAGCGATAGCAGATTTAGCAAAAATGCCACATTTACTCGTGGCAGGCACCACTGGTTCAGGAAAATCAGTTGGCATCAACACGATGTTAATGAGCTTGCTTAATCAACACACGCCGCATACCTTAAAATTAATTCTTATTGATCCAAAACAACTAGAGCTATCTGTATATGATGGTATTTCTCACTTGTTATGTCCAGTCATCACTGATATGAAAGATGCCTCAGTTAGTCTTAATTGGTGTATTGCAGAGATGGAGAGAAGGTATGGTGTGATGGCTAAGATCGGAGTGCGAAATTTTGAAGGATATAATGAAAAAATTACTCGATCGACGTCTCCCATTCATGTTGCAACTAAGGATAACCCAGATGGTAAAAAGCCTCTTCAAAAGCTACCTTTCATTGTTGTTGTAGTTGATGAGTTTGCAGACTTAGTGATGGTTGAGGGTAAAAAAATTGAGACACTGATTGCTAGAATTGCCCAGAAAGCCAGAGCTGCTGGGATACATTTGATACTTGCAACGCAAAGGCCATCTGTGGATGTGATCACTGGGCTCATTAAAGCCAACATACCATCAAGAATTGCGTTTCAGGTATCATCAAGGATTGACTCTAGAACCATTCTAGATCAGCAAGGGGCAGAGCAGCTACTTGGTGCTGGTGACATGTTGTATTTGCCACCAGGTAGTGGAGTGCCGCAACGGGTACATGGTGCGTATATTGGCGATGATGAAGTCCATCGAGTAATTAAACTAGTAAAAAGTTATAAAGGCTATAATAACGATGAGCAGGGTAATATTTTAGATCAATATAAATCCGATGTTGGGGTAGGTGGATTGGATGACTCTATACATCAAGATGATCTAATTCCTGAGGTTAAAAAATTTCTTATTCAATCTCAGCGTGCATCAATATCTAGTATTCAAAGGCAGTTTCGAATCGGCTTTAATCGTGCAGCAAATATTATTGAGTCACTTGAAAAAATGGGTGTCGTATCTCAAGTTGATGGCTCTGGTCAGAGAAAAGTACTTCAAAAAGAGGGATAAGTTGTGTATGCCATTTCAAATATTCGGGAAAGTTTATCGCAAATTGCAACTGCACTTGCAAAAAAAAATTATATTGTCGACCAAGAAAGATTTAGAAAGTTGGACAAAGCTAGAAGTCAATCTATTCAGAAACTTGAATCGCTTCAGGCTGAAAGGAATCAGTTAAGCGCAGGCTTTAAAAATATTGATGATATAGAAAAACTTAGATACAAAGAAAAAATAAAAAAGATAAATGAAGATATTAAATCTATTAAAGAGCATCTTGAGACGGTTGTCAAAGAGTTAGATGACTGGATTTCCGAGTGGCCAAACATACCAGACGAGTCTGTAACTCTTGGTTTAGATGAATCTCAAAATAAAGTGATAGAATCTTGTGGTCAACCGAAAAAAAATAATTTTCAACCTAAAGATCATGTTCAAATTGGTCAGAGCTTAAAAGGTATTGATTTTGATTTAGCAGCTAAGTTATCTGGTAGCCGTTTTGTGGTTCTACAAGGCGCTATTGCTAAATTACATCGCGTCCTTGCACAATGGATGATAGATACGCACATTGAGCAGCATGGTTATCGTGAAATAGCGCCACCATATTTAGTTCATGATAAGGCGCTATTTGGTACAGGTCAGTTACCAAAATTCAAAGAAGATTTATTTTCAATTAGTGAAGATGGCTTATATCTTATTCCTACAGCAGAAGTCCCGTTGACTGGCTTATACAGTAATCAAAAAGTTGATGTAAGCAATCCAATTAAACTCGTTGCTCATACACCATGTTTTAGACGTGAAGCAGGTGCCTATGGCCAAGATACACGGGGAATGATTAGGCTGCACCAGTTTGATAAGGTGGAGTTGGTACAGATTGTTGACCAAAAAGATGCAATGAAACAATTTATGCTCATGGTATCAGAGGCCGAAAAAATACTACAGATGCTTGATTTACCCTATCAAAAAGTTGAGTTGTGTACAGGTGATTTAGGGTTTTCAGCACAAAAAACCTATGACCTAGAAGTATACATGGCTAGTAAAGACCACTATCGAGAGATATCCTCAATTAGCCTGTGCGGAGAGTTTCAGGCAAGAAGATTAAACATCAAAGATAGCAATAAACAGTTGGTTGCAACTCTTAATGGCTCAGGCGTGGCTGTTGGAAGGTGCCTTGTAGCAATACTTGAGTACTATCAATCAGCTGACGGGATGAAAGTGCATATACCAAAAATATTACAGCCTTATATGGACAACCTACAAAAGATAGATCTCAGCTAATCTCTGCTGCCGGCAAAAATTGTCAACAAGTTTAGCAGGCTAATGAATAAATTAAATAAAGCCATAAAAATTTGTATCGTTGCCATAATATAGTTTCTTTCACCGCCATTAATCACTGCACTAGTTTGATAAAGTATCAAAGCGGATGAAAGCATAGCAAAGGCTCCTGATATTAAAATATTCAAGATTGGGAATTGAAAAAATAGGTTGGCCAGACTCAATAAAAAAACAATTATCATGGCTGAAAATAGAAAGCCAGACATGTAGCTAAAGTTTTTCCTTGTTGTAAGTACATAAGCAGAAAGAGCGAGAAAGATAATGCCAGTAGCACCTAGGGCAGTAAAAATGATATCTGCACCGTTGGTATAGCTGGCGATAATCATATTAAACATTGGGCCTAGTGTGTAGCCTAAAAAGCCAGTGAAGGCGAATATAGAAAGTAAACCCATCGCAGAATTTTTTAAAGCCTGGGTAAGATATGATAAACCAAATATCCCGATTAGGGTTGTTAGAAACCCTAGAGGCTGCGCATTTGAAATTAAAGCAAACCATGCACATCCAGCACTGAACAATAATGTGCCACTTAATAGCAGGTATGTATTTTTGAGCACAGTCGTTTCTGAAAGGCTGAGAGAAATAGATTGTGTATTGATATGTCTTGATTCCATATTTCAATGTTCCATAGATAATTACCACTTAATATAGCACTGATATCTAGATTTTACAAAATATGACAGAGCGATTTTTCTTCAAACATTTATTTAGCTTTAGGGTCAGTGTAAAATATTGATATATAGTTTCTGAAAACCCCTATTGACCCGCTTTTGTTTGGCATTTCAATTCACATGCAAATATAAAAACGGAAATCACCAGTATATTCTAAGGTAAATATATTTTTTGATTACTGTGCTACTAATTTATGAGTAAATCGCCAGACGTAAAAAATTATGATTCTTGTCGTTCTTTTTTACTTTATGCATGGCAATCCTTAAATACCAGTATATAATTGCGGAAGTTGCTTGTATGTAGGTATCAAAAAGACATGACAGAAAAGTTCCATTCAGTGCGAGGTATGAAAGATTCTTTTTCAGAAGAGGCAGCGTTATACGAAATGATAGAAGAAAGATTAAAGAAGATTTTTACTCAATGGGGTTTTGATCCAGTTCGGTTGCCAATTATAGAGGATGAAAAGCTATTTAAAAAGTCAATTGGTGCTGGCACTGATATGATTGACAAGGAAATGTACTGCTTTGAAGACAAAAATGATAAAAGACTTACGCTGAGGCCTGAAGGCACTGCTGGTATTGTAAGAGCAGCGATACAAAGTGGTCAAGTGGGTCAAGGACTAATAAAATGGTTCTATCTAGGCCCTATGTTCAGAAGAGAGCGACCTCAAAAAGGACGTTATCGCCAATTTTATCAATTAGGTGCTGAAGTGTTGGGGGCTTCAGGCGTTGGGGTTGTGGCTGAGGTCATAGCGCTGGGTACTGAACTATTATCAACTTATTCAAATATTACTTTACATTTGAACTATATAAGTGAGCCGGGAAATCGCGCTAGGTATATCCGAGATTTAACTAATTATTTAACGCCTTATGCCAATAATTTGGACCAAGACAGTCAGCGTCGTTTGACAATCAATCCTTTGAGGATATTAGATAGTAAATGCCCAGAAACACAAGCCATCTTAAAGCAAGCGCCTATGTTGGCTAACTATTTACCTAGCAGTGAAAAAACACAGATTAGGCAGCTGGAAAAAATGCTGAATGATATGGGCATTGCGTATCAGATTGATCCAACTTTAGTCAGAGGTTTAGATTACTATAATGGCTTTGTTTTTGAATGGCATCAAAAAGAATTATTGGGAACTCAAAGCGCCGTAGCAGCAGGTGGATGTTACGACCATTTGGTGCAGCACTTAGGTGGTCCAAAAGTTGATGCTTGTGGTTTTGCTATTGGTATAGATCGTTTGGTTGAATTGATGAAAAATAATGACAATTCAGGTATATGTGACATGGACGGGTTAATTTTAGCACATGACCCAATTTTCTTTAATAGAGCATATCAACTACATCAAGTAGTTAGGCAAAAATTTACTTCTTTAAGAGTAGGTATTGATTGCCGTCAGCAATCATTAAAAAGCTTGCTCAGAAGAGCAAAGACTATTGTACCAAAGTGGATTGTTACATTAGACGATGAACATATTTTGGTTCAATTTGATGATCAATTTGTCAAGTTAAAGGTAGATCAATGGGATCAATGGCTTAAAAATTACAATGAATCAATAAAACTAACATGATGTTCAATCATGTTTTTAACCAGTATAAACCAGGGATTTTAAAATGAAATGGGTCCTTGTTGGTAGAACGAATGTAGGAAAATCTACACTTTTTAATCAATTAATTAAGCAGAAAAAGGCAATTACTTCAAATGATCATGGTTTAACCATTGATTTCCATGAAGGTTACTTTCTACTTGGGGATAGTGACAGTTATTTAATTGATACACCAGGCTGGTTAGATGGCCAGATGGATGATCAAGCTGCAGCATGGCGTCCTAGTAAACAGGCCATTCAGGAAGCTGATGGAATTTTACTGATTGTTGATGGTGGGGCAATTGCGACGACTGAGGACAGTAAGTTAGCAAAATCTATCGCTAAATATAGAGGTCGAGTGATTTGTTGCATCAATAAAGTTGATGGGCTGACAGTCGGATCGTGGGCTGACTGGTATCAATTTGGTTGGAAGCATTATTTTCCTATCTCTGCTCAATACGGTCACGGTTTAGGTCAAGTAAAAACTTGTATGTTAGATCAAGTGATTCATACTAATCCTCTTAAGATACCCAAGGACGAAGGGGCTAAGATTGCGATCATAGGACGGCCTAACGCAGGAAAGTCAACCTTAGTCAATTCGATTTTACAAGAAGAAAGGATGATGGTGTCTGCTGTTTCAGGTACAACTCGTGATGCAATTTCCACCCCATTCGTTTGGAAAAACATCCCTATGACTTTGATTGATACAGCGGGCATTAGGAGAAAACGTCCTAATACAAATGTTGAAAAGTTCTCTATACAAAGATCCTATCAAGCAGTAAAACAGTCTGGTATTGTTATTCTGGTAGTAGACACAATTACCGGAATTGCTGAGCAAGAAAAAAAATTAGTAGATTATGTTCAGCAGCTTGGACGTGGATTAGTCATTGCTATGAATAAAGTTGATCAAGCATCGACTGAAATGATCCAAGCGAATCAAATGAAAATTGATAGAGAATGGTCATTTCTACAAGGATTTCCTATTGAGTATATTTCTGCTCAATCAAGAACTGGTTTGGCTAAATTATTGCAGCAGTGTGTGAATATTGATCGGTGTATGAATCAATCTTTTAATACTGCCAACTTAGTAGACATCTTACATAAAGCGATAGATCGACATCAGCCTCCCAGGTTGCAGGGCAGGCAAGTAAAGCTAAGGTATGCTCATTTGGTTTCCAATAAACCGTTAGTTTTAATGATTCATGGAAAGCAAGTAGAAAGATTACCAAAGACTTATTCGAGGTATCTTAATCAGTTTTACCGAAATGAATTAAATCTAACTGGCATACCCCTTCAAATTATACTGAAAAATGATTACAATCCTTACGTTAAATAGCCTTGACTCACCCCTTGGAGTTGCCCCAAAAAAAACCGATTTACCCAAACGATACCAATAGTAAATACTATTGTCTAAATTTAAGTTACGTAAGTTATATCAAAATATGTTTGTAAATAATTGGTAAAATTTATCTATGGAGAAAATTACTACTTTGCGCAGGAAAGACACTATTTAAATGTGAATCTTGATTTTAACACTTGGTGAGATGCTTTTCTATTTTTTCAACACGCCCCATTTTACACAGCTCATAGTGTAATGATTCCTTACATTTGTAAAAGCATATAAGATATAAATGAAGGAGGATTGAAATGAGTAGAAAACAATATACTGGTGCTCAAAAATTTAAAATTGCGTTGGAGGCCATTAAGGGTAAACAAACGATAGCAGAGCTTAGCTTGCGTTATTATGTTGCTCCTAATCTAATTTCTAGATGAAAAAAAGAACTATTAGACCGTGGATCAGAGTTGTTTGAAAAAGGTTATAAGACGGCAGATCTTCAGCTAAAACATGATCGTAATCAGCTACTCAAGAAGGTTGGAGAACAGAGCTTAGAGATTGACTTCTTAAAAAAGGTCTTCGCGAGCGATTGACATCAAAACAACGTCGATTGCTTGTTAATCCTAATTTAGAAATCACTGTTAACAGACAATGTCAGTTACTGAGCGTATGGCAAAGTGGTTTGTAGATGACACGGTTATGATGAATCGTATCTATGATATTTGGTATCAAAACCCTACTTATGGCTATCGTCGGATCACACAAGTGATCCGGCGAAAAGGTACGTTGGTCAATATCAAAAAAGTGAGAAGGCTGATGGGATTGATGCGCTTAAAAGCCATCTACCCAAAGCCAAAGACATCTTGTGGTTCAGCTAATCAGGAGGTTGCACCATACCGATTAGCAAATCTTGAAATCACAACAGTGAATCAAGTATGGCAAGTAGATATCACCTATATTCGCACTCGTAAAGGTTTTGTGTATCTCACTGCACTGATTGATGTGTATAGTCGTTATTTACTAGGTTTTTCGGTATCCAATACATTGGATACCGATTCATGCATTGACGCACTGAATCAAGCGTTACAGCATGGTCACCCAACGATTGTGAACTCCGATCAGGGTTCACAGTTTACCAGTCAACCATGGAAAAATGCGCTATTGGAAAACCAAATTGATATCAGTATGACTGGTAAAGGACGTTGTATCGATAACGTTTATATTGAACGTTTTTGGAGATCACTGAAACATGAAAAAACTAAACTTTGCGAATTTAATGATGTTCATGAATTAGAAAACTTGATCGAAGATTATGTTGATCATTATAATCATCAAAGGCCGCATCAAGCACTTGGTGGATTAGTCCCAGCTGAAGTGTTTAATGGTGAAAAAAAATTGCCTTAATTTTGGCATGAATTTTTATGGTCGTAAGGGATCATTTCAATCAAAAGATACACCTTGGCATTTAATTTTATTCTTTAAGGGATAGGTTTGAAGATTTGTAGTTTTGATCATTAATAAAAATGGGTCTTTAAGCTGTTTTAATTTTATAGACTTATTTTTGGGGCAGAAAAAAGGATTTATCATTCCTTCACTGTAAAATGCCCAAGAGAAATGGTTTGGTTGACAGAGGTAGATGTGATGATGTGGCCACCGTTGATGAATTTTTGTTGCAATGGATTTATGTGTTGATGGAGATTTATCAGGGCAAAGTAGTAGAATAACCCATAACACTAAAATGATAATTGGCCACAATAGAGCTTGGCTGATGATAAATTTAATCCCTACCTGCCTCTTAATAAGTATTTGAGATATCAGTACAGCAAGTGGCGGTAAAATGGGAAGTAGATATGGCCAAATGATATTTCTTGAGAAGGTGAAAAATACCAAGGGGCTTAAAAACCAGGTAAATAAAAACCCCTCTAGGGATGCCTTTTTTGTCAACCATTGTTTAATAGGTATGCGATACCATGGCAGATAAGCAATACCAATTAGACTAATCGGTAGTAAAGAAACAATTGCATAAACCCAGATAATACCTAAATTATGCTGATGAGCAAACCCATATAAATCACCTTGCCAACCCGGCACTAGAAATCGATAAAGATGCTCTCCTACGATAAAGTAATGCAGAAAACCGGGTGTTTTATATTCTGCCAGCAGATACCAAGGCACTGAAATGACCAATGTAATAATAGAGCCCAGCAGCCATGGTAGCTGTTTAAGTTGTATAAGCTGGACAGCGAGTAAAAGCCAAATAAAGCAAGGCATGACTGTAAGCACAACCATGATAGGTCCTTTGGCTAATAGTCCAATTCCAAGTGCGATAAAAAAAAAGAAGCCCCAGTATCGATTATTGGTAGTGATGCATTGGTAGAAACTGATCATCGCAATGGTAATGGTGAGTAGAAGACAGATATCAGTCATCACAGTTCCTGTTGCCACGTAAAAAGGTAGAAAGCTTGATAAGAGTGCTATAGTCAGCCATGCATGGTGACTATCAATCATCCTTTTAACCCAATGAAATAAAAGTACGACTATAAAGATACCAAAGATAAAATGAGGAAATCGCGCAGACCATTCACTTACTCCTAGTAGTTTCATACTGAGTGCTGAACTCCATATAGCCAAAGGTGGTTTGCCCCAAAATGGTACACCGTAGTCATGAAACGGTGTCACCCAGTTACCTAGTTCGAGCATTTTTCTGGCTATTTCTGAGTATCGTGACTCAGTCTGATCCATAACAGGTGTTTGAAATAAACAAACAAATCGAATGCACCAAATTAACCAAAGTGAGGCTTTTAAGTGTTTAATTTGGAAGTTAAATTGATAATTCATCGATAATGAATCAAAAATACGCTAATTTTTAATTATTGCATAAATAAGCATTTATTTATAATATAAAGTTAATTTTTGCCTAATTAATGTGTTTCATTAATTTTCGACAAAAGTACCGTGTGCTATATCTGGGCTAAAAAGCACTGGTAAACACGTATCTATAAAATCTGTATAAAAGATCCAATGTGGAGAGACTATGATTGTAATTGTAAATTTGTCAGACTTTTTCGAAAATAAAATGTCTGAGAGTATTGCTGCTTTTGCTAAACTACGTTCAACATATTTAAAAAGAAACTGTTGTGGTTTTTTTCCTTCAGGAATACATAAGTTGTGGGTGATGTTACAATTGCATTTGAATGAAAAAAAATTAATTGATCCTTATAAGAAAGGCGAGATTGACACTAATAATTTTCTTGAAGAGATGTCAAAAATATTCTATTTTGTGCCCGAATCAAATTCTGATGAGATCGAAGTTGCATGGAATAAAATGATTGCACTGTCGGTTAGAGGTACAAAAAACATTCAAACTTTGTTAAATGATGAATATATTGAAAAGATTATTCTGATTTCTAATACAAATCCACTTCATGTTGACAAAACCTTGTCTGAACTTCAAGAAAAACTACCAAGTGTTAGTTGGTCTAAAAATGTACAAAGTCATGATGATTGTCTACAAATTGCAAACAAAGTTTATTTATGCGTATCTTACCACGTAAAAGCATTCAAAGAGGAAACATTAGTGACAAACCTGTTGAAAAACAAAAATCCTAGAGATGTAAAATTTATTAGTAAATTTACTAGAGATCGTGAGTTAGCGCTTAAGAATGGTATACCAGAAGAGAACGTGTTGTCTGAATATAATGCCACTAATATTTCGGACAATGATTTGAGCAGATACTCCGTAAGGTGATATTATTTTTAAATCACGAGGAGACGATGAACATGAGTGTCAAACAACGCAGATATAGTGCAGAGTTTAAAACTAAAGTTATCTTAGACTTGATATCAGGAGATTTGACCTTGGGTCAAATTTGTTGCAAGTATCAGGTCAGTGACAAAAGTGTGGTGGGTTGGAAAAAAAGTTCATGGCCAATGCCAGCTTAGCATTTGACATTGATCGTACTAAATCTGACTATCAGGCAGAAATTAATGACCAGAAGAAGCAAGTCAGCGAGCTGCATCGACAGCTTGGGAAACAAGCAGCAGAACTGGAGTGGGCTTCAAAAAAGTTGAAGAGCTTGGACTTTAATCAAAAGAAACAGATGATAAAGTCTGAGCGTC
>Ga0233438_10003910_pt1 | contig 13419 bp, 11 predicted proteins | sample SI_123_September_FD_182720 | JGI IMG/M metagenome (GOLD analysis project Ga0233438, IMG submission 182720) | Seawater microbial communities from Saanich Inlet, British Columbia, Canada - SI_123_September2016_10_MG | ecosystem: Environmental > Aquatic > Marine > Inlet | place: Canada: British...
TGAACAACGTGTGGTCACCAAGCGATGATCTTCCGCCCAATTTGCCCAATACCCAGCCAAGCTTCCAGCGGCCAATCTGTCATAGCTGTTCACAGTCACTGCAAGCAGGCCCGCGAGCGCCTCATGGTGATAGATCAGCCCTGCGATGCAGTGTTGTCCAAGGTCTGACAAAACGCCGTTTGGCGCAATTTGGTTTTGGTTGTCTTTGCCCACAAAACTGAAATTAACATGGAGCCCCGATCCACCACGATCCGGCACTGGCCTTGGCATAAATGTCAGCAAAAGCCCTTTTTTCAGTGCGATTTCTCTTGCCAATGTCTTCATCAGAAAGGCATCATCACAGGCTTTAAGCGCATGATCGAACCGCAATGTCAGTTCGAACTGTCCATTGTCATATTCTCCGTTCATGCTTTCGATGGGGATTTCTGCGTGATGAGCGGCCTCCCAGATATCGTCCATGACACCCCGTGGATCATTTTCAGGGCCTGTTCCGTAAACGAAAGCTCCAGGCGTTTCATAGGGACGCCAAATACCATCTTGGTCACGTTGAAAGATATAAGCCTCGGTCTCGAGACCCACCATTGGGCTTAACCCTAAGGCTTCCCAATCTTTAATCGCACGTTTGAGCGTTGAGCGGGGGCACAGTCCAAAAGGTTCACCATCTACATGTAAATCGCCCAGCGCAATCTCCGTGCCAGCCTGCCAGCCCTTGCGTCGCTCGGCGTCCAAAATGAGATCCATGTCAGGCAGCCCATCATAAACACCGCAGCCAGGAACAGGTAGTAAATCCCGGTCATAAGAGACAGCAAAAGCCCCGCGTGCAAAACCAATTTTGCCGCCGGCCGCCACATCGACCGGAACATATTTTCCCCGCGGAAGATTCAACATGTCATTGAACATAACGCGGGTGCGGGACATCTCCTCAGCCATTTTAAGCTACCTTTGTGACACGGACGTGCTGTTGTTTGACGCCGCAAATAAAATTGGATCGTGTCCAGGTTGGCTCAGCGGTTGCCTCAAATGATGCGACGCGCTTAACCAGCTCTTCGATTGCAATGCGTACTTCAAGTTTGGCCAAATGCATTCCCAAACACACGTGAATTCCACCCTGTCCAAAGGCCAGGTGCCGATTTGGCGATCGCCCCAATATGCACTCATTTGGATCTTCAAAGAGGGCTTCGTCACGACTGCCGGAAACAAACCATAACAGGACTTTGTCCCCTGCACGAATTTTCTTGCCGTGCATCTCAAAATCCTGAGTTGCGGTGCGCCTGAAATGCATCGTCGGGGAGGCCAATCGGATGAATTCATCTGCGCAACTGTCCCAGTATTTACCGGTCTTTAGTTGTGCAATGAGATCTGGATTATGGGCCAATAGGCTGAGGGCCTGCGCGATTGAATAACGGGTTGTGTCGTTGCCCGCGGCCACCAAAAGGCAGAAAAAATTCTTAAATTCTAATTCATTCATACCGTTCTCATCACCAGTGATTTTTGCCAAAATCCCCTCCTGTGCAAGGGGGCGGCGATTGGACAATAAATCACTGGCATAGTCGTAAAGCTCAAGCCCGGCCGGGCTGCGAAACGGCATCATTCGGTAGGCACTGGTGTCCACTTGGTCAATCACATGTTCGGTGAAATCAGGATCAGAGTTGCCGATCAGCGCATCACCCTTTTCAACCAACCAATCCAAGTCTTCATCAGGGACGCCCAAAATACGGCCCAGCATTAGCATAGGCAACTGCTTGGCAATCGCCTCCACCGCATCAAATTCTGTGTTTCTAAGGGCCTTACCAACAATATTTGACGACAATTCGCGGATCACCGGTTCAAATTCACCTACAATTGGCTTGGCAAAATTGGGATTCACAAGGCGCCGAACCTTTGTGTGCTCGGGGGGGTCCGTTTCTTGAAACGTCCGGCGCGCCAGATATTCCTCGGCGCTTTGGTCTTCAAGGCGGATGCCCTGGGCGGAACTGAAGATCTGGTTTTCCTTATTCGCAAAAGCGATATCGGCATGTCGTGTAATATTCCAAAAGCCTTTGGTGTCGGCATCCCCTTCATTCCAATGCAGAGGGTCGTCTTTGCGCAGACGCGCGAATGTCTTGTGGGGCACGCCGCCAGCAAAGCTGTCGTGGCTTAGGAGGTTCAGATATCCATCATCGTGCATCGCCCAAAGCCTTCCTGAAAAAATTTGCCGCCCAAGAGCCAAAGACAGATCCATCTTGATCGAGCGCCAAACTGTCCCATGCCATCTTTGTGGTGGCGGTGGGCATTTTACCCTCTGTAAAGCGCAGCAAACAAGCCATGAAGTCGTAGGTAAATTCAGGATGCGCTTGAGTGGTTATGATATGATCACCCTTTGCAAAGCTGGCAATGTTACAATTTTCACTTGATCCTAGAAGCGTGCAGCCTTCTGGCAGACGGGTCACTTGATCTTCATGAAATACATAAAGCTGCAAGCTGTCCCGTAGTGGCTCCATCCAATCTTTCGTTTCATGAAACCGTGTTTCTTCAACACCAACATTGTACCCCTGATTTGATCTCTCAACCGTCCCGCCCAGAGCCAATGCAATGGCTTGATGTCCAAAACACGCGCCCAACAAAGGTTTTTGCGTCGCGTCACAGCGGCGAATGAAATCCAATAAGGCATCGGTGAAAACATGCTGATCTAAAACACTGAGCGGGCTACCTGTGATCATATAGGCGTCTTGCTCGTCCAAATCCTGAGGCACTTCTCCGCCAATAGTCATATATATTCGGTAAGTGAAGCGCTCATCTTGCAGATCGAAAAGGTCGCGGAAGCGGTGCGCGTCATCTGGAAAAGCATCGCCCACCTCGACGGATTTGTCATGGTTGGTTTGCAAAATGCCAAGTTTAATGCGCCGCATGCAGGCTCTCCAATTGATGCGCTCTCATAGGAAGGATGGGCGCCGAACGCCCATCCTCAATGTTTTAATTGTCCAGAATGGCGCCCAATTCAGCGTTCTTTCCACGATCCGTTTCTATACGTTGTTTTGAGGCTGCCATATCTTGCCAGTAAACCCTTGCACCGGTTTCCGCCATCAACGCTTGTGCCTCGACGCTTGCCATGGTCGCAGCGGCCACTTCATCGAGCTTATCAATAACCTCTTGTGGCGTGCCTTTTTTCACAAATAGACCGTTCCAAAGCTCCAGATCATTGATCCCCGATTGCGCCGCCAAGGTTTGAACGCCTGACAATTTAGCAATCGGCTCTGATCCAATATTGGCCAAAACATTAATCTCACCCAAACATGGCTCAATCAAGGCTAAGGTCGTATTGATAACATCCGCATCACCCGAGGACAGAGTATTGCAATCCAGCATGTCAAAGGCGCTATCATCTGCAAATTCAAATCCCATCTTCTTTGCAGCTGCGAAAGAGGCTTTTGTTGGCGTCAGACCTGCTCCGAAATGCCCGAGAACCACATCGTTGTCTTGGGCATGGGCGGCCAATTCAGCCATGTTGCTATAAGGGGCATCCCCGGAGGCCGCCAATACAAAGGGGTATGTGAGAAAAATTCCAACGGGCGTGAAGCTATCTTCCTCAATTCCAATATCGATCATCGGCCCAACGATTGGAACACCAATCACAAAAGACCCAACCATTGAGCCATCTGCCGGACCATTCAAGACCTCTAAGGCACCAGGAAAAGGCCCATCGCCGCCGCCGGGTTTGTTCACAACCGAAGCCGAGACACCCGTCATTTCCTCCATTTTGGCGGCAATCATCCGTGTGAGAATATCTTCAAAATCACCCGGCGGCCATGGCACAACAAATTGAACGGGTGTTGTTGGATATTCGGCCAGGGCAGGCAGTGCCCCAGACAAGACAGTCGATGCGGAGAAGGCCGCAATTGCTGCTAATTTTTTCATTTTCAAACTCCCTATTATCTTGGCCATTATTGAAAGTGTTTTCGTCGGTTCCTAATCGACGTCCAAATGATGAACCCCATGACCATTAGGATCACCACGAATAACGTTCCGGAGACTGGGCGATTGATTAAGTCTAACGCCGTTTTTATTTGTCCAGCTCCAGCCGTGAGGCGCTCCAATATAATAGAGCCTAAGACCAATCCCAAGACAATAGGCACAAGCGGCCAATCCAGGCGCCGCAGAATAAACCCAATATAGCCAAAAATGACCGCAAAAATACAATCTGCAAAGCTGTTACGGATCGAGTAAACACCAACAAAGGACAGGATCATGATCATCGCTCCCAAAAAGCGATTGGGAATATATATCATTTTCGCAATAAACTTTGTCGAAAAAAGCAAAGTTATCAGGACAAACACGTTGATCAAAAACAAAGCGGAAAACAGGCTGAATAAAAAATCTGGGTTGTTTTCAAAAATATCTGGTCCTGGCTTAATTCCAGCGTCAAAAAACACAACCATCATCATCGCCGTTAGCGCTTCGCCCGGCACGCCGAGTGCCAAGAGCGGTATCATTGCGGCCGCAGGCACCGCATTGTTTGACGTCTCCGAGGCCAGCAATCCCTCTGGAGACCCATGCCCAAATCGCGCAGGATCTTTCGAAATGGCGCGCGCTGTGGAGTAGCTGAAAAACTGAGCCACAAATTCACCAACGCCCGGGATGATCCCCATGACGGTTCCATAGCAGGCAGATATAATTGCAATGAGCTTATGAGAGATTAGATCTTTGAATCCGGTAAATAACCCCCCGGAAATCCGAGCCTCCGGCGGGTCATCATCCTTGCCGACCATCAAGTTCAGAGCTTGGCTCAGCGCAAAGATACCAACGATCACGACAATAAGATTAAACCCGGAATACAGGTACTCAATATCAAAGGTAAATCGATCAATTTTCCGTGTCGTCTGGCGCCCGATCATTGCAATCAAAAACCCAAAACCGAACAGCATTGCAGCGATCGCCATGGTTTTTCGGTGTGCAGCAATCAATAAGACGGCCCCCAGTATCGCGGCCATTAGAATATCGCGTTGGCCAAACAAAGCCCCTAAATCACGCAAATAGGGCCCGAAGGCAAACAGGGCGATCAAAGCCGCTGCAATAGAAAAACACCCGCCAAAAAACGATGCTGAATAGGCCAATGACAGCGCGCGCGATGGAGCCCCACGCCGGGTCATAGCATAGCCGTCATAGGTCGTGAGCGCATTCACGGGTGTGCCGGGCGTATTGATCAAAATCGCAGGTATCGCACCGCCATACATGGACGAGCCATAAATCCCCAGAAGCAGCACAAGGCTCACCAAATCATCCAGGAAAACCGTTGCAGGCAACAAAATAGCGATCGCGATGGCTGGACCAATCCCGGGTACAGCGCCGATCACAACGCCCCCGACCGAGCCAATCACAATAGCCAGCAGCACTGCCGGTTGCAGCAAGCTTTCAAGTCCGAGAAAAAATGCATCCAAGCGCTTGGTCCTAAAAATACGTCAACAAGAAGCCGCGCAGGGGTGTCGGCATCAGGTCATAAAGCCAAATTGATACGGGCGTTTTAATCTGGAGCAATGTGCGGAACACGATCACCACTGCAACGCTGCAAGAAAAACTGCGCAGCAACCACACCCGGCCACGGTAGCCAAGGCGCCATGGCAAAAACACGCCTAGGAACACCGTTGCCAGTAAATACCCAAAGATTGGAACGAGCATTGTGTACGCAATGAAATAGATGACAAACTCAAACGCCTCGATGTATTTTGCAACCTCAAAACTGGCTTTGGTTGGAAGCAAAAACCTTTTGCGCCAAAGATGTTCTTTCAAAGAGGCACGCAAGTTCCAAAGCGCCGTTGGCACCAGGACCGTTAGACAGAACATAGGCGCAACCCAAGATTGTTTGAGAATACGGCCGAACCTTGTGATTTTGCCGTCCAAATCTATCAACCCAAATTGATGCGCAAGGTAGCTGGCAACGCCATCGGGTAGCTTTCGATTATCCCAGCCGGTTTGGGTGAAAAACATTGCGAAAAAGAACAGGGCAAGACAGGCTGCAATGATGGAGATATGCAAATCTCCACGTCCCCGCGAAAATTGGAACAGGTCTTCTACCTTGGTTTTTTTGTCTGGTGGGCACTCACTGCGAAATTGTTCAGCTTGCGTGCATGGCAGCCCCTCTGGAAACAAAAACAGGTCGTTATTTTTATCTACTGGCGCCCTCATAGCTTAATCCAAGCCGTTTTTGTGTTCACGTATTTATCCAAGGCATGCAGAGATTTGTCCTGACCATTTCCCGATTGTTTATATCCCCCCAAAGGCACTGTGTTGTCGGCTCCGCCATATGTATTCACATGAACCACTCCGGCGCGCAGCGCTGATACCATCCGATGTGCGCGGCTCAACTGAGATGTCCAGACACCGGCTGACAGGCCAAGCTCCGTCGCATTGGCTAAATCGATGGCATTCTTTTCTGATGTAAAGCGCGTGACGGTCAAGACCGGTCCAAACACCTCATCTTGCACCAACCGATCTTCGGGGCCCATGTTGGTGACAATTGCCGGGCGCATGTAATAGCCTCCGGTTTCTGTCAAAATTCTGTCACCACCCGCGACAATGGACTTTACAGACTCGAGCGACTGCAAAACCCGATTTAAATGTGCCTCCGAACTCATAGCGCCGATCTGTGTTGCGAGACTGAGTGGATCTCCGACCCGCATTGTCTGAGTTATCGCAACGATTTTCTCCACGAAGGCATCATGAATACTGTTTTGGACCAGCAACCGCGAGCCTGCGATGCAGACTTGTCCAGAATTTCGAAAAATTCCTGCAACGACGGCCTGTGCCGCCGCCTCTAAGTCATCGGTGTCCTCAAAAACCACATGCGGCGATTTACCCCCAAGCTCTAAATAGACACGCTTGAGATTGGTCTGTGCGGCATGTTCCAACAGCAGTCGCCCAACGCGGCCGGATCCCGTAAAAACCAAAGAATCGACATCCATGGACCTTGCCAACGCCTGTCCTGCGACAGCGCCTTGCCCGGTCACCACATTCAAAACACCATCGGGCAGACCAGCCTCATGCGCCAATTCCACCAATCGCAGAGCAGAGAGTGAGGCAATCTCAGAAGGCTTTAAGACAACACTATTTCCCATCGCCAACGCAGGGGCGATCTTCCAGGCGGATATCATCAGCGGGAAATTCCATGGCACGATGGCACCCACGACACCAATGGGTTCTTTTAGGATCATGGCCAATGTAGAAGCATCGGTTGGCGCGACTTCACCATAAATCTTATCGATGGCTTCAGCATAATAGCGGATTGTATTTGCGGCGGACATTGGCTCCGCCTTAATCGCCATGGAAATTTCAGTGCCATTATCGCGCACGCCTAACACGGCCAATTCAAGCGCGTGATCATCAATCAACTGTGCCCAATACAACAGGATTTTCTTTCGGGCAGCCGGAGCCATTTTCGCCCAAGAACCCGTTTCAAACGCCCTGCGCGCAGCCGCGACCGCATCCGCCACATCCGCCTCTGAGGCATCTGGTAACTTTGCCAATAGCGAGCCATCAATTGGTGAAACCACATCCAAAACGGCTTCGGAAACAGCATTAACACTGGCGCCACCAATTATCATTTTAGGCGGTGAAACGAGACGAACCCGTAAATCATCAATCTCGTTCTGGCGCATCCCACCGTCCATCACATGAGTAAACCTGTGCCCCGCTGGGCTATGGATTCCACAATGACGCATGTGCTTTAACAGTCAAGTATTTCGGAATTGACAGCGCGAGCAATTGACCGCTCAGAGCTGTCAGTTTTCCAGCGGCAATTCGGCAAGAAACGGGCCGCTGGTGTAACAATAGGGCGGAGAATTCCCACTTGCCGTTTCGACGAAGAGAACGCGCCATGCTCCGCTTTCGACAAATGCGATGTCTGCAGAACTTCGCTGCAGTCCACTCTTCAGTCCACAACCATTTCAATCAGGAGCGCCACTTATACTCACGAGACAATTTCAAGCTCAATCGAACCGCTGCTCTTGCTGAGTGGCGCCAACTATTGAGCGCATAGGTTCAGGCTGCGCCAGCAATCCGATGCGAGTTCTCATTAGTCTGACAGCACCAAATGTTGTGCTGGGGATTTATCCTACTTAAGGTGTGAGTTGTATTTTGACACCTTCATTCAAAAACATTTTAACCGCACAATTGGGATCCAATTTTATTCTGACCTTGACACTCTGTGTTTCTAAATTGGCCTCCGTGCCTACTAGTGAAATTTGTCCCGGACAGCTATCACCATTTACACGGATCACCTGCACAGAATTCCCTATAGTAAGGCCGAACTGCTTTGCATCAACCAGGTTGTCCATAAATGCAAAGGTCTCCACGCTCTTATCTTTTGGCTTATAAATCTGTGCCGCTAACGCACCTTGAGACACACAGTCACCAATTTTTGGATTAAAATTTAATAAAACTCCACTGAAAGGAGCTTGCATTGCTAATTCTTGGAGGTCGAACTGACGAGCATTTAGCTCCAAAAGCCCAATGTCCAAAGCTATTTCTGCGCGCGATTTTCCAGACAGGGCGCGCTGCAATTCCTCTTGTATCCTCTCCAAGGCGAAGCTTGCCTCCATTTTTCGGCGTTCTGCCGCTTCCAAAGTTGTCTCATTCACGAGTCCTCTTTGAAACAAGAGACGTGTCCGCTCATATTCCCGTGCCACAAAATCCTGCTCTTCTTGGACGCGGATGATTTCTGCCTGGACTACGGTGACACTGAATTCTCTATCGTCAACTTCAGCCTCTAAATTTTCAATCCGAGCTACGGCCGTTGCTACTGCCATTTTAGCCACACGATCGTCTAACTTAATGAGTTCTTGGTTAATAGTGGCAATGCCTGTGTTAATAGCCTCTCTTGAAACGGACTTTATACAACCACGAACCCGATAAGACAGTCCAGTCATATTGTCTGCAACAACTGTTCCAGCCAAGCTGATTGGTTCTCCTCCAGTCTGTGCAAAAAGCGTGGTTGCAAGGAACGAAAAAATAACACTCAGTTTTGATAAATTAAGCATTGCCATCATTAAGATACTCCAACCCTATAAAAAACTTCAGCTTGCTATTTTTGGGAGAAGAGTCAAGAAATACAGTAAAATATTTACAAGCCATTGAATTAAATTTTTTCTAAAGATTTTGTTAGAATAAAACTGGTTGAGGCAGTCAGTGCGCCGCTGTAGCTAAGTTGAGCCTATTATTGCGTGCATAGACCCAGAGTGGAACGGCAAATTGATGCGAGTTTTATTTTCCTTACAGCATCCCAGCTATACCGTGTGGCAAATCAGTGACACTGTAAAAGAGGCTTAAAAAAGTCTTTGTGCGAATCTGAAGCTTCGTTGACCTTGATGAGTCTGGGGAGTAACTACTATGTTTGCTTATAGCGAAGATGGACAGCATTTTTTAGGCTTTCGCACGAACGCCGTTGGGAAAATGCAAATTGTCTATGACTATGAAGGTAAGATGCATCGGATCTATGATGTTGAAACACCTAACGTAAAAACGAAGGTGATAAGCACTGCAATAACTAACGCCGTTAAACATAGAATGGTGGTTCCGACACTTTTTGCAACGCTTTCATCACAAAACATTAGTTTGAAAGAACTTGTCTAAACTTTCATTCTAAAACTCTGCTGCTTTAACAGCCGTATTTGACGGCAGGAAAGGCGTGCAGGGCTCATGGAAATTGTATTAGAAAAAAGCCAAGTTGTAGACCTGCGGCTGGACCTGCACAAACAAGGGATAAGCATTGTTGATGATTTGAATTTGGTCGTAAATGATCAAGATCAGTTCATATTATACTTTGAACCCAAGCGAAAAATTTGGTCCCGCTTTTTTTATAAATTTGTACCAAAAGTATTTGGCCTGCTCCATCCTAATGATGCCGAGCACCTAACAAAGTATCTCCAGAACGCCTCAAAAATCAGGGTAAAAGTGGTTGATACTGTGCCGAAACACCTTTCTGCAGATAATACTGATGTTGCCTACATCTCCGTTTGGGTGAAGAGTTAGATTGGCACCGTTAAGGCAAACGTGTTTGAATAAATAAGCGTTAATTTATAATCTCTTTTGCTAATAAAAGATCCTCCATTTAGCTACCTGGCCGGTACTGTTAGACAAAACGAGCTTGAGCTGTGCAGGGAGGCTTTATATCGTCTCCGTATGACAAAATACTCCCCATTCAGGTACTTTAAAACGAGCCCTGAGATCATCCGCCTGGCTGTGATGCTTTATGTTCGTTTTCCGCTCTCACTCCGTAACGTGGAAGATCTTTTGCACGAACGAGGCATAGAGATCAGCCACGAAACGGTTCGGTTTTGGTGGAATAGGTTTGGCCCGATGTTCGCTGCTGAAATCCGAAGAAACCGGGTTAGTCGGATGAGATCATATTCGAACTGGCAGTGGAACCTAGACGAGGTTTTCGTGAAGATCAACGGAGAGACGCATTATCTCTGGCGCGCCGTTGATCACCAAGGTGAGGTGCTTGAAAGTTATGTTACCAAGCGCCGAGACCGCAAGGCAGCATTGAAATTCCTTAGAAAAGCAATGAAGCGCTACGGCAGGCCAGAAGTAGTTGTGACGGACAAACTACGTTCCTACGGCGCTGCAATGCAAGTTGTTGACAACGCGGATCGGCAGGAAACGGGCCGCTGGTGTAACAATAGGGCGGAGAATTCCCACTTGCCGTTTTGACGACGAGAACGCGCCATGCTCCGGTTTCGACAGATGCGATGTCTACAAAAGTTCGCTGCCGTCCACTCTTCAGTCCATAACCATTTCAATCAGGAGCGCCACTTATACTCACGAGACAATTTCAAGCTCAATCGAACCGCTGCTCTTACTAAGTGGCGCCAACTATTGAGCGCATAGGTTCAGGCTGCGCCAGCAATCCGATGCGAGTTCTCATTAGTCTGACAGCACCAAATAGAATGTTACCAATAGCGGCAACTCTGGTCTTACCCAGGCTCTTCACCGGTTCGGACTATTTCTTTGCACGCATGCTTTGCACCTGGTTAATGAGCGCATCGGCTCTGCGTTTGGTCATACCAAATTCTTTGCGCAACCGCTCGAGATCCGCTTTTTCCGTATGATCTAAAATCCCATCTAAAAGTGCTTTGCGCACCTGATCTTCAAAAATGATATTCCGCCGCTCCATCTGTGAATTAAAAGAAGAGGCGACAATACCGGTGACCAGAGCGACCACAATCACCCCTAAAATTGCCGATCCAACAGCGATAAGTTTCCCTGCCACGGTGATGGGGGTGATGTCGCCATAGCCAACTGTGGTAAGCGTAATCAGCGCCCAATACATTGAGTCTGGAATTGACTGAAAGCCCGTTGGATGGGTTCTATATTCAGCAAAATACATCAATGTCGACGAGAGGATGAACAAGATCGCGAAAAGGTAGCTGGCAGCGTAAAACGAACGCTTTTCCTCATTAATAGCCTCAAACAGATCTTCCATAGCCGAATTATAATGAGACAATTTCAGAATGCGAAGCAGCCGCAAAGCGCGCAAAATCCGCAGATCTAAATAGGGGAAAAACGCGCGTAGATAGAAGGGCAGGATGGACAAAAGATCCACAAGGCCACTGAAGCTGAGCATGTATTTGGCACGCGCTTTGCACGCGACAGCAAAGCTATACGGGCCAGGGACCTTGCTCGGTGCGGCCCAAACACGGCAGAGATATTCGACTGTGAAGATCCCCACGCTGATTATTTCTACCCATGTAAACAGTAATTTATAGGCGGCGTAGAACCGAGGCACAGATTCCAAGGTGATGGAGATGATGTTGATGATGACCAAAGCAGTTAGGAACAAGTCGATACTTCGGCTGACCCTGTCGCCCACATCTGCCCGCTCTAAAATCTGATTGAGCCGGTTTTGCACCTCGCGGTATTTTGACATGCACACCCCCTACTTTACGCAACGATGCGCTTACCATGATTGCCAAAGCGCGCTTTGACAAGATTATCTGAGGTTATGCCCTCGGTTATCATCCCAGATCGGTCAAATGTTATGCGACCATAAGCCAATTAGATATGCTAGGCAGGCGGGGCTTAGGCAGGCGTTCAGCCTGTTTAACTTTTCTAATAGTATCCTTATGGATCGTACTGGTGATGTCAGACGAATGATTCCTTGCATCGGATTGGTAGCACAGGCTGAATCTACGCACTCAATAATTGACGCCACTCAGCGGGAGCAGCGGCCCGGTTTGTGTTGACAATTTTCTCGTGACTAAAGCTGCGTTGCAACAGCTCACAGCCACGTAACCGCATGCACAACCATACATGTTTGCAGCGACGCGCAGGCGCACAGGCGCGTGGCGGAAATAGCAGGTATGGTCAACCAAAGGGGAGACTAATTCCATAGATAATAATTAACTCATTGATATATAATATTTTTGTTATGGATTGTGGTGCGCATGTACTTTCAGTAACTCTAAGTCAGCGTAAGTCCACCAAAGAAGTCTATAGAAAACTCATGCGCAACATGAGCACAGACGCAATCGTTAACAAATGCTCAACAACAAGAACACCAACAGCCCTTTAGTCCCCTTTTGTTGAAACCAAAGATAACCAAAGGCACCCGGGGCCTCATTTGCCATCTATGGGACCCTATTTGTCTCAGGCCACCACAGAGGCCACCAAAAGTACCCTAGACAGACACAGGTGGCTGTAGTTAAGCTTTTGTTATCACTTGTGTCGCTGTGTTGACTGATGCCTTGCTAGGGAACCAGTGTCCGTGTGGGGGCACCACAATCCTAAGTCAGCTGCAGTTACACACCTGATATTAAGCGATATTCATTGTCGTCTGATCCTACCTAGTGCACCATTGCAAGAATGTTGACCCGAACAAATGGCTCTTAAAATACCTATAATTATCGTCTGTGTTCTCACCGTCTTAGCTTTGAGCGGATGGTACTTAGTGCCGAAGTTTCTCGAACAGCCATCGTACAAAGTGCTGCTTAAAGACGGCAATATTGAGATCCGTCAATACGATAGAATTCTGTTGCAATCAGTTAAGGTGCGCGGTGACCAGTATGAGTCTATTCGGCAAGGCTTCCGTCCTTTGGTTCGCTTTATTGGAGGTAAAGACAGAGATGGCGACAAGATCTCCATGACTGCGCCAGTAATCCAGTCTGCAGGAGACAATGAAGGCGATTGGGTAATTTCTTTCTCCATGCCATCAAAATACGACAAGGCTAACCTACCTGCACCACAGGACTCTTCAATCTACACAGAAGACCTGGAGTCGATGACAGCAGCAGTCATTAGGTTCAGCGGTAAAGCCAATGAGCAAATGCTACGCGATAAAACTAAAACTCTTCTGCAGTGGCTTGAGCAAGCAAATTACAAAGTGCAGTCCAAACCCAAGTACCTATTCTATAATGACCCCAGCACTCCGGGGTTTTTGCGTAGAAACGAGGT
>Ga0233438_10003918_pt1 | contig 13410 bp, 13 predicted proteins | sample SI_123_September_FD_182720 | JGI IMG/M metagenome (GOLD analysis project Ga0233438, IMG submission 182720) | Seawater microbial communities from Saanich Inlet, British Columbia, Canada - SI_123_September2016_10_MG | ecosystem: Environmental > Aquatic > Marine > Inlet | place: Canada: British...
CTCTTTAATCTCAGCGGACAGTTCTTTCACCTTCAGCAGCAGTGCTGTGACCACTTCGTTGACTGACAGGCTCTCAACGTCAGCGCCTGCTGTAGCGACGCCTTCTTCGTCAAGCACGGGCATGGTTGCTGTCTCTGCACGTTCCAGCACGTCCCGAGTGTCAATGCCGTCAGCGACGTTGAACCTTGAAACACCTATGCCGTTGACTAAAAGGTCGCCCGTTATGTTCACCTTTCCTCGCTTGCTTGCGTTGGAGTCGTTGTTGCCGTGAATCTCAACAGCAGCGCCGCTGGCTCCGTCGCCAATTATCATAAACTCACGGTTCGCTGAGGGTGTGTTGTAAATGCGCCCGCCAGCCCACTGACCGTTAAACGTCAAAAACCTGCCGCTGCCGACTGACACTGCCCCGTCAACCTGTAGGTCGCCTGAAACACCCACTACGCCAGAAGCAGCACGGTAAAAGCCTGTGTTGGGTTCATCGCTGAATGAGTAGCAGGGCCACGACGCAGTGCCGTAGACAGATGCCCGATGGTATTGACCTTCAAGGTAGTCGCCTTGAGCGTAAACGCTGCCGCCAACTATCAGGTCGCCCGTGACCGTGCCACCCGACAACGGCAAATAATCGTGATCGTGCGGGCCGCTACTATCAGCAGCATCCTCCAACCCGTCATACAACAACTGCCCTACAGCCCAACCCTCGGGCGGGCTGTCAGGGTCGCCAGTCAACACATGTTCACCATCAAACGAACCACCACCACCGCCGCCGCCGCTGACTTCAACCAGAGTGCCGTCTTCTTGTTTCAGCCACAATGCCATGTCAGTTACCTTCCAACTCTTCGATGCGCGCCGACAGTTCTTTAATCTTCGCGAGCATCGCAGTGACGACCTCGTTGACCGTCAAAACATCAACGTCTGCGTCCGTCGTCGCCACGCCCTCGTCATCGGGCGCTGGCATAGTCGCCGTCTCCGCACGCTCCAACACGTCCTGAGTGTCGATGCCGTCAGCGATACCGAACACGGACTGCCCGTTAATCTTCCCGTCCACCTGTAGGTCGCCGTAAGCCCTTGTTAGACCATTATGGACAGAGAATCGGATAGGTGGAGCGGCGTCGTTAACGCTCATCGTCCCCGCCGTCCTAATGTAGAAAATCCCATCAGGGCGCAACTCAATAGTTGTTGCGCCCGCTTGACCGTTCAGCCCTAGCGGGGTCCAACCGCCCGCGATGTTGCGGTAACCGTTGGAACTCATTGCCGTGGCATACGATCCTTGCGTACCGCCGACCATGCCGTAATCGGTGAACACGGTGCCAGAGTCAACACCCCAAGCGTCAGCAGGGGCGTTGATCTTCAGATCAGAGTTGCCGTCAACCTGTAGGTCGCCCAAAAGCTTTGTGCTCAGGTCATTGTAAAAACCTGCAACCTCTTGACTGCCTGCAAAGATTGACGCACGTCTGTCAGCAACGCCAATCCCGTAAGTGCCGCCTACACCGTCGTAAACTTTGACCTGCTGCCCGTCAACAGACGACTGCCCGAAGTTGATTTCTTTGGCTGGCCCAACGTCAATCTTACCGCTAACCGTCAGGTCGCCCGTCAACGTGCCGCCCGTTAATGGTAGATAGTCGTGATCGTGTACGAACTCGTCGTGATCGTGCTCAACAGGTGCGTACTCAGCATGATCGTGCGGGCCACCATCACCCGAACCGCCCGAACTGCCCTCAACACCATCCCACAACAACTGGCCCACATCAAGACCATCAGGCGGCGCAGCAGGGTCGCCCGTCAACACATGCTCGCCATCGAACGTGCCGTCAGCACCGTCTTGACCGTCAGCACCGTCTTGGCCCGGCGCACCATCAGCACCATCCTCGCCCGCTGGTCCTTGTGGACCTTGCGGCCCCTGCGGGCCTTGTCCACCACCGTCGCCGCCACCGCCCGAACCTTCGACCCATCCGGCGTCTTTGCGGACGTACTCCAAACCGTCGATCGGTGCTTCCTCGACGGGGCCAGCCGGGCCAGCCGGGCCAGCCGGACCTTGCGGGCCAGCCGCACCTTTTGGACCTTGTTCGCCTTGCGCCCCGTCAACTTTCGCAATCGAGAACCACGAATCCGAGTGCTTTTGGAAGTACGGACTGGTGCTTCCGACAATGCAACATCGAGTCGAGATTCTGTCGCCCGCCGACAAGAACTGCTGCGCTGACGATCCTTGGCGAACGAGGTTGCCTCCCCAGTAGAACCGGTCGTCGGACAACACCGCCGACGCCGTTTCGTTGTAGATTCTCAGTTGCATGATGGCAGTCGCAGCGGCAGGCCATGCCGTGCCTTCCCAGGTGTAAACCTGGAACCCGATGTCGTACATCCCGTCCGAAGGAACAACGAACTCGATGGCGTCGCCTGAGCCGTCGTAGGTGACGGTGATGCCACCCGACACGACTTCGGTTTCACCCCACCCGATTGGAGTGGCCCCGTCGAAGGTCCACAACAGGCCGGAGGCGTTGGAGCGGACCACGGCGTAATCGTGGTCTGCGCCACCGCTACCGCCACCGCTATCAACAGCTAACTCAGAAAGATAGTCCTCAAGTTGACGATCTCGGTCCTCAACAGACTGGACAAGACGATGCCCTTTTTTTTGCTCTAACTCAAGACCACGGATCCGATACTCAAAAGGAAGACTCACATGCGCCTCGTTGTCACTTCGCAAGCAACGTTGATCTCACGGATCGCGATGCCCTTCATGATCGGAATTTCAATTTGAAACCCGAGCGCGGTTCCTTCCGCACCAAAGTTGAACGAGATCGAATCGTCGCTGCCATCCAAAGCTGCACGCTCAGAAGGCTCAGTCCACAGTTGAGACTCAGTGTTCAACGTTCCTGCGTGCCAACGGGCCAACGGCCGCACTCGAACATGCAACTCATTCAACGTCCCAGCAACACCAGACGGCCACTTACGGAACAAGACTTGCACGTTACGGACCATGACCTGACGGCCTTGCGCGTCGTACCAAGCCGGCGTTGCCATCGCACCCGACACAAGCTCACTGGGGGAAGACCACTCATCTATCGGTGAAGCCCAATCGTCATCGACGTGTGCAGGTCGTTCAAGATCATGTTGCAACGAAACGATCTGAACAGGGTCGCCAACGTTGTCGTTACGGATAGCACCAAAGACCACACCGCCAGGAAGCTGGTAGGCGTGCCGAACATCGGATGGCGCAAGACCGGAAAGCTGAACTGGTAGCTCATGGACAGTCCACTCGCGTTCACGGTTGATCAGCATGGTGTCATCGAGCAGCGAATCTTCTGCCTGCCCTAACATGATGATGCGTTTGCCTGTTGGTGTAGCGACCACCATGTCAAGCGGGTAGGTCGTGTTGTATCGGCTGATCCGATAGTTCTCGTCTAGCCAGACAGTCGATCCGTTAAACCAGTGCGGCAACGTTTCTTGGCCCCAGTAGACGACCCGGTTATCTGTCGTAGTTGCGACTGCCCGTTGATCGAGCGGCCCGTTCCCGGATTCGAGAGCTCGGACAGACGGGTTGAGACTCAAGACGCCAGTGAGTGACCACCATCCTTCGGGTTTGCCGACAAGAAGCTGGTTGAACATGGGTTTGAGTGCAACGATTTCACTGTTCCCACCAATATCGACGTAGGCGTTTGCTTCCCACACGTCAAATTCTGGGCCTGCTTCTGACACTTTGGAGAAGTAGAGCCGCCATGGAACGTTCGCGTCAGCACCGATCAGGTAGTAACCCCATCGTGTGATCGTTGAAAGCTGCACTCCGGCTGGCAGAGCGACATTGACAGTCGTGTCGTTGGCGTGTTTGTAAAGCAGTCCTTCGCTGATGGAGTACAGAAAGTTGTCGCCTTCTGTGAACCTGACAAACGAGGTTGCTCGCGCCGCGTAAGTCCCCATCGACACTGCTGCCGGCGCGGCGATGGGAACACGGAACACTTCGTCATCTACAACTACAACAAGGTTGTCGTTATACACGTCGAACCCGGCAGGACCAGGCTGTTCCGTATGATCGGGAAGCCCCGTTACTGGGAGCGATTTGAGTCCGGGCCGGACACCCACCAACCCGGACTCGTACAAGACAACGTTCCTGCCTGAGAATGAGTTGTCGGGTGCCTTGCCGGGGTCAACAACCCCGAATTCGCCGGCACTAAAATCTGCGAAGCGTTTGATGAAGTCGGCAGCAGCCACGACTCACACCCAGTTTCCGGGGCGAATGTATTTCTGTTGTGGCCGTGTAGTTGCCCGCGTGTCTTTCTTCATCCGTTCAATACCGGCAACGAATTCCATCATGTGGGTGTTTGCTGATGGCCGGTCGTCTTCACGCGTCGAGCAAAGCTGTGATGCTTTCGCGACGATTGTGCCGACGTACACCGAGGGAAGCCGAGGAACGTCTTTGTCTTCGTTCAATAAAAGCGGTTCCCGGTAGTAGATGTGCATGAATTCTTCGTCGCCAGCAGCGGGCGCAAATTCGATTTTGTCGTTGATGATGCAGAAGTAGCCAGCGGTTTGGCCGACACCGTTTGTTTGACGTAACCGTGTCAGGTCGTAGGACACGCATTGAGCGAGTGAGTGACCGTTTGTGTTCACGATGGCTTTCGTTGCACGCCAATCGTCAGGGACATCGGCAGTCAAACCGTTTGTACCGGCAGTCAACGTGCCAACTGTTTCGTTCCACGGCCACCGTTGCGTTTCCTCGATAGCCAAGATCGCCAGGTTGATGTTGGCGTCGATGAGCTGGTCAGGGAAATAAGAATCGTGGATGGGTAGGCCGAGTCGATCTCGAACCAGTTTGCGAATGAACAGCAACGAAGTTGCCATGAGTCAGAACCCTTCGTGAATGAGGGCGCGTTGGAGTCGGGGGGCAACTTCTTCCGCGATGTATTCGTCGCGAGCTGCTTGTCGTTCGTCGTCCAGCTTTGCGTTGGCAGCGACAACCTCGAGGTGGAGATCGCGTTCGTTGCGGCGCTTGTCTATTTGGCAGAGTCGAACAAGCACACGCTCATCGAATGGGTAGCCGGGTTTCGACTTGTCCACTAATGAGCGGTGCCCGTTCTCTTCATGCCTCCAAAGCTCCCACACGGTTCCTGCTGGTGTGGATTCAGCGATGACGTACAACTGGGGGTCGCCCTCCCAGCCGATAGTCGAATCGCCAAAGTGGAGCTTGTCAATGAACCAATCCGCTACCGACTCATGCCACACGCACCGCCCGCCACGCCATTCAGGCGTAACAATCGTTGGGTTAGGAACGTGTGGCTGAGTCAGCATGGGATCAGACGGTAATGCCGCTGATCTTGGCGTTTGCGTTACGCCCGTCAGTTGCCATTTCCGAGTAGCAGAACAACGTGCCTTCGTAGGCGTCGGTGTTCGGGACACGGTTCAGGATTGCACCGTCGTCCTGCATGAACTCCCAGTCGCTCATCCGGTAGTTCTGCCAGCGGCGCATCGTGAGGCCGTAAGCCACACCGTCCTCTGTCAGATCCTTGTCGTACACCATCGAGACAGTGTTCGAGCCGGTGTTGCCTTGTGAGATGTCCGACATGTCGAGGCCGGAGTATCCGCCCTTCATCTCGTTGGTGGTCGGGAAACGCTTGAGCGAGGTCAAGAGATTCGCGACGCCACGGTGGACTTCGGCGGTGGTGATCCAGGTATCGAGCTGCTCGCCCGAGTCAAGGTTCACTTCCTGAGAAGCCTCGATGAACATGTCCTCAGACACTGCGCCTGCGTTGGCATTCTCGTAGGAAGCCCATTCGCCCCAGTCAGCCGGGTCGATTCCCCAAAGAGCGCCAGTCGCGGAGACTTGCTTCTTGAGGCCGGTGATTTCACGCTGGACGCCGGGACCAGAAGTCTCGCCAGAGTCGTGACGGGAAATCAGGTTGCCGTCGCCGGTTGCAACGGTGGCCGACAGCGTGATGGTCTTTGCTGCACGGTCAACACCGATGATGGTGGCGGTGCCAACATCTGCGGGAATCCCGGCAGCCGAACCGATGTCGATGACCATTCCGCGTGCGAACTGGCGCATTCCGTTGGAGGTGGCGGCGAGCGTGACGACTGCACCGGCATTTGCGCCGGAGGTCAGTGCGATCGTGCCGGAGCCATCACCGAAGGTTTGACGGTTCACATCGTTACGGAGGTCACGGACAACGCCGTTTGTCTCTGACTGGACTGCGCGCACAAACGAACCGCGATCCGAACCCATGGACCGGATGACCGGGCCGGTGAGCTGAATGCGACCGTAGTTGTACTTGAGCTGCACGCGCTGCTCTGCGTACTGCTGTGCGCCTGCGGACGGGAGTGCCTGGTTCTCTGCGCGAGCACCGACTCCCTGGTTGCGTCCGACGTGGATGGCGAGGACGGCTGCGCGGCCTTCGACATCTTCGGAGTTGTTCTCCATCTGGGACAGGAGGAACACTTCGTTGTTCAGGACCGAGCGAACGCCGGGAAGGTAAAAGTCCTTCAGTACGGCGTCAGCATCAGTCCGGTTCAAGCTGGTGACTGACATTTGGGATACCCCTTTCAAGGGTTGAGAAGATTAAGTGAGGATTCCACTACCGCTCCGGGCGGGATTAGGCCATCGACAGTCGCACTCCTGGTGCATATCCGTCTGTGTTCAGTGTTCGGTGTTCCTATGTATGGGCTCCTGGCCCAGTAACAGTGTAGACACGCCGGTAGGCGTGATGCCACTATCCCCGTTGACGGCCTTGCAGGAACGCTTTTGCTGCGTTGCCGGCTTCTTCCATCGACGTGATCTGTTGAACAGGTGCGCCTGCTTGACCGCCTGGGATGATGGGTGTGTTTCCCATGCCTGCGATCTCGTTCTGGTAGTTCGTGACAACGCCTTGCTGCTTGGCTTTGTAAATCTCGATGGCTTTGTCGAGGTCGCCTGCGGCTGCTTGGTCGTTGTTCGCAATCCACAGGATCGAAAAGTTATCCACAGTGCCTTCGGGGTATCCGGCTGCTGCGATTTTGGTGTGAACGTCAGCAATGGCTTTCTGCTGTCGTGCCATTTCGTCGCGTGCTGCCAGCTTTGCTTCAATGGTTTGCTCCACCGTTTCAGGTGTGAGTGCTTCTGTCTGTTCCAAAACTTCTACCGCCTCTGCGACTTGTTCGGGTGTGGATGTGGGATCGCCAAGAATGTTGTTTGCAATGGTGCGGAAGTCTTGGGCTGCTTCTGCTGGATCATGAGCAAAGCCTGTCGCCAGGGTGACCCATGTGGATCGGTCTGCCTCGTCGTATTGCTCGAACACTTGGTATCGGCCTTCGAGTTCAGCGACGCGTGCTTGAGCTTCGCGTGCTGCGATCCGGTGCCTTGCTGCTTCTTCGCGGACTGCTGACAACGCTGCTTGTGATGCTTCGCGGTCAAGCCCTGTTGTGTCGCGGTCCAGTACAGAAGTTTCTGCTGGTTCTGCTAGTGCGCTCTCGGCCGGCGCGGCGGGTGTTGTGTCTCCGAGGTCTGTCATGCGTTCTCCTTACGCTTGGGGTGTGGGTGGTTGTCCCATTGCTGGGGCTGGTGGAGCTTCGGTTTCTTCCTGTAGCGGTGCGTCAGCGTTCGGGCCGCCGCCCGCCTGCATGGGCATGACTGCCTGTTGTTCAGGTGCCATACCCATGCCTGCACCGGGGGGGCCCGTGGTAGCGGAAGGTGTGAATGCTGCGAGTCCTGCGGCTTCGGCCATTGCTTTCTGGTCGATCGCGGTGACTGCTTCGGTCGGTAGTGCTGCTGCGAGCGGCGACACGGACGCGGCCATTGCTTGGTCTGTCATCACGCCTGCGGCATACATTTCGTGGGCCATGATGTGTGTACGAATCAACTGTTGAACGTCAGGCTCAAGATGTTCATACCGTTCTGAGCGCACAAAGTTGCGGTGGTGGTGGATGTGGTTGGCGTGGTCGTCAACTGTGTCCACGGTTCGTGGTGTTCCAGATGAGAGGAACGCGTTTTCTCTGAGGGCGCGTGCCGTGTCTGGGTCAGTGGCAGACAGGATGTCGCCTTGGTTCGGGATGTCCGCGACCTTGGATAGTTCGGTGACGGACTGGATGATGCCACGATCGAAGAGTTGCATAGCCCATGCGGATTGTGCTGCACGGCCTCGCATCGAGTGTGCTTCTTCGGGCACGCGTGCGTTGGTGTGTCCTGCGATGGTGTTGCCGGACCATTTGATGATCTGAGGGATCTTGGAATCAGGCATTTTGACGGATGCGACTCGTTGGTCTTTGACGCGGACTTCCATGAGCGCGAGGACGATAGATCCGACACGGCTCCACATTGCGGACAGGTTCTTTCCGAAACGTCCAACGGGGGTGTCGTCGTTTTCCGACAGGATCGACATAGCGATTCCAGACTCCACTCCGGTTGGAGCTTGGCCTCTTGAGATGTCGTGGCCTCCAAGCACGTCGTCCATCGCGTCGCCCAACATTCCGGGCTGACGAATCCACCACTCGGGCATAGGCGGCGGTGATTCATAGACGGGTCGCATTCCGTTGATCGGGTTGTACTCGACTGATTCGCCTGGAAGATCGGAAAGGTCTGCAACGTTGTCCACAGATCCTTCGGGTATCCACAGTCGGGCGTTGCCGGCCTGCTTCATGTGTTCGATCACTGACGACCATGATGCGTTCATCGCGGCTTGGATTGGTACTGCGTCAGAGACTGGGGTGTGTCCGTACCAGCGTCCGTGGATTGGTTGAACAATGCCGACGGCTAGGTTGAGGCGGTCACGGAATGGGAAGTACCACGGGCTTTCTTCTACGATCATTTCGTTGACGATCGTGACGATTCGGCCTTCGCTGCGTCCGTTGGGACGCTCGTAGTAGACGTACACCATTGTCAGCGGGACGTTGCTTGCCCCTTCGCCTTCTGACGAGCGCCATACCGAGTCGATCGCACGGGCGTCGGCTTTTGGTAGGTCTTCAAGGTTGTACGTTTCTTGGACTTCGGCCGGAGGCAGAGCTAGACCGCGAATCCACCAACGGCCTTTCTCTGCGTTCCGGGTGCCCGGTTCTACTGCAAATTCGTGGATCGACAGGGACGTGAGCTTTGGTCCCCCAGCCAAAATCATTTCGCCTGTCTGCGGGTTCTGGCCGATGGGTTCGCCAACGGTCTGGTCCCAGTCCACACAGATTGCGCCTGCTCCAGCACACCAGATGGTGGAAGCGTTGTCGTACCGGATGTCTTCCCAGTCTTCGTCGCGACACACTTGGTTGACTGCTGATTCCGCGATCTTGGATGCTTGGATGGCTGCATCGTCTGGCGTGTCGGGCATCACCTCGAACGTCAAAGCGTTCTGTGTGAGCTTGGCGATCATCCGGTTGGAGTCGGGTCCGATGCGGGCAATGGTGGCCCGGACTCGTTCGGGTTGTCTTGGGAGTTCTTCGAGTCGCCCGGACCCACGGTTCCAGTACACCCAGTGCTTGTTGAGCAGGAATCGTTGGTTGAGTGCTGCTTGTTCGCGTTGCGTCTGGATTGAGCGAAGCGAGTGGTCCCACTTAGACCGCACCTTTGCAGGTGTGACTTCATCCATTGGTTTGTCGGGCGCGCCTGTGTAGGCGTCGCTGCCATTCGCAGCGTAAACATCACTCACTGGTTGCTCCTATCAAAGACCTTCGGGGAGTGTGGGCACATGCTCACGCTGTTGGGGTTCCCCATTTTCGCGTTTGTCGTCCATGCGGTCGAGTGCAAGGACTTCTCCGACGTGGCGTGCAATAGCACGGTCGGTGAGGAAGCGGCGTTCCACTTTCCATTCGGTGCGTTCCTTCTCAATTTTTGAGAGGACGTAGACCAACACAAGGCCAAGAACGACGATGATGGTCGCGGAGATCGCGGCAAGGTAACTCATGCGTTGACGTACCCGGCAATGTCTGACATGACTTTGCGGATGTCCTCGAGCTCGGCCTGGAGTTCGGCTACGCGTGCTTCTGCTTTGGCGAGCGCGTCGCCTTCTTGGATTTCCCAGCCAAGTTTCTTCACCATGTTTCGCACGGTGTCTTCGTGGACGACGAGCACTCCGACTGGTGGGAGTGTTTCAACATCGACTTGGAGGTCAACGACTCGACCGTCTTTGCGTCTGCCGGTCACAAAGTCGGCGTTGCGTACTGCACCTGTTGGGAATCGTCCGAGGACTTTCATTCAGCCTGCTTCTTTCTTACGGCCCTTTTCTTTTTGGGCGTGGGTGTGGGATCGAGGTCTGCGATCGGTTCTGCAAGAACTTCCATCAACGGTGTGCCTTTGCTTGCACTGTTGACGACGCGAAGTTCAAGCGACGTTTTCTGTGTCGTGTTGAGGCCAACTTCTTCAATGAGGTACAGCCCGTTGTACGGGACATCAAACTCTGTCACCTTTGTTCCGACTGGCGGAATCAGGAAATCAGAGGTCGCGTCTGCTGCACGAATATGGTAGGCGACGGGGTTGTTGTGTGAACGTTCGATACGGATATGACGATCACCGATTTGAGTTGCGGTCCATTCCATGATGTGAATGGTAGTCACGGCATACGTCCAAGAACAGGATGATGGTTTGAAGGTGTGTTCATTCGCTTCACTTGTTCCCACACTTTGTCTTCTGGTGTCTTTGCTTCTTGTTTAGCGTGCCGGCCTCGAACCGACCGTTTCACAACCTCGGCGGCAGCATAGGACGTTACGTCAACCATGTCGTCGTGGGCTGCTGACGGGAACATTGTCATCTCATCGAGGTAGTCATCTATCCAGTCTGCTTGTTCAGGGATCCAGAGCCGGTGTTGTTCGGTCAATGCCATTGCCGTTTCGGCACGGGAAACTTTCGATCCCTTGGCGTCTAGCCATCGCATGACTACACCGTTGCGTTGTGCTTCCGCGAACAGGGCGTGGGTTGCCATAATTTTTTCTAGGCCAACCCATTTCGGTTTCTGTTCACGCCACACCTTTTGGATGAGCGGCGAGTGGTCGGCACCGGACACACGGATGCGTTGCATATCTAAAAGGATCAGATCGGACATGCCGTCTTTGGGTGGGGTCGCGGCCCATGTGGCGAGCGCGGTGTAGTCAGATCGTCTATTGGTTGTGTACGCGGTGTCCATTGTGGAGAACACTGAACATTCGCTGGCGTCTACAAGGCGGTCACCAATGAGGTACGCCTTCTCGGTTCCAATGTGCTGCGTCTTGTACGTCTTGAAGTTGTCGCGCTTGAACAGTCCACCACCGATTGCGATGGGCCGCTGCTGATACAGGGCGGGCCAAGCAAGCGGCGACGTTTTACGAATGTTCTCTAACGCTGCACGGTCATAAAGCTCGGGGCACAGTGCGTCGCCTGGGAGCCGTCCAAGCTCGTCGTCGTCTTCTGCCATGGCCGGCAGATGCAACCGTTTGATTCTCATGCCGTAGTTCTCGACTGCCAGCAACCGGCCCATCAGGTCGTCAATGTGCCAGCGCGACATGATCAGTAGGTACTTGGTGCCTGTCCCCATGCGGCGTGTTGTCCACGTCGAGTCCCACCATTCCCATGCGTCTTTGCGGAACGTTGGCGAGTCGGCTTCTTTCTTCGACTTCACTGGGTCGTCGCAGATCAACAAGTGGCCGCCCTTACCCGTGATTGGTCCTCCTGCGCCAGCGGTAGACATGCCGCCGCCCTGCTCGAGTTCCCATGCGTCTTGAGCCCACACGTCTTTCTTTGGAGTCAACCCGTATTGGGGTCCGACTTCTTTCATGATGTCGCGGACTTTGCGGCCCCAGCCGCGAGCGAAGTCGGCTTCATACGACGACAGGAGGCAACGGTCTTTGCCTTGTGAGCGTGCGAGATACCAGGCGGGCGTCCACTTGGAACAGAGTTCGGATTTGCCGTGACGGACTGGCTGGTCAACGAGCAGCAGATCGCAGTCGTCATTGTCGATCATTGACACAACAGCGTCGGATGTGTACCTCAAATGTTTGAAGTCTGTCCATCCGCCGTGGGAGTGGTAGAGCGCGAAGTCTGCCGGGGACCGCAACGACCGCTCATGTTCAAGCGCCTTGTTGTACCAGGCAATGCCTTCCGGGTTCCAAGAACGGATCTCGTCTAACGGAATGCCCTCTAGTTGTCGAAGCAACTCACTCATACCGGCACTGTACTCCATGCTAGAATTGGGGGTACACCCACTGAATAAAGGACACCCCATGGATATTGCAGAAATGAAACTCGAAATCTCTTCGACGGTGCAGGACTTGACCGATCAGGTCGCCGCTATGCGCCGTGAACGCGATGACATCAACGCCCGCATCAAAGAGAAACTGGTCGAGCTGAGTGAAGCAACCAAGTTGCAGAAAGCCTTGACTCGTACCCGGCGTGCCAAGTGAAGCCGGCTACCGCGAAAGCGAAAGGTCGGGCCACTGAAACCCAGGCAGTCGAGTGGCTCCGAGCCAACGGCTACCCGTATGCCGAACGTCGCCGCCTGGCCGGGGCAGAAGACCAGGGCGACATCACTGGAATGCCCGGTATCTGTGTCGAAGTCAAATCGGCCGCAGCATGGAAGCCAGTCCAATGGTTGCGTGAGACACGGGCAGAGATGGAGAACTCTCACAGTCCGGTCGGGTTCGTCATGGCACGCCCCAAAGGCGGAACGAACGTAGACGACTGGGTGATCATGATGCACCCCGACACGTTGCTGTCGTTGCTCACTGATGCCGGATGGAGAACCTGATGGCATACAAGGCTCAAGTGAAGAAGAACAAGCGGCCACACGTCGATACCGAATACAAACCGGCCATCATCACAGACGAAACCGGCACCTACCCCAACACCATCTGGCACCCAACAAATTGCAAATGCAACGACCCCCACCCAAACCTGTCAAGGACTCTCTAACCCTTACACAGCAACAACTGAACCGATCAAGTAAAAAACAGCGTGTGATACGATCAACTTGCAAGCTCGCGACCACCACATTGGTTGAACCAGAATCTGCATCCTTCCGAGTTCCCTTTGCAGCCGCAGGCGAAAAAGAAAATTCTGTAGTGAGCGAAGCGAACGGTCACCATCTCAGAAACTCAAAGCTCTGAAGACGAAAACGACCTAACCGCACACAACAGCTCCGGTCCAATCCGATCCCCAACGTGAGGGAAACCCACAAATTTTCGGAAACCACCCTATCTATATGTGTCTATGGGTACTGAGTGGGGGCCCACCCCTACCTACCCCCCCCTCCGGGGGATTGTCACGCAGGGTCAGGTTCCGGTTTGCGGCACCCCAGTACAGTCATCGTCGCTCGGTGTGCGGTGGGTGATCTCTTCTTGGCAGGTAACCGCTCCTGTCTCGCTGCGCTCCCCTAGGACCAGGGATGTTCGACCCTCCGACCTCAAGGCTTCGAGCTTCTCCAACGCCACATCCGTAGACAAGTGTGCAATCACAGCGTTAGATGTTGACTGTCCTTCCTCGAGTCGGGCTACGTCTACTAACTG
>Ga0233438_10003920_pt1 | contig 13410 bp, 6 predicted proteins | sample SI_123_September_FD_182720 | JGI IMG/M metagenome (GOLD analysis project Ga0233438, IMG submission 182720) | Seawater microbial communities from Saanich Inlet, British Columbia, Canada - SI_123_September2016_10_MG | ecosystem: Environmental > Aquatic > Marine > Inlet | place: Canada: British...
GCAACTATTTCAATTTCTGATCTTTTGATTGTGTCGGATAGCTCTTTCGCTAATGACACCCTTGTAAATATCAAATCAATTGACTTAAAAACCAGTCTTTTTGATGTGTTTCAAAAAGGCCCAAACATAAAATCAATCGCCATTGAAAATGGTTTTGTCAATTTGATTTCTAACCGAGAGGGACAAACAAATTACACTATTTTTAGAAATAAAGAAAAATCAATCGAAGCAGAGGCAACAGATGCTACTAACTTTTCATTGCATGTCGATTCTTACCAATTGAAAGATATCAACCTCCAGTATGTTGACCAAAAAAGTAACTTACATTTAGAAATACAAAATATCAACCATGAAGGAGCTGCGCAATTAAAGGGAGAACAGATTTACTTGCAAACTCAATCCAATATTGACAAACTTTCTTTTACTATGGCAGATATCATCTATTTGAACAGCGTCTCTGCTAACTTAAAGGCTGGGCTAGAGCTCAATTTAAAAACGATGAAATTTACCTTCAAAGAAAACAATCTCAAAATAAATGATTTACACCTTAGTGCGGATGGTTTTGTTCAATTGAACGAAGAAAATATTGCAATGAATTTTAATTTTCGCTCCAATAATTCTGAATTTAAGGGGCTGCTATCCTTGATTCCTTCTGCTTATTCTTCTAGTTTCCAAGACATCAAGACAACGGGGGACCTAAACTTCAAAGGAAATATTCAGGGAGTTTACAACGATTTTGAAATTCCTAAATTCAACATAGAAATTGATACAAAAAATGCTTCCTTCAAATATCCTGAACTTCCAAAAACTGTTCAGCATATTTTTATAGATACAAAAATTACAAATGCGACGGGAAAAATTGACGATACTGCCATCGCTATAAAACACCTTGGTTTTACAATAGACCAAGATGTGTTTTCGGCAAGCAGCAACATCACAAATCTCACAAGCAATCCAAAAATCCAAGCAACCCTAAAGGGAACTATTGATTTAAAAAACATTTCCGAAGCATACCCTCTTTCACTCAAACAAAAACTTCAAGGAAACATACAAGCTGAAATTACGACTTCTTTTACACGGAAAGCCCTTGAAAACAAAAACTTCAAACAAATTTCAAGCACTGGTTTTATTGCATTGGATAATTTTTTCACTACTACCGAATTGCTACCAAATCCGATTCAAATCAATACAGCATTGCTCAACTTCAACCAACAAAATTTTTCTCTAAATAAATTTGAAGCCAAAACAGGGAGCAGTGATCTCAAACTTCATGGAAGCCTACACAATCTCTACAATTTTATTTTTGGAGATGGAGAATTGCACGGCGACTTTAAACTTAGCTCCAAATTTTTAAACGTTTCCGATTTACTCAGTACTCGTGATACTGCGTCTACTAAAACCGACACCATTTTATCAATTGAAACCTTGAAAATTCCAGCAAAAATAAATGCTGTCCTCACTGTAAACACCAAAAATATTCTCTACGACAACTTGCTGCTAAATGATTTTATTGGAACTATTAAAATCGAAGACCAAAAAGTTGTTTTTGAAAAGACAAACGCGAAAATGTTTCAAGGAGATATAGGCATCGAAGGATTTGTAGATACCAAACCAACTCCTAGTAATTTCGACTTTGCTTTCATCCTCAAAGATTTAGATATTAGCAGTTCTTTGAACTCTTTAGAGTTCCTAAATTCCATTGCTCCTTTTGCCAATGCTATAAACGGAAAAATGAGTTCTTCGTTTAAAATGCATGGCGGTCTCGACAACAACTTGCTTCCTGACCTGCAAAGTATTTCTGGAAACGCTCTTGCCAATTTAGACGTTGACAAGTTGGATCCAAAAAAGTCAAAAGTGCTGAACTTGATTGACACCAAATTATCCTTCATTGATTTATCAAAGTTAGATCTCAAAAACATCAAAACACAGTTCTCGGTTGACAATGGCACTGTTCAATTCAAACCTTTTAAAATTGCTAGTTACGACGGCATTCCACTTCAAATGAGTGGCACACACAATTTCAACAATCAAATAGATTATAAAATTAAAATGGACTTACCTGCTTCGTATTTTGGAAATAGCGTTTCTAGCCTGATTTCCAATTTATCAGACAGTGATCAAAATAATATGAAGGTTCCTGTAACTCTTTCCATTGGTGGGCTCGTAAACCGACCTTCCATAAAGACGGATATGAAATCAGCCGCGAGTAAATTGACTAAAAAGATTGCCAAAAGACAAAAAGAAAAACTTGTAAATGACCTTTTTGGAGGTGCTACCACTAAAAAAGACTCGAAAAAACAAAAAGACCTCAAAACCACAGCGAAAAAATTACTAAAGGGTCTCTTTCAATAAACTCCTTGCGTTCAAAAATTATCACAAGTAAGGTTCTTTTATTTTACTCTTAGTTCTTGGTCAATACTGACTGTATTTGAATTTAAATCATTCAACCCTTTTAATTCTTGAACTGAAAGTTTGTATTTTTTAGAAATCGAATACAGCGTGTCTCCTTTTCTCACACGATGGATTTTGATTTTCCCTTTCTTTGCTTCTTTTATTTTTTTTCTTAGGACAATCTTATCGTAATTGTACAAACGATAGGTTTCTATCAAATGAATTAATTTTTTTGGATATTTTTTATCGGTTGCGTAGCCTGCTTTTTTCAATCCTTTAGCCCAAGACTTGTAATCATCTTTTTTTAGTTTGAACAAGAAATCATAGCGATCCCTGGTCTTTAAGAATTTTGAGTGGTCTTTGTAAGAATTTGCAACCTCCTTGTACTTTCGAAAACATTCTTGTTTTTTATCATCGTCGTGACGCACGGACTTTCCATTCCAGCCTTTGTGACATTTTACTCCGAAATGATTGTTTGACTTCAATGCTAGCTGACTTACGCCATTCCCCGACTCCAAAATTCCTTGTGCCAATGTAATACTCGCTGGAATTTTGTTTTTTTTCATCTCATACATCGCCGTCTCTGCGTATTTACTTACATAGGCTATGGTTCGAATATTCAAGCTGGACTTCTTTTTAAGCAACTTGGCAACTTCACTTTTTACCTTTTTATCTTTTGGGGTTTCAATGACAACTTTTGGAACTGGAATTTGTTGGATTGCTTTTCTACTAGATCCACAGCTTGTCAGCGACAAGAGAAAAAAAAGTGTGCCAATGATAAAATAGCCATGACAACAGACCTTTCTTTTGAAAATGTGGATTTGCTTGTTCATTTTTATAATTTATACTTCGATTAGAGGGAGACCTTTTTTTTGCAACAAGATATTCATTCCTAAAATTCCTTGCAACCCTCCTGTATGAATTGCCAAAATTTTTGCATTTTCAGGAAAAAAATCTTTTTGAACCAAATCCAATACCCCGAACATCATTTTCGCGGTATAAATGGGGTCTAAAGGAATGCTTGTTTCTTTTTTAAATGTATTTACAAAGCCTATCAAATCTTTTGTCATTTTTCCGTACCCACCGAAATGATATTCATGATTCAGTTCCCAATTTGTCTTTGTTACTTTGTTTTTTTTAATTTCACCTGTCAAAAAAGTCCCTTTGAGCGCGGGAAACCCTATTATTTTTTGCTGCGATGTTGAGGCGTTTATAATTCCTGAGATGGTCCCTCCTGTTCCCACAGCAGCACAGACAAAATCAAACATACTAGTTTCCTTGTCTAAGATTTCTTCACAACCTTTCACTGCCCATTCGTTGGTTCCTCCTTCAGGCAGTAGATACGCATCCGGATGCAATGCTTGTAATTCTTTCAAAAAACCAACTGTTTCTTTTTTCTTGTATTCGGCACGGGAAATAAATTGGAGTTGCATTCCCAATTTGGCAGCTGCGTTCAATGTTGGATTTGACGCTAAAGTTGCGGACAGATCATCGGCCAACTCCTCTCCTCGAATAATTCCAATCGTTTCAAAATTAAATTCTGAGCCCGCTCCTGCTGTTGCCAAAATGTGGTTGGAGTATGCCCCTCCAAAAGTGATCAATTTTTTCTTGTTCAACTTTCGAGCATTCTGCAAGTTGTAATACAACTTTCGGTATTTGTTTCCTGAAATTAAGGGGTGCAGCAAGTCTTCTCTTTTCACGAACAAAGAGACCTTTTTCTTTTTCAAAATGGGGAGTGTCACTTCGGTCGTTGCAGTTCGAAATTCCATTACTACATCTATTTTTTACTTTTTAGCTTTTGCAGAAACTACTTCCTTCTACAATCAAGCAAAAGCATTTAGTTTCTCATCTAAAGATTCCCAATCATCCATTAAGTTGTCTAAAGCCTCCTTTTTCGCTTGGTAATTTTTAAAAAAATCAGGGTTTGCTGAAACAGTATCGTAATCTTCTGCCAAAGCTACATCCATTTCTAAGACTTCTTTTTCTGTGGAAGCAATGGTTCGCTCCACTTTGCTCAGCTTATTTTTCAATTGCTTCAAATCTTTTTCTTCTTGTCGACTCAACTTATAAGCTTCTTTTTTGGACTCTTTGGGCACTACTACCTTTGTCTTTTTTTCAGCTTCTCGCAAATTCTCTAATTTGTGTTCTTCTAAAAAATAATCAATGTCTCCTAAATACTGTTTTATTTCTCTGTCCTTAAAACCAAAAACTTTGTCTGTAAGGCCTTGCAAAAAATCACGGTCATGAGATACTAATATGAGCGTTCCCTCAAATTGTTGCAGTGCTTTTTTGAGTACATTTTTAGACACAATGTCCAAATGGTTTGTCGGTTCATCCATAATCAAAACATTGAAAGGACTCAATAGCATTTTACAAATTGCCAATCGATTTCTTTCACCACCAGACAAAACCTTAACCTTTTTATCGACATCGTCTCCTCCGAACAAAAAAGCTCCTAGCATATCCCTAACCCGCATACGGTTGGTATCATTGGCTGCATCTTCCATGGTCTCGAGCAAGGTCTTTTCTCCGTCCAAATACTCTGCTTGGTTTTGAGCAAAATACCCAATTTCCACATTGTGCCCTAACACAATGGTTCCATCATAATCAATTTCGTCAACCATCATTTTTGCTAGGGTTGACTTTCCTTGTCCATTTTGCCCTACAAAGGCTATTTTTGCTGACCTTTCAATCATCAAATTTACATTGTTTAAAACATCTTTTTCTCCATAGCTTTTTGAAAGTTGCTTTGTTTCAACTACGACTTTCCCCGGCTGTTTCGATACTGGAAATTTGACGTTCATAACAGCGTTGTCTTCGACATCCACTTCTATTCGCTGTACTTTATCAAGTTGCTTTATTAATGACTGTGCCATAGAAGCCTTGTTGGCTTTGGCTCTAAATTTCTCAATCAATTGCTCTTTTGCTTTGATTTCTTTTTCTTGATTTTTTTGAGACTGTAATTGTTTTTCACGAATTTCTTCGCGTAAAACCAAGTACTGAGAATAAGGCTTTTTGTAATCGTATATTTTTCCAAGAGAAATTTCAATCGTACGATTTGTCACATTGTCCAAAAACATTTTATCGTGCGAAACCAAAACAATGGCGCCCGCATAAGATTTCAAAAAGTTCTCCAACCAAATAATCGATTCTATATCCAAGTGATTGGTAGGTTCATCCAACAATAAAATATCATTCTTTTGCAATAGGAGTTTTGCCAACTCAATACGCATGCGCCAACCTCCAGAAAAAGTATCGGTGAGTTTGTCAAAATCTTCTCTTTGAAAACCCAATCCTTGTAATATTTTTTCAGTATCTCCCTGATAATTGTATCCTCCGAGCAACTCATAACGAGTAGAAACCTCGTCCAAATCATGAATCAATTGGGTATAGTAGTCACTTTCGTAATCCGTCCGAGTTGCCAATTCTTCGTTGATTTTTGCCAGTCTACCTTCCAACTCTACAATTTCTTCAAAGGCTTGATAGGCCTCTTCTAAAATCGTTCTTCCCGCGACAAAATCAATATCTTGACGCAAAAAACCTATGCGAATTCCCTTTTCAAGAGCTAGTGTTCCTCCATCATTTTCAATGTCCCTAGAAATCACTTTTAATAAGGTAGATTTTCCTGCACCATTTTTACCAACGAGCCCTACTCTATTCCCTTTTTCTAATTTAAATGTTATTTCTGAAAAAAGATCTTCTCCACTAAAGGAAACTGTTAAGTTGTGTATGTTCAGCATTGGATATCATATTCTTATAGCTTGCAAAACTATCATTATTTTTAGACTTAATGCGTGTTTTTTAATCAAAAAAACAGCCCTCACTATGCAATACAAAACTCAAGACACACTTCTTGTTTGGCGCACAACAATCTGATTTTTGCAATTACCTGTTTTTGCAGACGTCTTTGAAACTTCCTATCCCTCATCTCTAACACAGAAAAAAAGGGAGATGTACAAGACACGAACTAATACAGGGAATGTGCGACAGCTTTGACGAATTTACATAAATTCCCTATCTATCGCATTGCTTTTTTTTGACTAACGAGACAAAATATAGAGCAGAAAAAAAGCTTTGAACAAATTGTCCAAAGCTTTTTACATTTTTGTGCGGGCGGAGAGACTCGAACTCTCACACCTTGCGGCACTAGATCCTAAGTCTAGCGTGTCTACCAATTCCACCACGCCCGCTTGCGTGGGTGCAAATATACACAATATTGATATATTTCAAAGGAGTTCATTCGTTTTTTATTATTTTTGAAATACCAACTTTTTCCTTCTATGAAAAACCAAAAAGAATACCTTGAAATTCATAAAGATAGATTTGTAAAAGAACTTTTTGACTTGCTTAAAATACCTTCCATAAGTGCAGATCCTGCAAATACACAAGATGTTTTAGACATGGCAAATCTTGTCAAAACATCCTTGAAAAAGATTGGATGTGACAACGTTGAAATTTGTAAAACCCCAGGATACCCTGTCGTCTATGCAGAAAAAATCATCGATTCCAAATTACCAACTGTTCTGGTTTACGGTCATTACGACGTACAACCTGCCGACCCTATAGAATTGTGGGATAATCCGCCATTTAAACCTCTCATTAAAACGACAGAGATTCACCCAGAGGGAGCTATTTTTTCCAGAGGCGCTTGTGACGACAAAGGACAAATGTTCATGCATATCAAGGCGGTAGAATATTTGATTGCCACAAATCAATTGCCCTGTAATGTCAAATTCATGATTGAAGGCGAAGAAGAAATTGGCTCTCCGAGCCTCGATTGGTTTGTAAAAAACCACCTCGAAAAATTGCAAAATGACGTCATCCTTATTTCCGACACCGGAATGATTTCCAATACGCAACCTTCTATCACCACAGGATTGAGAGGACTCTCATACATGGAAGTATCTGTCACAGGACCTAACAGAGATTTACACTCTGGATTATACGGTGGAGCCGTAGGCAATCCCATCAATATTTTATCCAAAATGATTTCGAAATTGCACAACGAAGAAAATGGAGTAACCATACCTGGATTTTATAAAAATGTGGAAATTTTATCTTCCGAAGAACGCGCAGAAATGGCAAAAGCTCCTTTCTCTTTAGAAGATTATAAAAATTCCTTGAATTTAAAAGAAGTATTCGGTGAAGCAGGCTACACCACCAATGAAAGAAATTCCATAAGACCCACTTTAGATGTCAATGGAATTTGGGGAGGATACGTGGGCGATGGCGCCAAAACTGTCATTCCTTCCAAAGCACATGCCAAAATATCCATGCGTTTGGTTCCGGGGCAAGATCATGAAGAAATTTCTGAGCTGTTTGCCAATTATTTTAAAAATTTGGCACCAAAAGCTGTTTCGGTAGAAATCAAGACACACCATGGTGGACATCCTTATGTAACACCTACAAATCATATCGGCTATCAAGCGGCAAAAAAGGCTTATGAAGCAACTTTTGAAAAAAGCCCTATACCACAACGCTCCGGTGGAAGCATTCCTATTGTTTCTCTTTTTGAAAAAGAATTGAAAAGCAAATCTATTTTGATGGGCTTTGGATTGGACAGCGATGCCATTCACTCACCCAACGAACATTTTGGGTTGTTTAATTTTTTCAAAGGAATTGAGACCATTCCTTTGTTTTACAAGTATTTCACGGAACTCTCAAAATAAGAATAAAAGTATTCTTATTTTCATTTTTCTAAACTCCTTAAATATTGAAATCGAAGTGACGCATCACAAGTGCAATGCCAATCTCATTTTTCTTGACATCCCTTCCACTACTTTGTCATAAGAATGATCGATGAGGTTTTTTAATAACTTTTCTGAAAAGTTTTCATAAACAATGGTATTCCAATGCTTTTTATTCGAGTGATAGCCTGGTTGGACACATGGATAGGCCTCTCTAAGCTCAAGCGCATAGGCTGGACTGCATTTTAAATTTATTGACGGAGGATATGTTTCCAAACCGGTCAAAGCAAAAATTTTTCCTGCGACTTTAAAAACCAAAGTTTTTTCATCAAAAGGAAATTCTTCTGTTGCATGTTTTTTTCTCAAACAATAATCCCTTAATTCCTCTATATTCATATGTTTTGGCACTAATAAAATAATCTCGTCTTCAAAGAAGAAGTAGAAACCCAACGATTCAAATATCTAAGACAACTAGTTCATTTTAAATCGTATGTTTTCAGCTTCCATGCGCTGAAAAAATTCGGAGGAAACTTTTATTTTCATTGTACGACTCGGAAGCGTGATTTCAAATTTTTCTTTTCGTTCGGTGATAGAAAAAGACAATTTTTGTTTGCCTGCGATTTCATACTCTTTCAAAATAGCATGTAAATTTTGAATGTGATTTTTAGTCGCTTCCTCTGTATTGAGCAAGATGGTTATTTTTTCACATTTATCATCCAGCACGTCGTGCAACAAGGTAAAGTTCGTAAATTTCAAACGAGGTTCTCCAACCACACCAGTATCTTTATTCGTCCATCCCGGCTGTAAAACAGCATTGACATACAAAAACGAATTTGGAGCTAAAAAGTGACGAAACTGCATATATTCATTCCCGAAAATTCGAAACTCATGACTATCACCATAATCTTCAACCGTAAAAGTTGCCCATCCTTTTCCCATCTTTGAAACACGGTGTTCTACCGAAGTCAAAATCACACCAAAACTCAATTTGTGGCCAATATACTTGTTCACCTCTCCTTTAAATATAGAAAGACTTACATTGCAAAATTTCAATTCATTTTTAAAATCATCCAAGGGGTGTGCAGAAATATACATCCCTGTTACCTCTTTCTCTTTGGCCAATAGCTCCATAGTTCCCCATTTTTCACAAGAGGGTATTTCTGGCTCGGGAAAGGTTACCTCAGAAGCTTCTCCAAACAAAGAAACTTGCGAAGAATTCTGACCGTCTTGGTATTTGTGTCCGTACTTCAGAGTTTTCTCTAAAAAGTTCGTCGCTTTCTCATCGGTTATATAATATTGAGCCCGGTGGGTTTTGGTAAAAGAATCAAAACCTCCTGCCAAAATCAACCCTTCAATTGCTTTTTTACCTGTCAATCGCAAATCTACTCTTTTGACTACATCAAAAATAGACTTGAACCAACCATTTTCTTTGCGTTCTCTAATAATCTCTTCAACTGCAGCACCTCCGACTCCTTTGATAGCTCCCATCCCAAAACGAATGGCTCCTTGCTCGTTCACAGAAAATTTCAAATACGATTCGTTCACGTCTGGTCCCAAAACAGTCAATCCTGCCCGTTTGCACTCTTCCATAAAAAAGGCTACCTGCTTGATGTCGTTCATATTGTTGGATAAAACTGCCGCCATATATTCTGCAGGATAATGCGCTTTTAAATAGGCTGTTTGGTAGGCGATCCAAGCATAACAGGTAGAGTGTGACTTGTTAAAAGCATAGGATGCAAACGCCTCCCAATCTGTCCATATTTTTTCAAGTTTATCCTCAGCGTGTCCCTTTGCTCCGGCCTGTTTGATAAATTTGGGTTTCATTTTTGCCAACACGGAAATTTGCTTTTTTCCCATTGCCTTTCGCAATACATCGGCTTCCCCCTTGGTAAAATCGGCTAATTTTTGTGAGAGCAACATTACTTGCTCTTGGTAAACAGTAATCCCGTACGTTTCTTCAAGATACTCTTCCATGGCATCCAAATCGTATTCGATCTCTTCATGTCCATGTTTTCTATTGATAAAACTCGGAATGTATTCGATAGGTCCTGGTCTATACAAGGCATTCATGGCAATCAAATCCGCAAAAACAGTCGGTTTCAATTCCTTCATGTACTTTTGCATTCCTGGAGATTCATATTGGAAAATCCCTACCGTTTCTCCTCTCTGAAACAACTCATAAGTCTTTGAATCATCCAATGGGAAATTTTCTGGGTCAAGCGAGACACCATGTCGTGCCTTTACAATTTTTACAGTATGCTTGATCAGCGTCAAAGTTTTCAATCCCAAAAAATCCATTTTCAAAAGACCTGCACTTTCTACCACAGAATTGTCAAACTGCGTGACATACATATCAGAATCTTTGGCAACAGATACAGGGACAAATTTTGTGATATCGTCTGGGGTGATGATGACCCCGCAAGCATGTATTCCTGTGTTTCGAACAGACCCTTCCAAAACTCTAGCTTTATTGATAGTTTCTGCTCCTGGAGTTGTCCCTTTCGAAATTTCTTTGAGTTCGTTGACCCCTTCTATTTCTTCCGATCGCAATTTCTCTTTCAACTCTTTTTCATCCAAAGAAAATATTTTCTTCAATTTCATTCCAGGAATCAACTTGGCAATTCGATCTGCCTCGTACAAAGGTAAATCGAGTACTCGTGCTGTATCTCTAATTGATGATTTGGCAGCCATGGTGCCATAGGTAATGATCTGAGCTACTTGATTTGACCCGTATTTTTCAATCACATAATCCATCACCTTACTTCTTCCTTCATCGTCAAAATCGATATCGATATCAGGCATCGACACACGTTCTGGATTTAAGAAACGCTCAAAAAGCAAATCGTACTTTATAGGATCTATATTGGTTATTTTCAAACAATACGCTACTACGGAGCCTGCAGCTGACCCACGCCCTGGCCCCACAGAAACGCCCATTTCTCTTGCTGCTCTGATAAAATCTTCTACAATTAAAAAGTACCCCGGATACCCGGTTTTGGCAATGACATCCAATTCAAAATCGAGTCGTTCTGTAATGGACTCTGTCAATTCTCCATAACGACCTTTCGCGCCTTCGTATGCAATATGACGCAAGTAATTGTTTTCTCCTCGTTTGCCCCCGTCCTCCAAATCTTTGGTATCCTTGAATTCTTCACCAATAGCAAAGGCTGGCAATAAAACATCTCTCGCCAATTCAAATGGTGAAACTTTATCAACGATCTCTTGTATGTTTAAAATTGCTTCGGGAACATCCACAAACAATTCTTTCATTTCCTCAACCGATTTAAAATAGTACTCCGAATTTGGCAATCCATAACGGTAACCTCTTCCTCTACCAATGGGGGTTGCTTGTTTTTCTCCATCTTTCACACACAACAGAATATCGTGTGCATTGGCATCTTCTTTATCCAAATAAAACGTATTGTTGGTGGCAACTGTTTTTACCGAATTCCTTTTCGCAAACTGCAATAATACTTTGTTGATTTGATTTTCGTCTTCTTGTCCATGACGCATGAGTTCTATGTACAAATCTTCTCCAAACTGTTCTTTCCACCAAAGCAACGCTTCCTCAGCCTGATGCTCTCCAATATTTAATATTTTATTGGGAACCTCTCCATAACTATTTCCAGTCAACACAATAAGATCTTCTTTGTATCTTGCAATCACTTTTTTATCAATTCTTGGCACATAATAAAACCCGTCTACAAAAGCAATGGAAGACATTTTTGCCAAGTTATGATAGCCCTTTTTATTTTTTGCCAACAATACTATTTGGTAGCCATTGTCTTTTCTCGTCTTGTCTGTATGGTCCTCACAAACATAAAACTCACAGCCCACAATTGGTTTTACAATAATTTCTTTGGGAGTTTCTCCTTTTTCGATGGCTTCTTCATTTGCCGCCTGTGCGGATTTGTTATGATTGGAAACAGCACTTACGAAATGAAAAGCAGCCATCATATTCCCTGTATCTGTCAACGCCACCGCTGGCATTTTCCCCTCAGCAGCTGCTTTTACCAAACCTCCTACTTGAATGGTAGATTGCAAAACGGAAAATTGGGTATGGTTGTGCAAATGCACAAACGAAGCCTCTTTTAAAATTTCAGTGTTTTTAGAGACATCTATGATGTCTCCCGTTTCTTTTGCTACTTCTCGTTTGCGAATTTTCTCACTTTCCTTTTTCAAGTTCAAGTGTTTCAAACCAATCACCTCGATAGTCGTTGGGTTCGCTTTGTTGAAAATTTCTAAATAATTGGATTCCGCCTGTAATTCTTCTGCACTATAAACTTGTTTGCGCAGCAATTCAAAAAAACAGCGGGTGGTAGCCTCTACATCTGCTGTTGCATTATGGGCATCGCCAAAAGAGGATCCAAATAAATACTCGTGCAGTTCTGTCAAGGTTGGCAATTTGAATTTGCCTCCTCTTCCTCCTGGTATTTGACACAATTGAGCCGTTACTTCTGTACAAGTATCCAACACAGATAATGTTGTCAAATTAGTTTCAATTCCCAATCGATAGAATTCACACCCCATGACATTGATATCAAAACCGACATTTTGACCGACAACAAATCTCGATTTTTTCAAGGCTCCTTGAAATTTATCCAACATCGATTCCAAAGCGATTCCTTGTGCTTGTGCTAAACTTGTCGAAATTCCATGGATCTGCTCGGCATCATAAGGAATATTGAAACCCTTTGGCTGTACCAAAAAATTATCATGCTCTATCACTTTCCCTAACTCATCGTGCAATTGCCAAGCTATTTGTATACATCTCGGCCAATTGTCTGTATCAGTTATCGGTGCCCTGAAGTTTTTGGGCAATCCAGTGGTTTCAGTATCAAATATTAGGTACATAAAAGCTGTTGAGATCTATTCATTAGGAGCCTAAAAGTACTAATAAAATTCAATGAATTTCCTCTTTTGAACAACTTAATTTGAGAACAAATAGAAACGAGGCATTCACCACCCTTTACCGAGGAAATAAAAAAAGGCAACAATCTTGCAAAAACCCTTGTAATTTAAAGGAAAAGGGAAGGTAAAAAGACTTTTTTATTTCAGGTAACGACCACCACATGCCAAAAAAACCAAAGCATTTTAAGGGCTCTCAAATAAGTAGTTTCGATACTGCTCTTTTAAAACCGAAAGGGTTTTTCTTCCCCTCCTTGAAAGTATTTGCCATGGCGCAAATAGCGTTTGGTTATAAATGGGGCATACGTTGCACATTCTGCGTCTTGGAGGGTGCCGTCTTGACTGTTTCCAGGTCCCTGAGAACCCGTAGCAATAGGCAAACCAATGTCGGGCCCAGAGGAATGCACGTTGTTTCCGAAGTTAT
>Ga0233438_10003922_pt1 | contig 13408 bp, 4 predicted proteins | sample SI_123_September_FD_182720 | JGI IMG/M metagenome (GOLD analysis project Ga0233438, IMG submission 182720) | Seawater microbial communities from Saanich Inlet, British Columbia, Canada - SI_123_September2016_10_MG | ecosystem: Environmental > Aquatic > Marine > Inlet | place: Canada: British...
GAATACAAGCGGCTAAAATGGCTGCAGGCCTAGGGGCTCATGTCACTATTATGGATGTCAACATGAGTCAATTGCGCTATGTTAACGATGTCATGCCCAATCATGTGGTAACGGAATTTTCAAGTGCCTATAACATCAAACAACGCATAAAAAATCATGATTTAATTATTGGAGGTGTCTTGTTAAAAGGCGCTAAAGCCCCAAAACTAATCACTAAGGAAATGTTAAAACTCATGCGTCCTGGAACGGTTTTGGTGGATGTATCAGTTGATCAGGGTGGCTGTATAGAGACCAGTAAACCCACTACTCATGAAGACCCTATATATATCATTGATGATATAGTTCATTATTGCGTCGCAAACATGCCTGGTGCTGTCCCTTACACTTCAACCTTGGCACTTACAAATGTAACCCTACCTTATGTTCTAAAATTGGCCAACAATGGATGGGAAACTGCCTGTAAAATTGATAAAACTCTGGCCAAGGGTCTCAATATTGTCAAGGGAGAAGTCACATACCCCGAAATTATAGAGACTTTTTGCTGGAGCAATTAAATTTTATAAATTCTGTTGAATCTGCTTCTTTCAAAATCTATTTATTTATAGTGTAGTTTTTAAGCATGTACTTGCCAACTAAATATCATAGATCATCAATCTTTTTTATTAACAATAATTTTTCTATCTTCCTGTTATATAGCCATATGAAAAATTTCAAATACTTATTATTTTTATTGTCGTTTATATGTATTCATTTTACATATTCTCAACAGGCTGAAGCCGATATTGAAATTATTCATTTTAATTCTAACTCAACATACTCTTCTGGATCAGGAGTTTCTGTTCATTTTGATCCTAAGGGAATTTACAAACTAGGTGATGAATCAAATTTAGGTGTTAATGATCCTGAAAACAATTCATTTATTTTAGAGCTTTCCGAATTGGGTGGTTCGTTTAATAATCCAATTCAGTTGGAAACTTTACATGATTTTTATACTCCATTAATTAATTCTAATCTTCCTTCAAACCTCTCATCTGGAAATTATAAATTAAGAATAAGGGCAACATTCGGATATACTGGTGATCCAAATGCATGGTCTTTAGATTCTAATGATTACTCAGAAGTTGTGGCTGAGACTAATTTTTTTGAAGTACAAAATCAAAATATTAATTCAGAAATTTCTATTACTTCAAGTTTTCCGTCAAATGATAATTATATAAACTGTTTGAATGATTCAGATTTACCCTCACCGTTTATCGGAAGCATGTCTCAATCAATAGGAAGTACTACAGCTATTGTTTCAACAGTTAACTATTTGCAATTTAATATTAATGGATACGACAATGATAATAATTATGAAATAACTCTATATGATTATTATAATGATTCTAACCAAGTATTAAATCAAGGAGCAGGTCCTGGATTTTATGAAATCCCTGAAGACCTTGAAATAGGAACTTATACAATTGAAGTCGTTGAGACATTGCCTAATGACATATCTAATATTATTTCATTTTCATTTCTATGGCATAGTAATGCAACTGCTTTAAATAATCAAACAAGTGAATCAGTTTGTATTGGAGAAGATGTTATCTTTTCTATCCCAACAAATAATGACGGAATTGCCAGAAATTATTTTGGATCATATTATAAAGTTGATTTTGGAGATAATACCAATATCATTTTAACTCATAATACAATTTTACATCAGAATTCATTTTATCATCAATTTGTGGGTGCATCCTGTAATATAGAGGGTTCTAACTTATATGAAATAGAAGAGTCGCTATACAATAAGTACGAGGATTGTGATTCATACACTATTAATGGAGAGGGGGCTGTAAAGTTTGTTGATGCAAGTGCACCACCTGCTCCAGAATTTAGCTTAGATGATCAACAGTGTATTAATCCGCAAGCACCTGAAAATGTAGAGTTAATAAACACTACACAAACTGGTGAATGGACATCTCAAAATAGCTTGGATTGTCAAACCGATTTATTATCATATTGGTCAGTAAGACCACCAGGATTTTCTGATTTTGTTTCGGTCAATGATTTTTTCCCTTCGTGGATTTCGGATCTTAATAATGATGGTTTGTCGGATTTAGATATTCCATACTCAGAAATTGATGATCCTGGATGTTGGGATTTTGAATTAGTAGCAATTAACGGAAATAATGTTATTTGTAGTTCCACAGTAGTTGCTACAGGTACAATAGAAATGCTTGAGCTTCCTGAGCCTAGCTTTATTTTACAAGATGATGAAGGTAATGAGATTTCACAAATTTGTCCAGGTGATGTAGTGAATATAATTGACACATCTAATTTAAGCGATGTCGTTGAGGAAGATTGTCAAGCTGTAAGCTATAATTGGACAATAAGTGGCGCACAATATGTTAACGGTACAGGTACAAATACTCAAAACCCTTCAGTTATATTTAATAATCCAGGCATCTATGAAATACATCTTAGTTTAGGTAATGGAATTTGCCCTTCAGTAATGTTTAATGTTCCTGACTTTATTGTTCAGGGCACACCCTCAGTTAACCTTAATAATGCCAATAATGGTTCAAACGAAGTAGTTTGCTCAGATTCATTACCCTATGTTGTTGATTTTAATTCTACTTTCACTCCTGCATATAGTACAGATCCATATACGCCAACTGCATTTTTATGGGAAATTTCTGGAGATAATGATGATTATACATTTATAAATTCTTCAGATAGTGCAAGCCCATATCCAATAGTTCAATTTAATTCCTTTGGATGCTACACTATCTCAAACACGGTTAATGGAGATTGTGACAATGCAAGTAATGATTCCTTTACATTATCATTAACTGCCACACCTGAAGTAGACTTTGACTTTATAGATTCAATTGGAAATGAAGTTAATCAAGTATGCCCCGGTGATATAATAAGTTTGATTGATAATTCTACTGTAGATGGTTCAGGCTGTCAAGATGTTCAATATTCTTGGTCAATTAATGGAACCACAAATTATAATTATGAAACTGGAAATAGTAGTTCTCAAAATCCATCCGTTTCTTTTTCAGATCCAGGCTCATATGAAATCACATTACAGGTTAATAATGGAAGTTGTGCAACTGATACATTAACCCAGACCATTAATATTGAGGGAACACCATCAGTAAATATAAATCCTGTTGGTGGAGATTCAGAGCAAATTTGTATGGACTCATCTGATATACCACATATAATTGATTTTTCTTCAAGTTATACTCCTGAGTATAGTGATGGTGTATTTACACCTGCAAACTATTCTTGGGAAATTTCTGGAGATAATATTTCAGCAAGTGATTATTCATTCATTAATTCTAGTTCAAGTTCTAGTATTTATCCCACAATTCAATTCAATTCTTTTGGTTGCTATACCATTACTAATACGGTTTCAGGAAATTGCGGAACTTCAAGCTCAGACTCATTTACAATTTCAATAGATCAAAATCCTATAGCAAATTTTGAGATCTTAAACACATTAGGTCAGGTTGTAGATCAGATATGCCCTGGTGATATTGTTCAATTACATGATTTATCAGATGTTAGCGCAGATGGATGCGACTCTATTGAGTATCAATGGGGAATATCTGCATTGATTCCAGGAACACCTGCAGGACACTGTGTCCCAGCTCAGGCATCAACATGGACAGATCCAAGTCCATATATAGAGTTTACTGAACCTGGTATTTTTGAAGTTACTGTACAAGTTACAGCAGGAAATTGTCCAGTTTCAACCATTTCTCAAGAAATAGTAGTTGAAGGACCACCATCGGTTGATATTAATGTTAACGGACCAGATTCAGATCAAATTTGTTTACTTGATTCCGAATTACCTTATCAAATAAATTTTGCTAATACCTATACTCCAGAATATAGTGATAGTGTATATACTCCTAGTTCATATATATGGGTGATTTCCGGAGATGGAGTAACAGCTGATGACTATATATTTATAAATTCATCAACTTCTGAATTACCTATAATTCAATTCAATTCTTTTAAAGACTTTACAATTACAACTACAGTAGGTGGCAACTGTGATGTTACGGCATCTGATGAATTTCTAATTTCATTTAATCAGATACCAGAACTCTCAAATAATAACATGTCACAAATTATTTGTTCTGGTGAATCAACCGAAGAAATAATTTTTGATTCAAATGTAGCTGAAACAAATTATTCTTGGTCCTTTACATCTGCGAACACATATCTAAGTGGATATGATCAGCAAGGAACAGGCAACTTTAGTGTTCAGGATATTATAAATTCAAATAATATTAGTGGTCAAGTTGAATTTTCTGTAACACCTTCAACTAGTGATTGCGAGGGTACACCACAGATATTTACAATAACTGTAAATCCAGAGCCTTCAATCGACAACATTGAGCAGGAGGTATGTACTGGTTCGGGAATATCAATTACACCAACTGATGGCACTATACCAGCAGGAACAACATATTCGTGGGATGCACCTACGAGTTCACCTTCAGGTGTTATCACTGTTGGTAATTCAGGTACTGATGAAACAACAATCACTGAGTCTGAATTATTGAATTCAACCAATTCACCGGCTGTTCTAACTTATACAGTAACTCCAACTACACCTGATGGTTGTACTGGAGATTCGTTTACTGTTTCAGTAACTGTTAATCCTTTAGGACAAGTTGACAATCCTGGAGATCAAGAGTTTTGTAATAATGATAATATCAGTATTAATTTCACTACCGATAATACTGGTGGAGACACAACATATTTATGGACTAATACTAATTCAGCAATTGGACTATCTAATTCTGGTTCAGGTAATATAAATGTTACAGCTACTAATACAACAAATGATGCAATTACATCAACAGTTACTGTTACACCAAGTTTTGAGGGATGCGAGGGTACACCACAGATATTTACAATCAATGTAAATCCAGCACCTCAATTAGATGATCCAAATGATCAGGTTATTTTCACTGGTGAATCAACAACTGCAGTTACATTAACAAGTTCTGTTAACGGAGTTACTTACAGTTGGTCTGCAAATGAACCAACAGGAAATCTTATAGGTTTATCACAATCTAGTGGTACATCGAATCAAATACCTTCAGAAACATTGGTAAATGACACCTCAGGTCCAATAGTTCTTACATATACAATTACCCCTATTCTTCAGGGTGTTGATTGTGACGCTATTCCAGAAGAATATACCATTACCATTAATCCACCTGTAACCATGCTATCAATTGACGATCAAGTTGTTTGTAATGGTGATGATGTTAATGTGGATTTTGAGAGTGCAAACTCAGGTGGAAGTACAACATTTGAATGGACTAACGATACACCTGGAATTGGTTTAGCTGCTTCAGGTTCTGGAGATTTACCATCTTTTACAGCTATTAATAATGTTTTATCTCCCATTGTGGCCACAGTTACTGTAACACCAACTTTTGAAAATGGTGGAATAAGTAGTGAAGGTGATTCTCAAACATTTACAATTACTGTAAATCCTTCAAGTCAAGTTGATGAAGTTGATAATCAAGTATTATGTAATGGTGATGATTCCGATGAAATCATTTTTACAACTTCCAACACATCTGGTACAACCACATATAGTTGGGTAAATGACACTCCTAGTATAGGTTTAGCATCAAGTGGTACAGGAGATATTGCAAGTTTTGCTGCTGTGAACAACAGTACTTCGCCTGTTACAGCAACCATCACTGTTACCCCAACGTATACCAATGAAGGTATAAGTTGTGATGGTCCAGAAGAAACATTTACAATTACTGTAAATCCAACCGCTCAAGTTGATGACCCTCAAGATCAAATTATTTGTAACGGAGAAACTACGTCAGTTGAATTTACGACGCAGAATACAGGAGGTACAACCACCTATGCATGGACAAATGACACCCCATCCATAGGTTTAGCAGACTTAGGAACTGGAAATATTGCTTCTTTTGCTGGGGTCAATGAAGGAACCTCACCAGTAGTAGCTAATCTTACGGTTACCCCAACATTTACTGAAAATGGAATTAGTTGTACTGGTCCTGCAGAAACATTTACAATAACAGTTAATCCAACTGGTCAGGTAGATGCAATTGATAGTCAAATATTATGTAATGCAGATGAAACCGCAGCCATAGCATTTAGTACAGAAAATACTGGTGGTACAACCACATATGCTTGGACAAATGATACGCCTAGTATTGGTTTAGCTTCATCAGGTAATGGAGATATAGATTCATTTAATGTTGTAAATAACGGAAATGAGCCTGTAACAGCAACTGTAGTTGTAACTCCTAGCTTTGAAGGGTGTACTGGTCCAACAGAAACCTTTACTATAACTGTGAATCCAACTGCAGAAATGAATGATCCAGTTGATATGGTGGTTTGTGATGCAGAAGTGACAGACATAGTAGAATTTACAACAAATAACACAGGAGGAACAACTACGTATACTTGGACGAATGATTCACCAGCAATTGGCTTAGCTGCTACAGGATCTGGAGATTTACCATCATTTACAGCAATCAATACTGGAACAGAACCAATAGTGGCAACAGTTGAAGTAACACCATTATTTACTGGTGATATTAATTGTGATGGAATATCACAGACATTTACAATTACAGTAAATCCTAGTGCACAAGTAGATGAGCCTAATGATCAAGTGCTGTGTAATGGCGATTCTATATTAGTTGAATTTACAACCCAAAATACAATTGGAAATACAACCTTTTCCTGGACTTCAGATATAGATTTTGGAAATGGATTAGCAGGTTCAGGAAATATTGATTTTAATGTAGTTAATAACGGCACTTTCCCAAGTATTGCAACTGTTACGGTTATTCCGATTATAGTGAACTTAGGGGTAAGTTGTTCTGGTCCTTCACAGCTATTTAATGTTACTGTAAATGGAAATATTGATCCAAAACCTACAATATCTGATTATAATGGATATCAAATTAGTTGTTTTGAAGCAAATGATGGTTTTATAAATCTAAGCCCCGAAGGTGGAACTCCTAATGACTCAGAACCTTTTTATTCTTATCAATGGATTGGTCCAAATAATTTTTCTTCTAATGATCAAAATATTGAAAACTTAGAGCCAGGCACTTATAATCTAACAATTTCTGATTCTCTTAACTGTTCTTTTGAATTTGAATATGAAATTAATGAACCTGATCCTTTGGAAATTATAGTTGATGAACAAAGTGATGTTCAATGTAATGGGATTTTTGACGGAATAATTTCAATCTCGCCACAGGGAGGCGCTGCTCCATACACATATGAGTGGACAAAAGATGGTGTTTTCTTTAGCGATCAGCAGAATATAAACAATTTGGAGCCTGGTATTTATGTACTATTTTTAAATGACGCAAACGAATGCGGACCTATTAGTCAAATCTTTGAGATTGTCCAACCAGATCCTATTGAGATTTCTTTAGAAAACTCTGTTGATATACTGTGCTTTGGTGAAAATACAGGGTCAATTGACATAAATGTGATTGGTGGAACACCGGAACAAATATCAACTGGGGTTTCAATTTATAATTATGCTTGGACTGGTCCTAATGGATATACATCAAATGATTCAGATATATTTAACCTATTTGCTGGTATTTATAGTCTGACTGTAACGGATAGTTTAGGGTGTCAAGAAAGTTTTGAAGTTGAATTGGTTGAACCAGAAGATTTGATAATTAATTTTGAAACAACAGATAATACTTGTTATGAGTCCAATGATGGTACAATTACATTAGATATCCAAGGAGGAGTAGAGCCATACCAAATATTTTGGAGTAATTTTGGTAATGGACCAACACAAACCAATTTATCAGCAGGAATATATGAAGTTACCGTAATTGATGCTCATGATTGTGAAGAAATTACAAATATTGAAATAATAGAAGCTCCAATATTTGATACTGATCCTGTTTCAACAGATATTTCTTGTTTTGGAGCTAATGATGGATCAATAAATCTTAATATAATTGGAGGAATTGAACCTGTATTTGTCACCTGGGATGATGACACAACTGCTGGAGAAGAAAGGAATAATTTACTGCCTGGCACTTATAATGTGATCATACAAGATTCTTCAGGAAACAATTGTTTCATAACTCATGAGTTTATAATAATTGAACCTCAAGAGTTAAGTTTATCTTCAATTATTGAAAATGCAATTGATTGTGAAAATGTTAATAGTGGTTCAATTGATCTTCAAGTTACAGGTGGTACAGCTCCATATACTTTTCAGTGGAATAGTGGTCAAATTACTGAGGATTTAGAGAATATAGCACCAGGAAATTACTCTGTCGTTGTTATCGATTCGAAAGGATGTGAAGTTACTGATAGCTTTAGTATTTACAGACAAGAAGATTTTGAAACTAGTCTGGATATCTCTTTTGAAGCCGATTGTGAAAATGATATCCCTTATCAAATTACTACTATAAATATTGAAGGAGGTGTAGCTCCATATGAAATTATTTGGTCAAGTGGTGACGTCAGCGGAGATAATAATGAGACAATGACATCATCACAAAATGGAACCGTAATTGTTGATGTAACAGACTCAATAGGTTGTCAAACTCAGGTTATTTTTGATATAGATTTATTTACATTAGGTTCACCAGGTTTTGAATATTCATCGCCTGGACTTACTGAATGTGAAGCTTTAGGGGTTGGCGATTTAATTCAATTTACCAATACTTCAACTGGAGATTTCATAAGTGTTGATTGGAACTTTGGTGATAATGGTTTAACTGTTATTAATGAGGAGAATCCAACACACGTTTATTCTCAGTCAGGTACTTATGTAGTTACTCAGACTGTTTATTATGAATATGGATGTGTAGATGTTTTTGAAGAAATTTTATACGTAACCGAAGGCTATGCTTTAGTTTTACCTAATGCTTTTACTCCAAATGGAGATGGGATCAATGATACAATTCGTCCATGGTTTAAATGTATGACTAATGTTGAAATAAGCATATATGACACATTTGGTAGTCTTTTATATGTTGAGTCCGGAGACGATATCTATGGATGGAATGGATTAATAAATGGTCAAATGGCTGAAAATGGAAATTATATTGTAGTGGTTAAAGCAACTACTTTGTTTGGTGAAATAATTAATTTAAATGGACCAATTACTTTAATTAGATAATATTATGAAAAAAATACTTACATGTTTATTAATATTCTCATTCAAATTAGGTTTTGCTCAAGATCCAATTTTTTCACAGTTTTTTATGATTCCTGAAACTATTAACTCTGGTTTTACTGGTGCTTATGAGAGTACAAAGGCAGGTGTAATTCATAGGGTTCAGTGGCCAGGACTTGATTTTAGTGTTAACACCCAATTTGCTCATATTGACAACTGGTTTGAGGAAATCAGAAGTGGATTAGGGATAAGTGTTTTAAATCATAAAGAAACGCAAACAAGATATAATTTCACTCAAATTAATCTTAATTATGCATATGAAGTTAGACTAAATGACACTTGGTTTTTTAGACCTAGTATTTCAGTTGGAGTTGGGTCAAAAAACTTTGGATTTCAAAACATTTTACTAGAGGATCAAATTAATGTTTTTAGCGGAATTATATCAACAACTACTATAGATCCGTCTATTTTAGAAGATAATGTTAGGTTTTTTGATTACAGCGCTTCAATTTTATTTATGAAAGAAAGATCTTGGATAGGTGCAACAGTAAGGCATTTAAATAAACCAAATATATCATTAGTTTATAATGAAAATGCTGCACTTGATATGTTTATGTCTGTTCATGGATATTTAGAATTACCAATATTAAGAAGAGATTACAGTAGTAGGTTTTATTTAACAGCAAACGGAATGAAACAGGGAGAATATAATAGGCTTGATTTTGGTACTCAGTATGTATATGATGAAAGATTTTCATTTGCTGTTTTAGCCGCAACAAATCCAATTAGAGTAAACCCTGAAAGTCATTTTTTGACTTCAATAAATACAGTTTTTGGAATGGCTCATGAAGGTTGGAAATTTGGATATTCATACAGTTTCAACACAACTAATATAGGTAAGACAGGTGGGGTTTATGAATTGTCAATTTCTTATGATTTTGAAAATAACTCAAACTGTTTTGGATGTCCAAAATATTAATTTATTAGATATGAAAATCAATTTAACTTTATTACCGATACTAATTTTATATTCTACTTTTTTATTTTCACAGTGCCCTGAACCAGTTAAAATACCATATGTAGATGGAACTACAGCTTCATATTTTGGTGAAACAAATGATAATTGTAACTCAAATGGGGAAGGTAAATTAGTTTATGATGACCCAAGTTCAGTTTTAGATTTTAGAGAAGGCAGTTGGATTGATGGTGAACAAAATGGTCAAGGAAAATGGGTTTACAGGAGTGGAGATATATTCTCTGGATTATTTGAGAATGATAAATTAGTTAAAGGCGAATATATTTCTGATAAAAATGAAACCTCTATTAAATATAATGGTTCTTTTAACGGAATTTATTTTCAAGGACCTGGATTATATAAAGAAGAAACAGATAAATATATTTTAATTCGGGAAGGAGATTTTATCTCTGATAATCTTGCAGATGGGCTAGAAACTAGAACTAACAAAAATGATGGTGTTATAATTATCTCTGAATATATAAACGGTATCTCTAAAACAATTAAAAGAAATGACGTCAATTCTTACAATAAACTTGATATTATGGGAGATAACGAATTTATTGAACTTGATTTGATCAAAAAAGGATCAATTTTTGACAATAGAGTTTCCTATCATATTGATTTAGAAATTGATGGTATAAAAGGAGAGTGGATATTAGATACCGGAGCTATGAGTTTTACAATAGGTAAAACATTATTTAATAGAATGGAAAAGGCAGCTGTTGAATTTATTGATTTAAACAAAAAAGTTGTTTCGCAAGGCATAGGAGGGGTGTCTAATGGGAAAAAAGTTATTCTCAATAATATAAAAATTGGAGATTATTTCTTAAATAATGTAGTGGCAACTGTATCTTTAGATAATAACTATTCACTACTTGGTACTGGATTTTTATTAAAATTTAAGAACGCAATATGGAAAATGCAACAAAATAAATTGCTACTATATAAGTAAAAACCCTTAAAATTAATTTTTTGAGTTTCTTCCAAAAAGGTATAATTAATTTTAAGAATAAATTTTGATCATTTTTTATATAAAATACCATAAATTTGTTTCTTTAAAATTAATTTTTAGGTTATTTATTTATCAAAAATTACTTTTATTACTGTCAAACTAATCATTTGTCTTGAATATTTATTTGTTGTTTTAAAGCATAAATATCATCAATTAATTATATAGAATTAGTCTAAATGAAGAACATGTTACGAATCATTAATTTAAATAAACTAACAATAATACTTTTATTGTTTTCGAATATTATTTACGCACAATCTATTCTTGTTACTGGGAAGGTAGTGGATAAGCAAGGTCAACCATTACCTGGAGTATCTATATTGCTAAAAGATTCAAACTCTGGAACATCGACTTCATTTGAAGGTAATTATGCACTTAAAGTTAGTACTAAAGATGATGTGTTACAATTTTCATACATAGGTTTTGATACTCAAGATGTTGTAGTCGGCGATCAATCGCAGATAGATATTATTTTGGAAGAAAATTTAGAGTCTTTAGATGAGGTTCAAGTTGTCGCTTTTCAAAAACAGAAAAAAAACAGTGTTATAGGTTCTATTAATACAATTAACCCTTCTGAACTAAAAATCCCTTCCTCTAATTTAACTAATTCATTAGCAGGAAGAATGGCAGGAATGATTTCTTATCAAACCTCTGGAGAACCAGGTGCAGATAATGCTCAATTTTTTATTCGTGGTGTGACTTCATTTGGATATGCAAATAACCCACTTATATTAATAGACGGAATTGAAGTTTCTACTGATGATCTTGCTAGGATTGAACCAGATAATATTGCTACTTTTTCAATTATGAAGGATGCGACCGCAACTGCATTATACGGAGCTAGAGGTGCAAATGGAGTAATATTAGTCACTACAAAAGAAGGTAAGGCAGGTAAAGCCAAGGTTTCATTTAGATATGAAAATTCTTTCTCCTCTCCAACTCAAACTAATGAATTTTTAGGCGGAGTTGATTATATGAATATGTACAATCAAGCAACCAGATCAAGAAACCCATCAGCACCATTACAGTATTCCATTAACAAAATATATGGAACTATAAATTCTGATGATCGTAATATATATCCTAATGTAAATTGGTATAACGAGTTATTTAAAGATTACACATTAAACAGAAAAGCTAATCTTAATGTTAACGGAGGTGGAGAAATTGCACAGTATTATTTATCTATATCACACAACAATGACACAGGTTTACTAAAAGTAGATCCCTTAAATAACTTCAATAACAACATTGATATTAACAGATCTAACTTGAGAGCAAATATTAATATAAATTTAACGGAGACTACTAAAATTGCTGTTAAATTCTATTCATTATTTGAAAGATATAATGGGCCAAGTGAATCTGCTAATGGTATATTTGGAAATGTAATGAATGCTAATCCTGTTAACTTTCCAAAGTATTATCAATATGAAAATAATTTAGGCTATAACCATACTTTATTTGGAAATAAAGGTAACGGGGGCTATCCTAATCCTTATGCTGATATGGTAAAAGGTTATAAAGACAGATTTACCAATACAATTTTGTCTCAAGTTCAACTAGAGCAAGATTTAGGATTTATAACAGAGGGATTAAAGTTTAGAGGTTTAGCATCTGTTAGAACTTATGCAGAAAACGAAAACAAGAGAAGTTACAATCCATTTTATTATGGTACAGCCGAGCTAGAAACTGAAGAGGGTTTACTGTATTATTTATATCAAATTTCAGAAGGGACAGAGTATTTAAATAGTCCAGAAATTAATAATTATAGTAATAGTAATTTCTATTATGAATTTACAACAGAGTACAATAGAATATTTGAAGAAAAGCATGAAGTTGGTGGATTGCTAGTATTCAATTTTAGCGAATCTCTTAATACAATTAGTGGTAGTAGTGATTTTGCCTCTTTACCATCAAGAAATATGGGACTTTCTGGAAGGTTTTCTTATAATTTTGACAGTAGATATTATGCTGAGTTTAATTTTGGATATAATGGCTCTGAAAAATTTGCAGAAGACAACAGATTTGGTTTCTTTCCCTCTGTTGGATTTGGATGGATAGCATCTAATGAAAAATGGTTTGAAGAAATGAATTCTAGCATTACATTATTAAAATTTAAAATTACTAATGGTAAAGTTGGAAATGATGCGATTTCAAGTGCTAGCGATAGATTCTTTTATTTATCAGATGTTAATTT
>Ga0233438_10003925_pt1 | contig 13401 bp, 10 predicted proteins | sample SI_123_September_FD_182720 | JGI IMG/M metagenome (GOLD analysis project Ga0233438, IMG submission 182720) | Seawater microbial communities from Saanich Inlet, British Columbia, Canada - SI_123_September2016_10_MG | ecosystem: Environmental > Aquatic > Marine > Inlet | place: Canada: British...
TTACAGCGAAATTCAGTCAATTAGTTATTATAATAAAGTAACCACTGATTTTGAAACAACAGATACAATTCCAGTTTTCTCAATCAAATGGGATACAAAGTATTCTAAAAGGAGTAGGGAAAAGGATATGAAAAGTTTAAGTATATGGTTAAAGTATAAACTAAAGTTAGATACGTTACTTATTACATATTAAAAAAGGCTGTCGTTTTTGACAGCCTTTTTTTAAAAAAAGTAAATAAATTATTATTTTTTAATAAATTTATAACTAATATTTTTATTTTCAATTTCTAGTTGAACAAAATATACTCCACTAGTTAGTGTTTCCACATTGATATTACTATTTGGTGAAACTGTTGTATTAAGAACTATTTTTCCGTTCGAGTCTATAACTCTTACAGAAGTTCCTACAATATTGTTTTTTGAAAAATTTAGTACTGAAGTTGTTGGATTTGGATATAAATTTACTTGATCAAATTCAAAGTCGCTTCCTCCTAAATTTTCACCTTCAACAAAAACATGTTGTGTATTTATATCTACATTTTCAATAAAATCAACAGTTCCCGAAGGCCATTCTATTAGTACAGATTCAATCTCTGTACTAGTTCCTAATCCAAAATGAGCAATCAATGAGCTCATGTGGCTATAACCCGTACCTGAACGAATCTCTCTTATTTGTGAACCCCAATTACCGTTAATGGTAATTTTTGCGCCTATACCGTGTGAATTACTTTCTACCCCTTCTAAAACAAATTTCACCCAGTTATTGGTTCCGCCGTCGTTCATCCAAAGGTTTCCACTTCTTCCAACATCAAGATATCCGTCACCATTAAAATCTCCTACTGCTCCTTCATCAAAAGGCAAGTCAAAACCGGTAAAAGTCATATCACCATTATTCATATATAACTCTCTGGCCATTTCTGATAATATATCAATGTAGCCATCATTATTAAAATCGGCTCCGTGATTTTCCCAAGCTCCAAGATCTGTAGGGTTGATACCAGTAGATTCTATAATATCGTTAAAACCTCCATTTCCATCATTTTCATAAAAACGATTCGCATCACTATGATTTACACAAAAAGCATCAAAATCTCCATCATTATCAAAATCTTGCCAAACGGTTGCCCAAGATTGTTCGTTATCTGCTATACCTAGAGATTCCGCAACCTCAGTATAAGTCCCGTCGCCGTTATTTCTATACATAGCATTTGTTCTCTCTGGGTCACCAGGTGATGACCCTTGACGACATTTTGTTAAATGCATATCAGTGTCTCCATCGTTATCATAATCTACCCATAAAGAGGCATAATTTCCAGCAAGATCAAGTGTTTGAATTAGATCAAAATCTAAAACCATATTTTGCCCCCCGTCGTTTCTGTAAGCATGATTACCATCAACATCATGACATATAAACGCATCTAAATCTCCGTCATTATCAATGTCTACAAAGTTAGTTCGTTGAGAGAAAATATATAGATCTGAAAAAACTTGTTCTGTAAAAGCAGTTCCGTCGTCATTTGCAAATAAAAAGGAAGCTCTCTGTCCATTACCCAATAAAAGATCAGTGTATCCGTTTCCATCAATATCGGCAGCAGCAGCACTCCAATCAGGAATCCACTGAATCATCATGGCAATAAATACAGACTCGAAGCTACCGTCTTCCTGCTGATAATCTATGCCTACACCATTTCCTGAAACTCTTACAAAATCGTCTAAATAATCACCATTCATATCAACAGTAATTGAGGTACTCCCTTCATAATTTCCAATCAAGTCATTTCTGTTAGTGAACGATACCTGCGCAATAATTGAGGAGGTACTTATAATAGCAAAAATTAAAAGTAAGTTTTTTTTCATTTTTTTCATTTTTTTTTTTTAAATTTTATCTAAAATAGTATAATTATTTGGATGTTAACTGATAGTGATCTAAAATTAATGTTCATTTAATTGAATAGTTCTTATTTTTTTGAATAAATCAGAAGAATATACAAAATCAGTTACATCCTTATTATCAGTTTTAAATATTTCAAGATTAGACCCTTGCCAAACTAATTTACCATCTTTTAAAAAAACAATTTTTTCACCTATTTCCATCACTGAATTCATATCGTGGGTAACAACAACAGTTGTAATATTATTCTCTTTGGTTATTTCTTGAATTAATTGATCTATTAAGGTTGCTGTTTTTGGGTCCAATCCTGAATTAGGCTCATCACAAAAGAGATATTTTGGATTATTCACAATTGCTCTAGCTATTGAGACTCTTTTTTTCATTCCACCTGATATCTCGGAAGGGAATTTATTATTAATGTTTTTTAAATCAACTCGTTCCAATACTTCATTGACTCTCAAGAGCATTTCAGATTTTTCTTTATTTGAAAACATTCGTAGTGGGAACATTACATTTTCTTCAATATTCATAGAATCAAATAAAGCACCTCCCTGAAATAACATTCCGGTTTCTTCTCGTAAAACTCTGTGAGCTTCAGAATCCATTTTACTTATAGCTTTATCTTCAAATAATATTTCGCCGAAGTTTGGTTCAAACAACCCTACCATACATTTTAACATCACCGTTTTTCCGCTCCCACTTCTTCCAATGACTAGATTTGTTTTTCCTTTTTCAAATGTTGTAGAAATTCCTTTTAAAATTTCATCTCCTCCGAAACTCTTTTTTATTTCAGTTACTTTTATCATTAGCTTAAGAGTAATTGTGTAACAATATAATTAGTTAGAATTATAATGATACTTGTCCAGACAAACGAGTTTGTACTCGCTTTACCAACTTCTAGCGCTCCACCTCTCATATAGTATCCTTGCCATGAAGGTACGGTAGCTAAAATAATTGCGAATAAAAATGTTTTTATAAAAGCATAGGCAAGATGAAATGGATAAAAAGAATCTTGCAGTCCAATTGTAAAATCAGTTGCGGTTGTAAACCCTCCATAAACCCCAGCCAAAAACCCTCCAAATATTCCCAAAAACATTGCTATCGCTATTATAAATGGATAGAAAAACATAGCAATCAACTTTGGAAAAACTAAATAATTTAAAGAATTAATACCCATCACTTCCAATGCATCAATCTGCTCTGTAACTCTCATAGATCCAATACTTGAAGTAATAAAAGAGCCAACTTTTCCAGCCATAATTATAGACATAAACGTTGGTGCAAATTCTAAAATAATAGATTGTCTAGTAGCAAACCCTATCAAAGATTTTGGGATAAGTGGGTTTTCAAGATTTAGAGCAGTTTGAATAGAAATTACACCTCCAACAAAAAAAGAGATAAAAGCGACAATTCCTAAAGATTTGATGATTAAGTCATCAATTTCTTTTAAAATCAGTTCTTTCATTACCGATTTTTTAGTAGGACTACTAAATACTTTTTTTAGCATTAAAAAATAGGATCCAATATCATGTATGTAATTAATTGGTTTTTTCACTAATGCTAAAATATTAAATTAAAAGGAAATTAGTTTTTATAATTTTTAAAAAATAAAGATTTCATTTTGTCATAAATAGCAGTATTTTCGTAGATACTCCCAAACAGCCCGGCACTAGGGCCTGAAGCAAAAACAGGAACCATGGCAGCAGAATGTCCAGTAGTTGAAAATACAGGTTTAATTTTATTATAATCTCCATTTTCTTGCCCTAGCGTAAAACCACCAGTTTCATGATCAGCTGTAACGATAACCAATGTTTCTTTATTTGATTCTGCGAAGTCTAATACGACTCCTATGGTATTGTCAAAATCAATTAATTCACTTATTAAATAGTCTGCGTCATTATCGTGACCACCCCAATCTATTTGAGCACCCTCTATCATTAAAAAAAAACCATTTTCATTAGTAGATAAATAGTCTAAGGCAAGTGTTGTAGCGTCCGATAAAAAATTCCCTCTCCCCTCTAATATTTTTGGTAATCCTTTAGGGGCTAATAAATATCCTTGTTTTTTTGAAAAGTCAGTTGTGATACTAGTCGGTAAAGAGTTTAAATTCATTTTAAAATTCTTTTCTTCTAATTCTAAAATAAGATCTCTATTATCTTCACGATTGGTAAAGTAGTCGCTACCACCTCCAGCAAAAAAATCAATTCCAGAAGTTACTAATTGAGAGGCAATATCTTCAGCCATACTTCTTTTTTTTGTGTGGGTATAAAAAGCGGCAGGGGTAGCATGGGTAATAGAAGAGGTTGAAATAATTCCTGTTGAAATTCCAATTTCTGAGACCTCCTCTACAATACTTTTGACTGATGTGGTATCTAAGTTAACTCCTAATGCACCATTGTATGTTTTGATTCCACTAGCAAAAGCCGTTGCCGACGAAGCTGAATCAGTGATTAGTTCGCTGGCAGAAGAAGTTTTAATAAGTCCAATAACAGGAAAACGCTCAAAATTTGATTTACTTTTGTTATAAAACTGACTCGCAGAAACTTGACTTAATCCCATACCATCACCTACAAGTAAAATTATATTTTTAGGTTTTGTTATTGAGTTTTTTTCGGCTACAAGTGTTACTTCTTTTTTAGTATTACAAGATACTACGAAACCCATAAAATAAATAAGAAATAAAAAAGGTTTAAAACAGAATTTCATAGTATAATTTTAAGGTCAAAAATACATATAAACTATCTATTAAAAACGCAGGCATTAAAAATTTTTGACACCTTTTAACAGAACAGCTTTTTTTTTATTCCCCTCCATCGATAGCTACGAATAAACGCGCCTTCTTCAACAGTAACCATGAAAGGAATATTATTTGTTGAAGCTTTCAAATAACCAATACATGTATTTATAAAAAAATAAAAGCTTTTCTTTTTTAGTGCTAATTTTATTGTCGCTATAAAAAACAATAATAATCCGTATCTCATTTTATAAAAAGCTTCTGCTTGCCTATGCTTTGCTTTTCCAGAATAATTAGCCCCAGTTGGTTTTAAATGTTTAACTTTTAGACTTTCATCAGTGGCAATTGACCATCCGTGATATCTAGCAAGTAGCTCATCAACTGTATCCCAGCCCATGGTGTTTTTCAAACCTCCAATATCTGTAAAACATTTTTTACGATAGGCTTTAAGAGCTCCTCTTATGTGATCTTTGTTAGTTAGAGACTCTAAAATCCAGTTGTTGTTTTTTTTAATATAACAAAATCCTCCAGCCATACCAATATTAGTATCTTCTTTAAAAAGTTCAATAATTTTTTCAAAATAATTTAATGGAAAAATAAGATCAGCATCAATTTTACAGATGATATCATACGATTTGTCAACTAGATCAAAACCTTTGTAAAAAGCATTAATGACTTTGCTTCCCGGTAAATGTTTATTTGATGAGATTAGTTCTCTTGAAACAATATTTGAAAATTTAGTTGAAAAAGAATCTATAATTTTTTGAGTGCCATCTGTTGAATTGTCATTTATGATAATTATTTTATGAACAGGAATCGATTGATTGATTAGAGAATGAAGTGTTTTACCAATATTTTCTTCTTCATTATAAGCTGGTATAATTATATTTATTTTCATATCAGATATCAATTTGCAAATCTTATAATTTATAAAAACACCTTTGTTGTTATTTTCTTTCTGCATACACCAAGTAAAATCTTGGAGTAAACTTTCTAAAAATGGGTCTTATACCAATTTTTTTAACTGGATTTATAAATTTGACATGATCTTTAATTTTCCACCCAGATTTCTCTAAAAGCCAGTCAAATTGCCAGTCTTCAAATTCGTGGTAATGCCTATCCCATTTGTCTTTGTTGTTTCTATATGCTTTCGAAAACCATAAGCTTAAAGGAACTGAAGCTATTAGTTTATTAGTCTTTATATCGCTTAAAACATTAAAAGGAGCCACCATGTGTTCAAAAATTTGAAAAGCAGTTACTACATCAAAATCATTTTTTTTTACAATTGAGGTGTCTAGATCTAGGTCTTGTCCTTGAGTGTTTGCAACATTAAATCCTTCATTTGTTAAAATCTCTGAAAATGGATTAAGTACCCCTAAATCTAATATAGATTCGTTTTTTGCAATGTGTTTTTTTAGAAAATCTAAGGTAATTTGATATCGTTTATGTGGAAAATTATTTTCGTACAAGATTCAAAAGATAGTATTAAACTTTATAAATTATAGCATTAATATTCATCCCAGCACCAACACTAGCAAAAATAATATGATCTCCTTTATTTATTGAATGATTTTCCAGTTCTCCTTTGAGAATCAAGTCATATAGGGTAGGTACGGTTGCCACACTCGAATTTCCTAATTTATTGATGGACATTGGCATAATATTTTCTGGCATATCTAGGGCATATAATTTATAGAATCGTTGAATGATTGCTTCATCCATTTTTTCATTCGCCTGATGAATTAATATTTTTTTTATGTTAGAAATATCAACTTTTGATTTATCCAAACAAGCTTTCATGGCCAGGGGTACGTTCGTGAGTGCAAATTCGTAAATTTTTCTCCCTAACATTTTAATGTATTTTGTATTCTTGGTATCTTCAGGGTTAAAAGATTCACCAAAATAAATATAATTAGCTTCCTCTATCGCATAGGTTGCAGATTCGTGAGCAAGTATACCTCCTTCTGAGCTATCAGTTTTTTCTAATACAACGGCAGCTGCTCCATCGCTAAAAATCATTGCGTCTCGGTCGCTTCGATCGGTAACTCTTGAAAGTGTTTCAGTCCCTACTATCAAACATTTCTTGGCAATTCCTGCTTTGATAAAAGCATTTGCTTGAATCATTCCTTCAACCCATCCGGGACATCCAAATAAAATGTCGTAGGCTACACAACTTGGATTTTTTATATTTATTTTTTGCTTTATCCTTGAAGCAATACTTGGAACTGCATCACTTTGTTTGGAATCATGAGCGACATCTCCATAATTATGAGCTACGATTATATAGTCTAGCTCTTCAGCGTCAATGTTGGAATTTTGAATTGCTTTTTCAGATGCAATAGCTCCGATATCAGAATTATTTAGATGATCTTTTGCATAGCGTCTTTCAGAGATCCCCGTGATATGTTTAAACTTTTTAATGATAATATCATTATCTGCCTTATACTGTTGACCATCTTCAGTATAAAAATCATTTTTTAAAAATGAATCGTTAGGGACCTCTTGTTGGGGAATATAACTACCAACACCAGTGATTTTTATAGCCATAAGCTACTAGTTTTCTTGTGATTGGTAAAAATAGAAAAGCTTTTCTTATGAAAAGCTTTTTATTTGATAATTTTTTAATTAGTTGATAATTAAATTAGCTATTCTGCCATAAAATCTTCCATAGGAGTACAAGTACAAATTAGATTACGGTCTCCATAAGCATCATCTACTCTTCTGACCGTTGGCCAAAATTTATTTTCTCTAGTATACGGCAATGGAAAGGCAGCTTTTTCTCTTGAATATGGTAAATTCCAATTGTCTTTAGTGAGCATTTCCAGCGTATGTGGTGAATTCTTTAGTGCGTTATTGGGTTGATCCAATTTGGCTTCATCAATTTCTTTTCTTATTGAAATCATAGCGTCACAAAAACGATCTAATTCTTCTAAGCTTTCACTCTCTGTCGGTTCAATCATCATGGTACCAGCTACAGGAAAAGAAACCGTTGGAGCATGAAAGCCATAATCTATTAATCTTTTTGCGATATCAGTTACTTCAATTCCGTTAGCTTTAAATGGCCGACAATCTATAATCATTTCGTGCGCAGCACGACCACTTTCACCGGTATATAACACTTCGAAAGAACCGTGTAGCCTTTCTTTTATATAATTAGCATTTAGTATTGCAAATTCAGTCGATTTTTTTAGCCCTTTTTCTCCAAGCATGCAGATATAAGCATAGGAAATTAAGCAAACTAATGCAGACCCCCAGGGTGCTGCTGAGATAGCTGTAATCGCTTTTTCTCCTCCAGTTTTTATGATTGGATTGCTGGGTAAAAAAGGGGCTAATTGTTTTGCAACGCAAATGGGGCCGACTCCAGGACCACCGCCACCGTGTGGAATGGCAAATGTTTTGTGTAAGTTTAAGTGACATACATCCGCTCCAATAGCTCCTGGATTCGTTAAGGCAACTTGAGCATTCATATTTGCTCCATCCATATATACTTGACCTCCGTTTTCATGGATAATACGATTGATTTCGATAATTGAAGCTTCATAAACACCGTGCGTTGAAGGATAAGTTATCATTAAAGATGATAGGTTGTCTTTGTGTAAAATAGCTTTTTCGCGTAAATCATCAATATCAATATCTCCTTGGTCCGTAGCTTTAGTAACAACAACTTTCATTCCTGCCATCACCGCACTTGCAGGGTTGGTTCCATGAGCTGAAGAGGGGATTAAGCAAATATTTCTATGATGATCTCCTCTGGATTCGTGATAAGCTCTAATTACCATTAAACCCGAAAATTCTCCTTGTGCGCCAGAGTTTGGTTGCAAAGAAGTTGCAGCAAAACCTGTGATTTCAGTTAATTGGTCTTCTAAGTTTTTCAACATTTCTTGGTATCCTTGAGCTTGTTCTAAAGGAACATAAGGATGAATACTTGACCAATTTGGGTTACTCAAAGGAAGCATCTCTGAAGCTGCGTTAAGTTTCATAGTACACGATCCTAGAGAAATCATAGAATGGTTGAGAGATAAATCTTTTCGTTCGAGTTTCTTGATATAACGCATCATTTCAGTTTCTGAATGATAGGTGTTAAAAACCTTATTTGTTAAATAAGGCGTTTTTCTGATTAAAGCCTCATGAATTGAAACGTTAGCAACCAAAGCATCAATCATTACAAAATCTTTATTAGCTCCTTCAGCAAATACATTAACGATTTTATGTAGGTCGTTTAAGCTTGTAGTTTCATTTATAGAAATACTGATGTTGTTATCATCTATATAATAAAAGTTAATCTCATTTCTTTCTGCAATAGGCTTTATTGTATTTTTTTGCGCTTGTAGTACGATGGTGTCAAAAAAAGTAGAATTTGTTTGAGAAAATCCTAATTTTTCAAGTGCTTTAGCAAGTGTTGTAGTTGTCTTATTGACTTTAGTTGCAATGTTTTTTAATCCATCTGGACCATGATATACTGCATACATTCCTGCCATTACTGCTAATAAAACTTGTGCTGTACATATATTAGAAGTCGCTCTGTCCCTCTTTATATGTTGCTCCCTTGTTTGCAACGCCATTCTGTATGACAGCTTGTTGTCCATGTCTTTTGTAACACCTATAATCCTTCCTGGGATATTACGCTTGTAAGCTTCTTTTGTAGCAAAATAAGCCGCGTGCGGTCCTCCATAACCTAAGGGAATTCCAAATCGCTGTGTAGTACCGACGACAACATCAACTCCAAAGTTTCCAGGAGCTTCCAGCAAAACTAAACTTAGTATATCAGCGGCGACTGCAACTTTTATAGAAGCTTGTTGCGCTTTGTTTACAAATGATTTGTAATCATATACTTCACCAAATTTTCCGGGGTATTGTAACAAGGCCCCAAAATACTCACCAGAAAAATCAAAATCTTCATGATTTCCTTTAACCAATTCTATGCCTAGTGGATTTGATCTAGTTTCTAACAGTGATAAGGTTTGAGGGAAAATTTCTTCCGAGACAAAAAATTTAACAACATTGTTTTTTTTCTGTGAACGATCACGAACTGAAAATAGTAATGTCATTGCCTCAGCAGCAGCAGTTGCTTCATCTAACAAAGAAGCGTTTGACAATTCCATTCCTGTCAAGTCACATACCATCGTTTGAAAATTAATCAAGGCTTCTAATCTACCTTGAGCTATTTCCGCTTGATAAGGCGTATATGCAGTATACCATCCTGGGTTTTCAAGAATATTCCTTTGAATTACAGGAGGTGAAAAAGTATGGTGATAACCTAGTCCAATGTAGGTTTTAAATAGTTTATTTTTTGTACTAAGTAAATTGTTGTGTTCTTGATATTCTTGTTCAGACATTGCTTTAGATAAGGAAAGCTTTTTGTCAAGTAGAATGTCTTCTGGAATGGTCTCTTCTATGAGCTGTTCCATAGAGTTTACACCAATAGTTTTGAGCATTTTACTGAGGTCACTTTTTCTTGGACCAATATGTCTTTGAGCGAAAGAATCTGTGTTCATTTTACTTCGTTAAAATTTGAAATGCAAATTTACAATATTTAACAATAAATGAATGTTTTTTAAAATAAAAACAACTGATTTTTAACGATTAATTGTGATTGATTTTACAATGATTATTTTTGTGAGATGAATTGGTTTAATATTTATATTAAAAGTAGTTTGCATGTCGCTCTTGCAGTCTGTGCGTTGGTTGGTATTACTGCTAACGAATTCGATATAAAAATTTTAAAATATTTTTATTTCTTCATTTTTTTTAGCACCATTTCTGGGTATAATTTTGTAAAGTTCGTGTCAATATACAAATCTTCCAAACACGAAATTTCGCTATCTCTAAAGCTAATTCAACTAATTTCTGTAACAGCAGGTTTGTTTTTTTATTTTCAACTTTCAGAAGTTTCAATGGTTTTTATCTTGTTCCTAGCGATTCTAACATTTTTATACGCAAACCCTTTACATAAAAATAAAAACTTGAGAAACCTGACAGGCCTTAAAATTAGTATTGTCGCTTTGGTGTGGGCTAGTATAACTGTTGTTCTGCCAATTTTAAACGAAAATATTGAATTACTAAATGAAAATGTTTGGTTATCTTTTATTCAAAGATTTCTATTTATTTTTATTCTTACGCTACCTTTTGAAATCAGAGATTTAAAATTCGACGACTCAACAATCGAAACTTTGCCGCAGAGGGTAGGGGTTTGTAAAACAAAATTAATCGGCACTTTTTTATTAATTGTAGTACTCGTTTTAGAATTTTATAAAGATAAAATCGATAAGAATCATCTTTATAGTTTAGTGTTGATCATCCCTATTTTATTTTTATTTCTTTTATTTTCTAAAAAAAATGAACCAAAATATTACTCCTCATTTTGGGTAGAAAGTATTCCTATAGTTTGGTATGGGTTATCAAGTTTGATTCTATACTATTTTAATATTTCTTCGTAAAGCCTTTTCTTAATTTTTAGCTTGTCACTGCGAGTCATCGTTTTTAAATCAAACCAGCTCTTTTTAAAAGAGCCTCTGGATTTGGTTTCGATCCTTTAAATTTAATGTACAATTCCAATGGATCACAAGTTCCGCCTTGAGACAATACGGTATCTTTAAATTTTGCAGCAATTTTCTTGTTAAAAATTCCGTGATCTTTAAAATATTTGAATGCGTCTGCATCCAATACTTCAGCCCATTTATAACTATAATATCCTGCAGAATAACTACCTTGAAAAATGTGTGAAAAGGAGGTGCTCATACAATTATTTTTAACATCCGGATAGAGTTGTGTAGATGAAAATGATAGGGTTTCAAACTCTTTGACATTTTTTATAATACTAGGGTCTTTTCCGTGCCAAGCGATATCTAATAAGCCAAAGCTTATCTGTCTTAGTGTCTGCATTCCTTCATGAAAAGTTGCTGAAGCTTTAATTTTTTCAATTAACTCCATGGGGATTACTTCGTCACTTTTGTAATGCTTAGCAAAAAGCTCTAAAGCTTCTTTTTCATAACACCAATTTTCTAAAAGTTGACTTGGTAATTCAACAAAGTCCCAGGAGACATTGGTTCCAGATAATCCTTTGTAGGTAGTATTTGCCAACATTCCATGCAAACCATGTCCGAACTCATGAAATAGGGTAGTTACTTCACTAAAAGATAATAAAGAAGGCTTACTTTTTGTTGGTTTTGTGAAATTGCAAACATTCGAAATGTGTGGGCGTTCATTTTTTGTATTTGATTTGTATTGTGCTTTAAATGAGGTCATCCATGCACCAGATCTTTTACCTGCTCGTGGATGAAAATCTGCATAAAACAAAGCTATAAAATCCTTGTTTTGATCTGTTACCTCATAAGTTTTAACATCTTTATGGTAGGTGTCTACATCGTAAACTTCTTTAAAGTTTAGTTGGTATAATTTATTGGCGATTTTAAAAACACCTTCAATTACATTTTCTAATTTAAAATACGGTTTTAATTTTTCGTCATCTAAATCAAACAACTTTTGCTTTAATTTTTCTGAATAATAAGCAGCATCCCATTTTTCTAGTTGATCAATACCATCCAGTTCTTTTGCAAAGTCTTCCAGTTTTTTAAATTCGGATTGGGCAGCTGGTTTTGCCTTCTCAAGTAATTCATGTAAAAATTCTAAAACTTTTTCTGGTGTTTTTGCCATTCGTTCTTCTAATACAAAATGTGCATGTGAAGGATAGCCCAATAGCTGAGCTCTTTGGTATCGGAGGCTTACAATTTCTAGTATTGAAGCTTGGTTGTCGTTTACATTATTTTTAAAGGCTCTCTGTCCAAAAGCAATCGTAATTTTTTTTCTTAATTCACGTAGGTTCGAGTACGTGACAAAAGGAACATAACTTGGGTAATCTAAAGTGAATACCCATCCAGTCATTTTTTTTTCTTTCGCTGTTTGTGCAGCCATTTCAATAACCCCATCGGGCAATCCAGACAATTCTTTTTCATTCGTAATTTGTAGGTAAAATTTATTGGTCTCTGCCAATACATTTTCTCCAAATTGTAACTTTAATTTAGAAAGCTTTCCGTCAATTTCTCTTAATTTATCCTTGTCTTTATTTGATAAATTTGCTCCGTTCCTTGTAAAGCCTATGTAATTTTTTTTGAGTAACATAGCCTGCTCCTTATTAAGCGATAATGAAGTTCTGTTTTCATAAACGTGTTTTACTTTTTTAAAAAGTTTTTCATTTAATAATAAATCGTTTTTAAAATCGGAGAGTGCCGGTGAAATCTCTTGTGCTATTTTTTGAATTTCATCATTGGTTTCAGCACTGTTTAAATTAAAAAATATACTGGTAATTCTGTCTAATTGAATCCCTGTACCATCAAGAGCCTCGATCGTATTTTTAAAAGTTGGGGCCTCCTTATTTTCTGAAATTTCGTTTATTTGAGTTTTTGTAACTGCAATAAAATGATGTATAGCTGGAGAAAAATGCTCATTTTTAATTTTCGAAAAAGGTGCTGTTTCGAAAGGAGTCAATAAAGGATTATTCATAAATTTTTTTGGATATATTTAAATATTGTTTTAGAATGTAGATTCAATCAAATTATTTAATCTCTTTTGCCCCTTTTTCAACCTTAAGTTTTAAACCTTCTTTGTAAGTAATTATTTTATCCAATACACATTGATCATTAGTTCCAATTATCTGAGCAGCTAAAATACCTGCGTTTTTAGCACCATCCAGAGCAACTGTAGCTACAGGTACTCCTCCAGGCATTTGAAGAATCGATAAAATAGAGTCCCAACCATCGATCGAATTTCTTGACTTTAC
>Ga0233438_10003929_pt1 | contig 13391 bp, 12 predicted proteins | sample SI_123_September_FD_182720 | JGI IMG/M metagenome (GOLD analysis project Ga0233438, IMG submission 182720) | Seawater microbial communities from Saanich Inlet, British Columbia, Canada - SI_123_September2016_10_MG | ecosystem: Environmental > Aquatic > Marine > Inlet | place: Canada: British...
ATTGCTTTAAACTGATTTTATTCTCATAAATGGCTTTACCTATAATAACACCTTCACAACCATTTACTGCTAGTTTTGGCAATTCATCAAATGTTGAAATTCCACCAGAAGCAATTAATTTTAAAGGAGTTACCTTTGACAACAATTCTGAATACATATCAAAACTTGGCCCTTGTAACATTCCATCTTTAGAAATATCTGTACAAATAACATATTGAATTCCTTTTTGCTGATACTCTTTTACAAAAGGAATTAAGGCCAAACTACTTTCTTCTTGCCAACCATTTGTTGCTATTTTCCCTCCTGAATTATCTGGATAAAAATCGGCTCCTAAAATAATTTTATCAGCACCATATTTAGTAATCCAGCTTTCAAAAATACTAGAATTTTTAACAGCTATACTTCCACCTGTAATTTGATTTGCACCAGAATTAAAGGCAATTTCTAAATCTTTATCAGATTTTAAACCACCACCAAAATCTATTTTTAAATTTGTTTTAGAAGCAATTTGTTCTAAAACTTTATAGTTGATAATTTCACTTGCTTTTGCACCATCTAAATCAACTACATGCAAATTCTCAATACCTGAAGCTTCAAATTCTTTGGCAACCTCTAAAGGGTTTTCATTATATATTTTTTTGGTATTATAATCGCCTTTTGTTAAACGAACACATTTACCATCTATAATATCTATTGCTGGAATTATTCTCATTGATTAACCTGTTAATCAACCCTGAACTTGTTTCAGGGTGTTTATTATATTTATAATATTCTTAAATCTGGATTTGATTTTTTAACCAAATTCCATTTCCAATCTATATGCCAATTCTTCAATTGACTTTCTCTTTTTCTAGCCATTTTATTATCTTCAAATGTTTCAAAATAAAACAATTCATAAACATTATACTTTCTTGTAAAATTAGCTCCATTTCCAGACTTATGAACTTTAATTCTTTTTCTAAGTCTTTAGTAAAACCAACATATTGTAAAGTTCTATTTTTATTTGATAAAATGTAACAATAATAATTCACAATTTAAATAACTAAAAATAATAGATTCTGAAAAACCTTCAGAATGAAATTATAGCTTTAAAAAATTCTCAAGAATTTTTGAACCTTTAATTCCAGACTTTTCTGGATGAAATTGTACTCCATAAAAATTATCTTTATGTAATGCTGAAGCATATTCAATTTCATAATCTGTTGTTGCAATAGCTTCTGAGCAATTTTCTGCATAAAAACTATGTACCAAATACATAAATTCTTTTTCCTTAATACCTTTAAATAAGTCTGATTGTAAGTTATAAATCACATTCCAACCCATTTGAGGAACCTTTAGTTTTTCAGAAAACTTTTTAATAGCAACATCAAAAATACCTAAACCTTTGGTATTGCCTTCTTCAGAGGAATTACACATTAATTGCATACCCAAACAAATACCCAAAACTGGTTGTTTTAAAGTTGGAATAACTTTATCTAAACCACTTTCTTTTAGCATTTTCATTGCTGAACTTGCTTCACCAACTCCAGGAAAAATTACTTTATCTGCAGCTTTTATTTCATCAATATTATTAGATAAAACAGCTTCTATACCTAATCTCTTAAAAGCAAACTGTATGCTTTTAATGTTTCCTGCACCATAATCTATGATTACTAATTTCATTTTTGATAGCTTTTGGCTTTTGGCTTTTAACTTTTAGCAAACAGCTAAATGCAAATGACTAAAACCTAAATTATAACATTCCTTTTGTTGAGGGTAAAAACATCTTATTTGCATCTCTTTTTACAGCCATTTTCATAGCTTTTGCAAACGCTTTAAAAATACCTTCTATTTTGTGATGCTCATTTGTGCCTTCTGCTTTGATATTCAAGTTGCATTTTGCACCATCTGTGAATGATTTAAATAAATGGAAAAACATTTCTGTTGGCATATCACCTATCATTTCACGTTTAAATTCTGCATCCCACTCTAACCAATTTCTACCTCCAAAATCTACAGCCACTTGTGCTAAGCAATCATCCATAGGTAAACAAAAACCATATCTTTCTATACCCAATTTATTGCCCAAAGCTTTATTGAAAAGTTCTCCAAAAGCAATCATGGTATCTTCTATAGTGTGATGTTCATCTACTTCCAAATCACCATCAACTTTAATGGTTAAATCCATGTTTCCATGTCTACCAATTTGATCTAACATATGATCGAAAAACTTTAAGCCAGTATCAATTTCATTTTTACCTGAACCATCTAAATTTATCTGAATGTAAATTTTAGTTTCATTAGTATTTCTTGCGATTTCTGCAACTCTGTCTTGTAATTTTAAAAACTCATAAATTGTTTTCCAATCTGTGCTTGTTAATGCAATTGCTTCTAAAATTTCTTTTTTTGATGATTCAATTTCATCAGCTCCTAACTCTGGATTTTCAGATAAATAAATACCTTTTGTGCCTAAATTTTTAGCCAACTCCATATCTGTAATTCTATCACCCAAAACAAAAGAATTTTCTAAATCATAATCATCAGAAAAATACTTGGTTAACAAACCTGTTCTTGGTTTACGTGTTTCTGCATTTTCATGAAGAAAAGTTTTATCAATACAAACCTCAGAAAAAACAACACCTTCTTTTTCAAAGGCTGTTATGATTTTATTTTGAGCAGGCCAAAAAGTATCTTCAGGAAATGATTCTGTACCTAACCCATCTTGATTGGTAACCATTACCAATTCAAAATCTAATTCACTGGCTATTTTAGCCATGTATTGAAAAACCTTAGGATAATATTCTAATTTTTCTAAACTATCTAATTGATAATCTACAGGTGGTTCTAGAACCAAAGTTCCATCTCTATCTATAAAAAGTACTTTTTTAGGCATCTTTTAATTCTTTTAATGCATGTAATAATTTCTTGTTTTCAGTTTCTGTTCCTACTGTAAATCTCAAACAATTTCCACACAAAGGCTGTGTAGTTCTGTTTCTAATTACAATACCCAACTGAATTAATTGGTTGTATCTTTTAGTTGCATCATCTACTTTTACCAAAACAAAATTGCAATCTGAAGGATAAATATTAGATATAAAGTTGATGTTTTTTAAAGAGTTCTTTAGTTGCTCTCTTTCTTGCTTAATTACTTTAATTTCTGCTGCAACTTCATCAACCTTATTTAACCTTTCAAAAGCTTTTTGTTGAGTTAATTCGTTTACGTTATAAGGTGGTTTTATTGAGTTTAAAACAGAAATTACTGCTTTTGATGCATAACAAACTCCTAAACGAATTCCTGCTAAACCATACGCTTTAGACAAGGTTTGTGTAACCACTAAATTTGGAAATTCTTCTAAACGATTTAACCAACTTTCTTGCTCAGAAAAATCGATATAAGCTTCATCAATTACAACTAATCCTTTAAAATTATTTAAAAGTGTTTCTACTTTTTCTATTGAAAAACTATTTCCTGAAGGATTATTGGGTGAACATAAAAACAAAACTTTACTGTTGTTATCAGCAGCATATAAAATCTGGTCAACTTTAGGCTGAAAATCTTCAGTTAATAAAACTTTTTTATTCTCTATAGCATTGATGTTAGCCAACACAGAATACATACCATAAGTTGGTGGTAATGTGATAATATTGTCTTTATTTGGTTCACAAAAAGCTCTGAATATTAAATCTAAAACTTCATCACTTCCATTACCTAACAAAATATTTTCTTTAGCAACATTTTTAATGGTTACTAAAAGATCTTTTACATCATTTTGTTGTGGATCTGGATAACGATTTACACCATTTTCGAAAGGATTTTCATTAGCATCTAAGAAAATCATACTTTCTGAAGTGGCATCTTTGTACTCATCTCTAGCAGATGAATAAGGCTTCATATTTTTGATGTTATCTCTAACTAAATCTAAAACATTCATTATTGTAAATCTTTTAAACGAAGTGTAACAGCATTTTTATGTGCATCTAAACCTTCTGCTGCAGCCATAATTTCTATAGCATTTCCAATATTCTGAATACCTGCTGCAGATATTTCTTGAAACGTAATACTTTTTGTAAAACTGTCTAAATTAACGCCTGAATAGTTTTTTGCATAACCATTTGTTGGTAAGGTATGATTGGTACCTGAAGCGTAATCACCTGCACTTTCTGGAGTGTAATTACCAATAAAAACAGACCCAGCATTAGCAATGTTATCTATATAATAATTGTTATCATTCGTACAAACAATAAAATGTTCTGGACCATAATCGTTAATTAAATCTAATGCAATTGCATCTGATTCAACTAAAATTGATTTTGAATTCGCGATTGCTTTTTTTGCAATCTCTTTTCTAGATAATTGCTCAATTTGTAAATTCAATTCAGTTTCTACATCATTAATTAATTGTTGAGAGGTAGATACTAAAATTACCTGTGAATCTACTCCATGCTCTGCTTGACTTAACAAATCTGATGCTACATAACTCGCTTTTGCTGAATCATCTGCAACTACTAACAATTCACTAGGTCCTGCAGGCATATCTATAGCAACTCCATGTTTTGTGGCTAATTGCTTTGCAACTGTAACATATTGGTTTCCTGGACCAAAGATTTTATATACTTGTGGAATATTTGCTGTACCAAAAGTTAAACCAGCAATAGCTTGAATTCCACCAACTTTAATAATTTTTGTTACCCCACATAAATTAGCAGTATACAAAATAGCTGGATGAATTTTTCCCTCAACATTTGGAGGAGAACACAATACAATTTCTTTACAACCTGCAATTTGTGCAGGGACTGCTAACATTAAAACCGTAGAAAAAAGTGGTGCTGTTCCTCCTGGAATGTACAAACCAACTTTTTGAATTGGTCTTTTTTCTTGCCAACAATTAACCCCATTTACAGTTTCAACAGCTACTTTGTTTGTTTTTTGTGCTTGATGAAATTTACTAATATTATCATAAGCAAGGTTAATGGCATCTTTTAATTCTTGAGATACAGTTTTATTTGCTTCTTCAATTTCATTTGAAGTTACAGTATTGGAAGTTAATTGCACCTTATCAAATTGATTGGTGTACTTGTTAACTGCAACATCTCCTGTCTCTTGAACTTCTTTAAAAATTTTAGAAACTGTAGCTTCAATATCATCTACTGTTTTAGTTGGTCTTTCTAAAATTGCAGACCATGTTTCTTTATTAGGATTTAGAATAACTTTCATCTACAATAAAATTTAAAGCACCATTTTTTCTATTGGACAAACTAAAATTCCTTCTGCTCCATTAGCTTTTAATTCATCAATAATATTCCAGAAATCATTTTTACTAATTACTGTGTGCACAGAACTCCAATCTTCTTCTGCTAATGGCAATACAGTTGGGCTTCTCATACCAGGCAATAAATCTAAAATTTTATCTAATTTATCATTTGGAGCATTAAGCAATACATATTTAGAATTTCTAGCTTTTAAAACCGACTGAATTCTAAATTGTATTTTTTCTAAAATTTGCTTTCTTTCTTCATCAATTTCAGGTGAAACTGCTAAAACAGCTTCTGATTTTAAAAGCACTTCAATCTCTTTTAAACCATTTTTAAACAATGTACTTCCACTTGAAACAATATCACATATACCATCTGCTAAACCAATGTTAGGTGCGATTTCTACAGAACCATTAATGATGTGTAATTGTGCATCTATATTTTGCTCTGCCAAAAATTGTTTTACAGTTTCTGGATATGAAGTAGCAATTCTTTTGCCTTCTAAATCTTTTAAAGAATTTGCTTTTGAATCTTTAGGCACTGCAATTGAAACTTTACATTTAGAAAAGCCTAAACGTTCTACAAAATCTAAATCACTTCCTTTTTCTATTAAAACATTCTCTCCAATAATAGCAGCATCTACTACTCCATCTCTTAAATATTGGGGAATATCTCCATTTCTCAAATAAAAAACCTCTACAGGGAAGTCTCTTGCTGCAGCTTTTAGTTGGTCTTTTCCATTATCGATAGAAATACCAATGTCTTTTAAGATTCTCATTGAATCTTCATTTAATCTTCCTGATTTTTGTACTGCAATTCTTAAATAACTCATTTTTTAATTTTAATTTAAATAGAATTTGAGCAAATTCGGTTTAAAAATAAAAACCTGTTTGATTTGCTCAAACAGGTTTATAAATATCTTGATTTTATTCAATACATTTTTAAATCGCTTGAGAGCAATTGTAAAAATGATGATTATGATTTTGAATAAATGTCATTTACTTTTTTTATTGTTGCAAATATCTTACTTTTATTTTAATTACACCAAAAACTAAAGCTGAAAATTTTTATTAAATATTAATCTATTATTTTTTTTAGTAAAGTAAATATGTTCTTTTCTATTGTATCTACTGTTCCATCAGCAAAAAACACATTTTTAATATCTTTAATTAAAGCCTCTTTCTCTGTTTGTGTAAAATCATTTTCAGATAAGTATTGTTGTATTTTATTTAAGTTGGTTTCTTCAGAATCTATAACAACTTCTGTATGAATTTTGTTATACATTTTTTCATCTACCCTGTTTAGAATATAATCTTGCTCTTCTTTTGATTCAAAATGATTGCAATGTGCAGCAAAAAGAAGTACATAAACTTCAAATTCTTTTTTACTCCAATTTAGCTTATTCATTTTTCTAAATTATTTTACAGTATCGTAATTATCATCCCAATTTTTTGGTTTAGGATCATGTAATTTGCCCAAAGATTTTGCAACAATCATAGAAACAGTAGCATCTCCTGTTACATTTACGGTTGTTCTACACATGTCTAAAGGTCTATCTACAGCAAAAATAAGTGCTAAACCAATAGGTAATAATTCTGCAGGAAAGTTAATTGATTCTAAAACGATTACTAACATAACCATACCTGCACTTGGCACAGCTGCAGAACCAATAGAAGCTAATAAAGCTGTAGCAACAATTATTAATTGGTTAGAGAAAGATAACCCTTCTGGCCAAACAACTTGCATAATAAATACTGCTGCAATTGCCTGGTACAAGCTTGTACCATCCATATTAATAGTAGCCCCAACAGGTAAAACAAAACCAGAAACCTCTTTATCTACACCAAGGTGTTCTTCTACTCTCTCCATAGTTACAGGTAAAGTTGCAGCGCTAGAACTTGTAGAAAATGCTAATAATTGAGCTGGACTAATTTGTTTTAAAAACCAAATTGGTGATTTCTTTGTATACACGCTTACCAATAAAAGATAGAACCCAATCATTAATAATAATCCTCCAACAACACATAATGCATAAACTAAAAGTTTTAATAAAATTTCAGTGTCATCAAAAGCAATTATAACGTTTGCCAATAATGCAAAAACAGCATATGGAGCAAATAACATTATCAAATCTACCATTTTCATTACTACTTCATTTAAAGAATCAAAGAAATCCATTAAGGGTTTTGCTTTTTTTTCTGGAATTAATAGTAAAGAAATACCAACAAATAGTGCAAAGAAGATAATTTGCAGCATACTTGCATTACCTAGTGCATTAAAAATATTGCTTGGAAAAATATCTACTAAAGCTTGTAATGGTCCTGCATCGTTTTGAGCAGAAGCTTTTGTTAACTTATCTACAACTCCAGATGAAGTTTCATATTTCGCTTTAATTTTTTCAATTGTATCACTAGACATTCCTGTGCCTGGCTTTACCAAGTTTACAATTCCAAGACCAATAACAATGGCAACTAAAGTAGTTATCATATAAATAATCATTGTTCGTAAACCCATTTTCTTAATTTTAGAAATATCTTTTAAATCTGATATCCCTTTTATTAAAGAAGCCAATATTAATGGAACAGCAATTAGCTTTAGAAGATTGATAAATATAGTTCCAAAAGGTTTAATCCAGTCAATTACAAAACCTTTACCACCATCGATTGAATTCATTAAAAACCCAAAAAGGATTCCCAATACCATTCCAATTAAAATCTTCCAGTGTAATGCTAATTTTTTCATGTAATTAAAATTTATAGGTGTTGAAATATAAAACTATTATTAGAAATAAAATAATATTTAAATTAAAGTATAGATTTGTAGCAAGAAGTGTAAATTTCTTCATAGATAGGTAAAATATTATCTAAAGAAAACATTTTAGTATGTGCTTTTGCATTTTCTTTAAATTTATTTAAAATACTGTCGTCTTGTAATATTTTAAGTGTGTTCTTAGCCATATCATCTACATCTCCTAAGTTACTTAAATACCCAGTTTTACCATGAATGTTAACTTCTGGTAAACCACCTGTATTTGTAGAAATTACTGCTGTTTTAGCTGCCATTGCCTCTAAAGCAGCTAACCCAAAACTTTCTGTCTTGGAAGGCAATAAGAAAACATCAGAATAACAAAGTATTTTATCAATTTCTGTGCTATTTCCTAAGAAAAAAACTTTTTTTCTTAAATTTAATTTTTTCGTTAAAGCCTCTGCTTTTGCTCTTTCTGGCCCTTCACCAATCATTAATAGTTTAGATGGGATTTCTTTTTGAACTCTATAAAAAATATTAATAACATCTTCTACTCTTTTTACTGGCCTAAAGTTACTTATGTGTGTTATGATTTTTTCTTCAGGTTTTGCCAATGCTATTCGCCTACATTCTTCCTCTCCAGCCTTATCATATTTTTCTGTATCAATAAAATTATAAACCACTTCTATATTTTTTTTAATAGTAAAGAGTTTATTTGTTGTTTCTTTAAGATTATTAGAAACTGCTGTAACAATGTCTGAGTTATTAATACTAAATTCTACTGCTGTTTTATAGTTTGGATGACTACCCACAAGTGTTATGTCTGTTCCATGAAGAGTAGTCACTACTTTTACTTGAATACCTTTTTCCAATAACATTTGTTTAGCCATAAATGCGGCATATGCATGTGGAATTGCATAATGTACATGTAATATTTCGAGGTCATATTTTTGAACAACTTCTACCATTTTACTAGATAAAGCTAATTCGTAAGGTTGGTATTGAAAAAGTGGATATTCTTCAATTAAAACTTGATGAAAATGTAAATTATGGGATATAAAGTCTAAACGTACAGGTTGATTATAAGTAATAAAATGTACCTCATGGCCTTTATCAGCTAAAGCCATACCAAGCTCAGTAGCTACTACTCCACTTCCACCAAAGGTGGGATAACAAACGATACCAATTTTCATAGTTTATTTATAAATTAGGTTGATTTATCGTAAAAAAGATGTATTCATTAAAGAATGTAAATATAAAAGTTCTAACACACTTTGACATTAAATAAAATCATAAATTCTGTTTACTATAACTATTAAAATAAAAAAGAGTTGTGCTTAAAAACACAACTCTTTAATAATATTTTGTAATACTTATTTAGTAATCTCCTATTGTAACAGGATTTTGATTTAAAGCACTTTCTAATTGCTCATCATTTGGTGCTTTACCATGCCAAGCATGTGTATGCATCATAAAATCGACTCCATTACCCATCATTGTTTCTAATAAAATACAAACTGGCTTTCCTTTACCTGTTAAAGATTTTGCTTCAACTAAGCTTGCTAAAACAGCTTCTATATCATTACCTTCTTTAACTTCTATTACATCCCAACCAAACGCTTCAAACTTTGCTTTTATGCTACCCATTGGTAAAACATCGTCAGTAGCTCCATCAATTTGTTTTCCATTTAAATCAATAGTAGCAATTAAGTTATCTACTTTTTTAGCTGATGCATACATAATTGCTTCCCAGTTTTGACCTTCTTGCAATTCTCCATCACCATGTAAAGAATAAATTAATTTATCATCGTTATTTAATTTCTTAGCCTCTGCAGCACCAAGTGCAACAGATAAACCTTGACCTAAAGAACCAGATGCAATTCTAATACCTTCTAAACCTTCATGAGTAGTTGGATGCCCTTGTAAACGAGAATCAATTAATCTAAACGTATTCAACTCTTCTACAGGAAAAAATCCACTATGAGCCAAAACACTATAATAAACAGGAGAGATATGCCCATTAGAAAGAAAAAATAAATCTTCATTTTTACCATCCATGGTAAAGTCTGTAGAGTAATCCATTACTTCTTGATACAAACAGGTAAAAAACTCTGCACAGCCTAAAGAACCTCCTGGATGACCAGAATTTACTTTATGTACCATCCTTAAAATATCTCTACGTACTTGTTGCGTAAAATTTTGTAATTCTTGTGTTGTTGGCATTTTTTCTAAAATAATTTTATATGGCAAAAATACAAAAGAGATTTACTTTCTAAAGAAATAAAAATTTATTTATTGATGTTTTATTAACAGAACGTATTTTATGTTTTTTGCTTCTTCTTTTTTGCTGCAGTAAACAATACATTGTTTAAAATTAACCTGTAACCAGGTGATGTTGGATGTAAATCTAGTTCCGTCTTTGGGTCTCCTACTCTATGTGTATAATCTTCAGGATCATGGCCTCCATAAAAAGTAAACATTCCCTTACCTTTTGTACCGTGAATATACCTTGCTTCTCTATTGGTTTTGTTTTCTCCTAAAACTAGTACATTAGATTTTACAGTATTTCTGTCAAAAGAAGTAGTCTGCCCCATAAAACCTTTTACTAAAGTTGTATGGTTTTGAGTTAACATAGTTGGTACAGGATCCCACTTTGCAGAGAATTCAATTAACGAAAAGTAATCTGAAGTTTTAGGAATTCTACGTTTTCTTGTCATATCTATAGAAGAAAACTCATATTGGATAGGGCTATTTTCCAATTGAAAGTCTTTAAATGCAAACGTTTTATTGTAGTTAATTTTAGATTGATAATTTAAGGTAGATGCATCTCCATCAAACATAGCCTCTACTATATCTACACCTTCTGCAGACAAAGCAATATCAAAACTATCTGTTGCAGAACACATCGCAAACATAAACCCTCCACCAACTACGTAATCTCTTATCTTTTTAGCAACTGCCAATTTTTCTTCAGATACCTTATTAAAACCTAATTCTTTAGCTAAACCCTCAGCATTTTTTTTACCTTCTATATACCAAGGTGCAGTTCTAAAAGAACCATAAAATTTACCATATTGCCCAGTAAAATCTTCATGATGTAAGTGCAACCATTCATAAATTAATAATTTATCTGCTAACAAATCTTTATCATAAATAACGTCAAAAGGGATTTCAGCATAGGTTAAAACCATGGTAACAGCATCATCCCAAGGCATTTTATCTTTAGGCGAATAAACTGCAATTTTTGGCGCTTTTTCTAATGTAACTGCATCTTGATTAGAAGAAAGGGATGCAATTTCTTGAAGAATTAATTGTGCTTTAGCATCAGAAATTATTTGATAAGAAACTCCACGAATTTTGCATTCGTTTTCAATAGCCTTATTGTTTTCTATCAAAAAAGCACCTCCATCATAATTTAGCAACCATTTTGATTTTAAACCAGCTTCTAAACTAAAATAAACAATTCCATAGGCTTTAAGATGATTTTTTTGATTGTCATCATCCATAGGAACATAAATAAATGATGCCCATAAAGAGTTTGAAATCAGTAAAAAAACAGCTATTAATAATATTTTTTTCATATCAAAAACTAAAATACACAATTACTTTAATGCAATTGTGTATTTCATTTAATTTATAAATTATTTAAGTTTTAGAATGGTACATCATCATCACTTCCAAATGCATCTTTTGGTTCTATTCTTTGGTTTATAGAAAATTCATCAGGGAAATCTGCATTCATAGAGGATTGGAATTCAGAACTAAAGCCTTCTTCTAAATCAGAGAATTTTGCTAAATGACCTGTAAACTTCAATCTAATATTATCTAAACCACCATTTCTGTGTTTGGCTACAATAAATTCCCCTTGCCCTTCACATGGTGTATGTTCATCATCATCCCATTCTGTCATTCCATAATATTCTGGTCTAAATATAAAGCTTACAATATCTGCATCTTGCTCAATTGCGCCAGATTCACGTAAATCTGATAATAATGGTCTTTTTGATCCCCCACGTGTTTCAACTGCTCTTGACAACTGAGATAAAGCAATTACTGGTACAGAAAGTTCTTTTGCTAATGCTTTTAAGTTTCTAGAGATAGTAGAAATTTCTTGCTCTCTATTTCCTCCACCTTTTCCATTTCCTCCGGCAGTCATTAATTGTAAGTAATCAATTACAATAATTCTTACATTATGTTGAGATACTAAACGTCTTGCTTTTGCTCGTAAATCAAATATTGATAAAGAAGGGGTGTCATCAATAAAAATTGGTGCATCAGATAGTTTTTTCACTTTCACATTTAACTGTTCCCATTCATGAGGCTCTAGATTTCCTTTTCTTAATTTTTCTGACGTTAAACCCGTTTCTGAAGAAATCATCCTTGTAATTAACTGTACTGAAGACATCTCTAAGGAGAAAACTGCAACTGCATGATTAAAGTCTATAGCCATGTTTTTAGCCATAGAAATTACAAATGCTGTTTTACCCATACCTGGTCTTGCAGCAATAATAATTAAATCTGAAGGTTGCCAACCAGAAGTTAACGCATCTAATTTTGTAAAACCAGTAGCTAAACCAGACATCCCCTCTTGATTCCCTATTTCTTGAATCTTTTTTAAGGCTTGTTTAACAAGTGATCCAGCATCTTCTGAACTCTTTTTTAAGTTACCTTGAGTAACTTCAAACAACTTACCTTCTGCTTCATCTAACAAATCAAAAACGTCTGTAGATTCGTCATAAGAACTTTCTATAATTTCTGATGAAATTGAAATCAATTTTCGCTGAATATATTTTTGTAAAACTATTCTCGCATGAAATTCAATGTGCGCAGAAGAAGCAACTTTCTGAGTTAAACGTATTAATGAAAAATCGCCACCAACCATTTCTAATTTTCCATTCTTTTTCAATAAGTTAGAAACTGTTAAAATGTCTATGGGTTGTGAATTTTGAAACAATTCATAAATAGCAGCATAAATTTCTTGATGTTTTGCATCGTAAAAAGCATCAGAATGTAAAATATCTATTACATCATCTATACCCTTTTTATCAATCATCATTGCACCTAACACAGCTTGTTCTAACTCTAATGCTTGTGGGGGGATTTTTCCTTTTTCAAGGCTTATGATTCTAGATTTATCAATCTTCTTTCCTGCTATCGTACTTGTTTTTTCCATTAACACAAATGTACTTTTTTAGGTTGACTGGCCTTTATTTTTATCAAGATTAATTTGTAAACATTTATTGTAAACAAAATTGTTATTATCTTGTTAATAACCAGTGATCTTTAAAATTGAATTGCTATTTTTACCCTAATGAAATGGAATAAAAAACATTTAATTATTGCCTTATTATTACCTATTCAAATACTTTTAATGCGTTTGGCAGAAAATAATCCTGCTTTTATTGAGCGTTTTT
>Ga0233438_10003933_pt1 | contig 13380 bp, 4 predicted proteins | sample SI_123_September_FD_182720 | JGI IMG/M metagenome (GOLD analysis project Ga0233438, IMG submission 182720) | Seawater microbial communities from Saanich Inlet, British Columbia, Canada - SI_123_September2016_10_MG | ecosystem: Environmental > Aquatic > Marine > Inlet | place: Canada: British...
TGTTCTATTTTCTGAAGTGATTTTCACGATGTAAATTCCATTAATTATAGACGGTAATGAAATATCATTCACTCCATTTCCTTGAAATGAAGAGCTTAACACTTCTTGTCCAAGTAAATTGTAAATTCTAATATTTGCTACTCCTTTTTGAATACCCACAACACGAAGGGTTTCTCTATTATAGGAGTAAATGCTCAAATTATTGTTTGTTGCCAAATCATTGGTACTCATAGTACTTGAAGTCGTATGCAAGTAAAAACGTCCAATTCCAGAAAGATCATTCTCAAGTGTAGTGTTAAAATTAGTATCTGACTCTAAAAGAGTAAAACTATTGTCTTGTGTGTCTTCTAGATAAATATTCATTCCTTCAGGGAAGTTATTTTTTGAAGCTTCTATAGAAATAGAACTTCCAGAAATTGCATTAATACCCAAAGGAATAATCGTGTTCTCAAAATCATTTTCTGGTAAGGATTGCACTTGATAATTTTTTCCTTCACTATCAGCTACTAAATGCGTGTAAATGGCTAGAGGATTAGCAACTCCATTAAATAACTCTCCTTCATAACCAACATCAAATCCTAAAGTCATATTTTCTATATAATAGATTTTAGCCTCTCTTACATCTGATTGATTAGATAGTGTAAGATGCATCTCTGGTCTACTTACTGTTCTTTGAAAAGTACCTCCACTGCCAGCTTGGTTAGATTCAGCAAAGTTAAATGTACCTCCAGCTGCATTTGCTTTTATAAAAAATCCTTGTGCAGGAGCGATTACCATAGCATCAGCTAACGTTTTTACTTCATAGGCTCCACTAGCACCTGTTGCTTGATTCCATACCCACAGGTTTTGTGTTTCTGAAACAGCAGCTTCATTAGCTAAAAAAGTTGCACTTGCAACGTGAGATGTGTAAGGATTTCCAAGAAGGTTGAAACGATTTCCAGCATTAGAAAGCGTTACATTAACACCAGCATCAGCAACATTTAATGTACCTGTAAAAGAAACATCTCCTGCAGAACTTCTCTTAACAGAATATCCTGAACCGGCAGTGAAAGTTGCATCAACATCGCCAGCTTGCATATAACCCCAAGAATCATCACTGGTTACATAAGGGGCAATACCTCTATTAGATCCCGTCCCTGAAGCAATACTGTTAGCAGTGACATAAGCATCATTATAGGTTTCTCCTGCTACAGGTGATGAAACTAAATACCAATTAGTAGTGGCTAAATCTCTGTTGTAAGTTACATCTCCTGAAGATGTACCATTTACTATTAAAGAACCGCCTGCAGTGATGTTTACACCATCTGGTTCTGTAATTGTTAAATTATTAATTTCAGCTTCAGTTGTTGCTCCAATAATTGGTGCGGTACCAACATCAGGAATAATAACATTGTCAGTTGCAGATGGAACTGTGTTAATATCCCAGTTTGCAGCAGTTGCCCAATCTGAATCATCATTAACATCATTACCATCCCAAGTAATATCTGATAAAACATCTGCGTTTGATGTTTCAGCATTGAGTATTAAAGAGCTCAAATGCCCTCCAGCATCTCCAAACGTAATTGAGACTGTATTGTTTAGGTCAAGGAGACCTATTGGAACGGAGATTTCTATAGTTCCAAAAAAAGTATCTCTTGATGCTTGGTCATACCCTTTCCAATTAATTGGTACAGGAATTGATACATTATTAAATAAAACAGTGGGCGATTTAGATTTATCATGTGCTCGACCAATACTCATAGAAAGTTTTGCAAATCCAGAACTTCCAAGGGCCACACTATTGAAAGTATAATCAATTGGGGTATTTGCCTGGATTTGCTGCAAATGGGTAGTACTATAATAATTTACAGACTCGATGGTCTTATCAAAACCAAGCGACTCCGAAAAAGTATATTCTATTACTACTGTTTCGTTTTTTTTGAGTGTATAGCTTTCCTTAAATTCTGTAAAAGATTGAGTTGTATAAACTGCATCGACACCAGGATTAACGATTAAAGATTTAATTCCAACATTCGAAATTTCAGGAAGGTTTCCATGTAATTTTAAGTTAATGGAATGATCAAAATCATCTAAATTGTTAAAGGCCACATATAATTTATCGTTATTTGCAAATGCCTGAGCAAGAACGTCCTTATTACCTGAACGAATTAATACTCTATCTCCAGCAACATCTTTCCATAATTCATAAAAATGAATTCTACTAGTGAATTCCCAACCTGTAATTTGGTCTGTAGGTACTCCAAACGGGATTGGCTTATATAGCACAGCTTTGTATGGTAGATAGTTGTTTGCTTGTGTGATATTCCATGTGCTTTTTCCAGTAGTAAATGGGATAGCAATTTCCATTCGATCCGTTCTTTCTAAAAGTCCAAAAAGTATCGAGTTTTGAGAACGTATCGACTGAACATTATTGATATCAGTATAATCACCATCTACAATACCTCCAAATTCAGTAATGCCATGTGGTTTAATAATTCCCCATTTATGATAACTATAGGTTTCAATCAAATCTAGAATGGCTTCCATATTACTGCCAGATCTTCGGGTATCTTGCCCATACTGATTAATTCCATCGTATAGGTGAGTTGAAAAAATATCAACATCAGCTCCAGCTATATCCATAAACATTTTCATGTTTTTATCCCAAACAGAAAAATCAGTTTCTTCAAAAGATGGAAATGCAGCAGAATATCCAAGGATTTTCATATTATCTAACTCTGGAGCGGCATGAATTTTTTGCCCAACATGCTTAAAAAATTGAGCCATTTCTAGCTTTACTCTGGCCTCTGCAGTAGCATCCCAGTCCGGTTCATCATAAAAATCTAATGCGTGAATAAAAGGCTCGTTCATGGGCTCGTAATATTCAGGTCTTGAGTTAGTCGTTGCAAAATTTTTATAATACTCTACCGTCCAATCAGCAAATGCTTCAGGATCAAGTCCTTCATAATAGACATTATAGGGGTGGTCGGTGGCCACATATCTTCTAACTTCGCGCAAATCTGTATTTCCACCAGAAATCGCGGCTGGGTAGACACCAACTGTGCCGGTGCCGGCCCAAGTTTCAGTTCCGTCAGTACTTTTGTTATATCCTGCTGGTCCATAAAATTGTCGCCCGCTTTGACTCACATTATAATTTGTGTAAAAATCAGATTCTACATCACTAGAACTTGCATGAATATTAAAATATTTACTACGATCTAAAGTTGAAATCCCTCCAATTTCTCGCTTGACTTTTGGAAAGATATCTACTTTTGAGATCATGCTAACTTTTTTTACATTTACGGCTGTGAGCTCACTACTACTACTTAAAGATTGAGCTTGAAAAAACCCGTAAATACTGCTTGTTGAAGCATTAAATACGTCCGTCTCTATTCCATTATAGTGGCCAATACTTGATGAAGTGCCATCAGTTACATTAAGAAGCTTTGCAGATATTGTTGAAGATGCTGCATCCGTACCAAGTGTAAGGGTTACCAAAAGCGCCAAATCATCTGTTGTTCCACTTCCTTGACATTCCAAAATTGTTAAAGAAGTTTCTGAACTTAAGGCATTACTATTTGTATTGTTACGAAGTTGAAGTAAACCCTCAAGTGTGCTAGATAAAAAAACTGTTGATGATGGTGGATTTGAACTCCCAACATCACTTGATGCACTAAAACCAATTTTTATCAAAGGGTTGCTTACTGCAGTTAGAGTTCCAGTAAAATTCAAATCTACTCTAAACGTTATTTGATCGCCAACTTCAGAAAGGGAAAATGGCTGTTCCCAGGCCGCTCTTTGCCAGTCCAGTGTGTTCGTTACTATCCCTGTGGCTGATACAACTGACCATCCTGATTGGGCATCCCAATTAGTTTGACCGGAAAGTACTCCATCAGTAAACCCCTCATCGGATATAAAATTGACATTTTGCCCTTGAATCGAATTAATGCAAATGATAAAAACTACTATTTGAATGACTTGAAGAATTCTTAACATATCTATATTTTTAATTAGCAGTATCTATAATTTTTTCCACATCTAAAATTAGAGAACTTAAATGCCCACCAGTATCTGGAAAAGTGACACGAACGGAATTGTTTTGTTTAATTAATTCTATGGGAACAGGAATTTCTATAGCCCCAAAGAATTTTTTTCTGTTGGCCTGGTCATAGCCTTTCCAGTTCAAAGGAACCTCAACTTTACTGCCATTAACAAAAACTTCAGGAGTTTTTGACAAATCATGCCCCCTACCTATACTCATACTTAGTTTGGCAAAACCAACTCCAAGGGCAACATCATTAAATTCAAATACCAACTCATTATCAGCTTCAATTGGAACCAAGTAATTACTACTGTAGTAGCGTTTGGATTTAATTTGGTTTTTGAATGTAATACTATTTTTTAAATTAAATTCTAGAACTATTGTCTCTGCAGGATCTATAGAAAATACTTCAGGGATACTGCTAACAGTTTTTTCATAATATAGAGGAAAATCCTCCTTGTAAATGGTTAACGACTTAACCAATAAATCAATAATATTAGATTTTATTGATTCGATATCTAATGCAACTTGTTGAGCATTATCGTCCAAGTTATTTAGTGCAACAAATAATTTTTTTTCATCCAAAAAGGCTTGGACTTGAATATCAGGGTTTGATGTTGAAACGAAAACTCTTTTTCCTTTAACCCCTTTCCAAAGTTCATAAAATTGAATTCGATTAGTATATACCCAACCTGTAATTTGATTTTTTGGCACACCCATATTTTCTGCACGCCATAGAACGGCTTTATATGGTAAATAATTATTTGCTTTATTAATGTGCCATTTGGCATTATCTGTTGTGAATGGGATGGAAATTTCTAGTCGATCTTCACGGTCCAGCAATCCAAAAATCATAGCGTTTTGAGATCGAATTGATTGCATATTTCGAATTAAGGAAAATTCAGAAACCTCGATTCCACCATACTCTGTAATCGCATGAGGTTTAATAAACCCCCAACGTTGGTGACTGTATGTTTCAATTAGGTCCATAATGGCTTCGTTGTTACTTCCTGAGCGTTTGTTTTCCTGCCCCACTTGGTTGACACCATCATATAGATGATAGGAAATTGCATCAAGTTCATCTCCAGCGATGTCCAAGAAAAGCCCCATGTTGGTTTCCCAGTTTTTAAAATCTTTTAATTCAAAAGATGGCCATGCAGCGCTATAACCCATAACCTTGATATTTTTCAAACTCGGTTCTGCATGAATCTTTTCTGCAAGTGCCCTAAAAAGTTTAGACATTTCTGTTTTAACCCGTAATTCAGCAACAGGATCCCAATCTTTTTCTTCATAAAAATCTTTGGCATGAACAAAAGGCTCATTCATTGGCTCATACCACAATGGTCTGTTATTTTCCTTAACATTTTTGAAATATTCAACTGCCCAGTCCGAAACCGCCTCTAAGTCAATACCCTCTTTGTATAAATTCCGAGGATGTTCTGTGGCGACATACCGATTTACGGGCTTTAGGTTTTCGTCATTTTTATTTTTGGATTTTGGATACGCGCCAACTTCTCCCATCAATTTTTTGGCGTCTATTCCAGGGCCATAAAATCCTCTTCCTGACTGTTCAACATTATATTCTTTATAAAACGACTCGAGCAATGGAGAGCTTCCAGGAGCATGAATGGTGAAATATTTTGTGCGATCTAGTTCTGAAATATGGCCAATAAATTTTTGTGCTGAAGGTTCAACCAATACTACACTAACTTGAGCATTCAAACCATTAACCATGGCCAAAAATAATGTTGTGATATAAATTTTAAGTTTAAAAGTCATTTAAAAAGGTTTTCTCTGTATTTTTAGTATAGACTATTCTACTTCGTAAATTTTTATATCGTCAATGTATACAACACCAATTTTCTGAAATCTAAAGGAAAAGAAATATTGCCCAGACTCATTTGGACTCCATATTTTTACGGCTTCTTTATTGACTGTTACCCATTCACCTCTCGGAAGATCATTAACAGATGTCCAAAACCCTTCTCCTGACCATTGACCAGATTTAAAGACCTCAGGGAATATATTGGTATCTGTATAATTGGTATCAATCCAAATTTTAAATTCAATAGTATAACTTTTTTCACTATCCAAATCAAATAACGATGTTGGCGCATTACTAAATGCCCTACATCTCGCGTTGGCTGTAGCTTCCATTTTCATGCTGTACTGGCCCGCAGCTGGATTATCAGATGGGTAAGTAATCGCGCCTTGGTTGTCCCAATCCCATGCAGTGGGATTTTCCCATCCAATGCCACCATCTTCAAAGCTGTATATGTCTTGGTTTGCTATACTATGAAGCGTGACCACTTCATTAGAAAATGCAGGAACAAGGACGCCATTTGTTCTGGCCAAGTCACCGTCACCGTCGTAAATGAGTGTAGCATAGGACAATAAATTAGGATTTACACTAGGGGTGATTTTAACAACTCTATTGTCGTTTGAGTCGATAGTAATACTTGTAATTTCAACGTCATTGCCATCTACTGTAAATGTGAAATTATTTAACAAATCATTACTAGATTGAAGTGGTAAATTATACTTTAAATCTATTACACCCTCCACATCTTCTACTAAACTAATGATTGTAGGAGGTTCTAAGTTTTCAGTAACATTGATATAGTTTTGTAGACGAAGCGTATCCGCAGTACCTTCTGGATATTGCCGCCAAGAAATTAGCTCAACATCATAAGTGCCAATTGAAGGATAAGTGACCGAAATGGAACTCACATCATCGTCTTCTTCAATACTTATTCCACCTGCTGAAGACGGATCGCCGCCTGGAAATGTCCATTTTCGTCGGTTGGGACTCCCTTGTGAAACGTCTTGAAATGTAATGGTGCCGCCTTCATACATTGTTATTTGTGTTGGTGTTTCTTCCTGAAAACTAGATTCAATAGACAACACATCAAAATTTGTTTGAATGAAATATAGAACCGTCACATTGAAAGTTGTATCGAGTTGTACAGTAGAATCTATAAATTCATCTTTCAAATTCACTTCAAACTGACCAAGTTCATCAAACTGTACTTGGACAAGTTCAACTTGAGAGGGGTCTCTTCCTTCAAGATTAATTATGGAAGCTGATTCTGGGATGGTCCAACTTCTATTGCTTACACCCTTGGATAAATCCGCAAAGGAAGCAAAATCATCTCTTTGAATTCTTTTATCTCCAGTAGTGGCCAGCGCATCTGAGAAATTGTTGTATTCCGGAATCGCATCGTCCTTTTGACAAGCAATGACTCCAAATAATACAAAACTTATAATTGCTATTTTGTTGATGGGTGTTTTCATAAAATTGTATTTTAATATATTTATTGTAAAAAAATATTTTTAGTTGAAAAGATCTGGATTCGAATTCTGTTCTGTCGACGGAATTGGAAAATAATTATGAGTTCCTGGCTGATATGAATTAGCTGCATCCTCAAATTCTCTAAGTGCCGTTTCTTCAGTAAAATTGGTGTGAATAACTGGATCAAATTCATTTAGGTTTTTCTGAATTAAAACGTAACGTCTTGAAGCTAAACGATCATATTGCTCTTGTACTTTCCCCCATCGTGTTAAATCTTCCCATCTCGTATCATGCCCTTCAAACATAAGCTCCAGTGGACGTTCTACCCACATAATGTGTTCCATTAAACTTTCTGGGTCATAATCAGCTGAATTAAGTAAAACCACACCAGCTCTTTGTCTTATATCATTAATCTGCCCAAGGGCATCATCATAGGAACTATTTAGCATGAGTAAACATTCAGCATATAAAAGTTTAATGTCTGCTAGTCTGATTGCCCGTTCATTAATCCCAGAAATAGATTGATCGCTCTCCCTGATTAGGGTCCAGTTTTGGAATTTTTTTAAATAAGAGGCTTCAAAATTATTATACCCTCCACCTTGATTTGATGGTCTTTGGTATAATGTTGAATTATCATCGTCAGCAATGGCTATTGACATAGAAGTTCTGATGGAATAGTCAGCGTTTCCTGTTCTATTGGCATTGATTGAATTATTAATATCCATTACATCATTTTTAAACAACATGGTCATATAATACGAAGGCATAATGGTTCTATATCCACCACCTTGTGTTGTTGCTAGTGTTCTAGCTCGAGACGTAGCTTCTGAGCCCAGTGGACCATCCGCTGCGCCATTTGATGTTCCTTGCTTTAGTTCTGTAGAAAATGCGACTTCAAAAATAGATTCACTGTTCATTTCATTATCTTCATCAAAATTATCTCCAATATTTGGTGTTAAGCTGTATAGATTACTATCTAATATTTCTTTAAATTTATCTTTTGCAGCTCCGTAGGCATGCTCATTAATGTGCAACTTACCAAGCATGGCAGTCGCTGCGCCCCATGTAGCTCGTCCCAAATCTTGATTATTCTGGTATTGTTGAGGCAAGTTGTTATAAGCGAATTCTAAATCGGATAGAATCAAATTATAAACATCTTGTGCAGGTGATGGTGATTTATAAAAATCATCACTAGACTCAGGTACAGTGGTATGTATAATCACACTTCCTCCGTTATAGCCTCGATACAAAGAATAATAGAAAAATCCTCTCAAAAATCTTGCCTCTGCTTCAATTTGATTTTTAGTTGAGATAGATAAGTCAATTTTATCTAAATTTACAAGCACTTGGTTGGATCGATATATACCAATATAACAATCGCGCCATCGTTTTTTAACAATATCAGAATTTTCATTGAAAGCTAGTTTATTTAGACCAATGGCATTCGCATTCCAATTGTTGGGTCTTCCTGTATCTGACCTTACGGGATGTTGAGTGGCAGATGATCCACCAAAAAGGCCATCAAGTTGTAATGCAGCATAAGTGGCTATCAACCCTTGTTGAACATCATTTTCTGTAGACCAAAAAGAATCAGCACTTAAATTGTTGGGGTTTTCTATATTTAGTTGATCATCGCTACAACTGCAAATCATAGCAATTGTAGTCATAACTACTATATTTAATTTATTTAGTTTCATTTTTCTAGGATTTAAAAAATTAAAATGTAATTGAGATACCAGCGCTGTAATTTGCAGTAACTGGATAGTTTCCTCTATCTAGCCCCCTATTAAAAGGATTGTCACTTCCAACTTCTGGATCAAATCCAGAGTACTTGGTCCAAGTGATGGGGTTTTGAGCATTTATATAAACTCGAAAGTTTTCTATCCCAATTTTATCAAGTAAATTGTTTTGTAAAGAGTAACCAAGGATAATATTTCGAACTCTTAAAAAGGAACCATCCTCCAAGAAATAATCTGTTGAGGTTTGAACATTGGGGTGTTCTATGTTTGAACGAGGAGTTGGAATGTTGGATGTCGGATTATCATCGGTCCAACTGTACACCAAATCACTATGTCGTTTTGTGCTATATGCATATTGTTTTTGACCGTTGTAAATGGTATTTCCACTCACGCCATAGAATTGTACAGAAAAATCAAAATTCTTGTAATTAGCATCTATATTAAACCCTATTTCGAAATCTGGTTGATAAGACCCTTTGTAAACCTTATCATTGTTATTTAATTCTCCATTACCGTCTGTATCTACATACTTTAAGTCTCCTTTTTGTGCATTCGGGTCTAGGAGTTGATAGGCTGCCAGTTCTTCATCTGTTTTAATGGTTCCATTGGTTTCATAAACTTTAAAGGCGCCAACAGGCAAACCTGCTTCCAGAACAGCCACAGGCTCCGTTTGATTGATTCTTATAATATTTGGATAACCATCAAAAACAACCTCACCTTCTCTTGAAAGTTTTACAACTTTATTTTCATTCTTAGTGAAATTTACACCAAATTTTGTGGAAACTGCTCCAAATTCGTGATTGTAATAAGCGTTGATTTCAATACCTCTGTTTCTTAAGTCTCCAATGTTGGTTAAAAAACGATCATAAGTTTCTCCATTCACAGGAGTTGAACCTGCCGAAATTGGTGTCGTAATAGCAAGTAGCATATCCTCTTTGTCTTGTTCATAAATATCAATTTCAAGTCCTGCTTTACCTCTTTTAAATTTTAAATCTAATCCAATATTTTTACTGATATTTGACTCCCACTTTAAATTTGGGTCTGCATATCCTGGTTGTGTCAGGCCAGAAATTAAACTGGGGTCCTCTCCAAGTATATAATCTACATTAGAAATAACTACAGGGCTGAAGCCATAAGGTGGAATTCTATCGCTTCCTGTGGTGCCATAACCAAGCCTCAATTTTGCCATGGTTATGGTGTTTTTTAAGTTTTTAAAGAAGGGTTCATTTGAGAAATTCCATCCTGCAGAAATTGAGGGGAAGTTTCCGTATTTTTGATTTCCAAAATTACTGGATCCATCTCGTCGCACAACAAGACTCAAAAGGTACTTCCAGTTGTAATTGTAATTGATTCTGCCTAAGTAGGATACACTTTCGGTTTTGTTTATGGTTTGTGTCCCAATAATAGGCTCACCATTGCCTAAAACAGGCGTTAGGTTGCTTGTGATGTTATTGGCACCTGTTCGATAAAACTCGTATCGAGACGATTCATAGGTATTACCAATTAAAAAATTAAGATGATGTTTTTTAAAGCTTTTAATGTAGTTTAGGGTAAATTCATCAATGCTTCTTGTACTAGTAGCATCACCCAGTCTAAGTTGAGCATTTAAGTTACTAGCTCCAAGATTAATTTCACCAAGTCCATTCAATATTTCAAAACTTGGTTGGAAAAAGCGATCTTTCTTGTTATAATAAGATCTACCGATATTGGCCCTAGCGGTTAGCCCTTCAATAATTTCGTACCCAAGCTGAATATTTCCATTGAAGTTATTGATTTTGTTAGAGCTTTCTTGCTTGAGTTTTCCAGCAAAATTAGAGATTCTTTCCGTATTATTTTGGTCTTCAGAATCGGTTTCAAAAACATCAGCATTTAGATCAAATGGGGGTCTGTATGGGGGGAGTCTTATGGCATCATAGATTATGCCGTAGGGTTCTCGCTTTTGTTCGCTAAAATTTACACTCAAATTTGCCTGTGCTGTAAATTTACCTTTTTTGAATCCCGTGTTGCTTCTTAATGATTGTTTATTAAAATCAGAATTAATCAGAGACCCTGTTTGATTGAAAAATGCTCCAACCACACTATATGTTAATCCATTTTTCCCTCCACTAACATTTAGAGAGTGATTTTGAATAGGAGCAGCATCCACTTGAAGAAGTCCCATCCAATCCGTATTGTATTCTAAGCCATCTGGATTTTGATCCAAAGGATTGAAGTTTATATCATCATATCTATATAGGATGTCATTAATGTAAAGGGCCTCTAAGGTGTTTGCTAGTGGAATCCCTGATGTAATATTTTGGACACCATAATAGGTGTCTAAACTCACTTTCATTTGACCCTCTTTCCCTTTTTTAGTGGTAATTAAAATCACACCACCAGATGCTCTGGAGCCATAAATGGCTGCAGAAGCGCCATCTTTTAAAACTTCGATAGATTCAATTTCTTGTGGTGTAATGTTTGGATTTTCAATATAAGTGACTCCGTCTACAACATATAGGGGTCCTGAGCCTCCATCTTGAAAAGAGGTAATTCCTCGAATAGTAATTGTAGCATTCTCACCAGGTGCGGCGTTACCTTGACGAACACTTACCCCTGCCATTCTTCCTTGAATAGCAGAAGCAAAATCAGAGGTTTGTGTTTTCATTAAGTCTTTAGATTTTACTGAAGATATAGCACCTGTTAGCTCACGTTTTTTTACAGTACCATATCCCACTACAACGATTTCGTCTAAGCCTGTAAGGTTTTCTTTCATCAAAATGTTGTGTATTGGTTCAGTTACAGTAAGTTCTACTTCTTCTAAACCAATATAGCTAAATACTAAAATAGTCTCCATGGTAGCATCAATTGTATAGAAACCGTCAAAATCTGTCGTAGTGCCAATAGAAGTTCCTTTTATGATTACTGTAACGCCTGGGATTGGCTGACCACTTTCTTCGCTTATCACCGCTCCCTTGACACTTAGGGTTTGACTGGAAACTTTAAAACTTAATAGAAGAACACACATAAATACAATATGCTTAAAAGCCATGTAATATTTATTTAATTTGAAATTATTTTTATCTGTCATCAAAATTAAAATTAGAAAGTTAAAGTTTAATAAATCTATTTTTTTAAAATTAATATAATTGTTTATTTCTCTTTTGCTTAAATGTGTTAAAATACATCACATATGTTAAACATATACTAATGATAAATATATTTATTTGTAAGTTTAGACTTTAATTTTAAAATTGAATTATGTATTATGAGACACCTATATAAAGTTGGGCTGCTATTTTTAATTTTATCTTTGTCATCTAGCGTTGTATTTAATGAGGAACTAATTTTTAAGAATTTCAATTCAGCAGATGGTTTATCACAACATGACGTAAATTGTATTATTCAAGATAAGGATGGATTCATGTGGTTTGGAACTAATGATGGTCTTAATAAATATGATGGATATAATTTCAAGGTTTTTAGACCTTCAAAAAATACTAGCTCTAGTATCTCAGGGAGAATCATCCAGAAAATTGAGTCAGATTATTACGGCAACCTTTGGATTGCCTCCTTGGATGGTGGATTGAACTATTATAACTTAGAAAAAGAAATCTTTTTTAACTTTAGTAAAAAACTAAGTCAATTTGGAAATTATGTTAATGATGTAACGATATCCGATGATGGAATTTTATGGGTTCAGTTTAAACAAAAAACATGCTATGCTGTTCTTAAAGAAAATGTTGATGAAATGGAATTTCACGTTCTTTTGTCTGATGATGTAGAAAAGCCAGTTGAAAAATTGGGAAATAGAATTTTGATAAAACAGAAGGATGTATTTTTTTTAAGTAATCAAGTTTTATATTTATTAAATTACAAAATAATTGACGGTCAAATCAAAACTCTTGATTTTACACAAACTAAAAGTACAAATTTCATTTCTCAGCTTTCAGCACCCAATGGTACAGGTTGGGAACTTTATTATGATAAAATTATTTACAAAGACAATAGTAAATTAATCTTCACAAAAAATATAAATAATTTATCAAATCGTTTTGGCGTTTTGGATCGCAATAATAATTTGTGGTGTGTAATTGATGAAAAGCTTTCTAATGTTTCCAAAAATGGAGAGGCTCTTGTTGTAAAGACTATTGATTTTGAAAAATTGGAGTTTATAGGTCTTAAAAATAATTCTATCAATTGTTTATTCGTTGACAAGACTGGGAATTTATGGGTTGGTTCTAATGGGGGTGGTATTTATAAAAAAACAAATAGTGACTATCAATTTAATCATTTTAGAAAAAAAAATCGTGAAGGTAGTTTAAGTAGTAATAAAATTAGAAGTTTACATG
>Ga0233438_10003934_pt1 | contig 13380 bp, 13 predicted proteins | sample SI_123_September_FD_182720 | JGI IMG/M metagenome (GOLD analysis project Ga0233438, IMG submission 182720) | Seawater microbial communities from Saanich Inlet, British Columbia, Canada - SI_123_September2016_10_MG | ecosystem: Environmental > Aquatic > Marine > Inlet | place: Canada: British...
GATTCCCATTCCTACTCCGATAACTACTAATCCTGCGCCTACAATTGCTGGAATTTCCATAATGATTATTGTTTTAAATATTAATAATGTTAATGTGCTTCTTCATGTTCTTCCACTGCAAATCCAAAATACAAAGCGGATAGCATCGTGAAAATATACGCTTGCAATAAGGCAACTAAAACTTCGATAATCGAAATCGCAAATGCCAATACAAATGATAAACTACTCCCGAGCCAATTGTTGAAAATAAACATCAATCCAATTAAACTCATCAATACGATATGGCCCGCCTGGATGTTGGCATACAAACGGATCAACAATGAAAACGGCTTGATAATCACCCCTAATAATTCGATGGGTGCTAACACGATTTTCATCAATACAGGCACGCCTGGCATCCAGAAAATATGTGCCCAATAATTTTTATTTGCGGTGAGGTTGGTAATCAAAAACGTCAACAAGGCCAGCCCAAATGTAACGGCTATATTCCCAGTGACATTAATCCCTAATGGTGACAGCCCTAGGATATTCAAAAACCACACAAAAAAGAAGATGGTAAGCAAATAGCTCATATAGGTTCTGTAATGCTTTTTTCCGATGTTGGGGATGGCAATGTCGTCACGTATATAGATGACAATTGGCTCAAAGAAACGACCAACACCAGCGGCGATACTGCCGTTTGTTTTGTAGGAGTTTGCCAAGCTGCGAAACAAAAAAAACATCAAAGCCGCAGTAAACAACATGGTGACCACACTTTTGGTCATCGACAGGTCAAGGGGTTTGTCGTTGGTTACTTTTTTGTCGGCATCATAAGTGATGGTTCCCTCCGCATCGGTGAGATAAATTTTGCCGTGGTAAAGCTTGTAATACTTAGATCCAACTTGGTGTACCGCTTTTCCATGCTTGAGTTTGCCTGATGAAAAGCTGACCAATTCATCATCCCACAAGATAACAGGAAGCGAAAATCCAATGTATTTTTTCTTGCCCTGGTCTGTAGTGTAGGATCCGATTGAAAAGTCGTGCGTGTCTTCTAAGTGATGGCGGATGTATGCCTTGATTTCGGACTTTAAGTCGCCTGATTTTTCTTCATCTTTTAGTCCGCCTTCTGCTGCCTGAGCAAAAAAGCCCGAAAGGACAAAAAATATCGCCGAAATAAATTGTTTTTTCCTCATGCGAATTACGGCTGCAAATGTAAATTATTTACCGTTAAAAATGAAATGGATTTTAACAAAAAATGTGGGGGCTAAGCGCGTTGCAATACGCGGGATGCAGCATAGGTCATCGAAAACATAGAAATCAGGTAAGGAACAAAAAACAAACTGAGCTCGTCACGACCCACTAACCCATCTGCTTTGAAGTCGGGATAAATCAACAAAAAGAATAGACCAAACTTCAATATACTCCCACCCATAAATACAACCCCCACGAGCATTGCGTTTTTTTTGTTTGTTGCAAGGACCGCCCAAAAGATAAGTACAGCTAATCCGAAATTAAACCCATAGCAAAGCCACATGATTCGGATTTGTCCCCAAAGTGCATCAGGCATCAAAGTGGTGTGTATTACAAACGCCAAAGAAAGCGCGACAAGTAACCCGCCGCCAAGCTTGAGCAATGCTTTAGTCATGATTGAGCGTTTTGAGTTGTTGCAACAAAATGGTTATGGAAAAGAAAAGACCCGCCAAAACACAAATCAATGTCCAAGTCCGATCAGTTTGATAGGTGAGGTCGAGCCAATGACCTAGACGAGCAGAAGCATACATTGTAACCCCGAGTTGGGCAGCATAGCCAGTAAGGGCTAACCAACGGAAAGCGTTGGGTTTATGCGGTTTTTTCGGATTTTTCTTCATCGACGGGCTGTAGGGATTTGATGGCTTTTTTCATCAAGCACTGTGCGTTGAGCATTGCGCCTGCTTCTACCGCCAATTTTCCGACGATTACTTTACCATCGATCACCCCTTCGTCCTTAATAGATAGGAGATTAGATGCCTCGATTGTTCCCTCAAATGTCCCCATGATATCTGCGTTTGTACAGATGATTTTACCTTTAATTTTACCTTCTTGACCAACAACGACACGGCCAGTGGTTTGTACCGTTCCCTCAAGGGTTCCGTCTATACGAAAGTCGGATTCGGAATGGATTTCTCCAATCACCTTGGTATTGGGCTCAATAAAATTGATTTTGATGTTGTTTCTAGAGTTGTCCATTTTTTGTTTTGCTTTAAATACCATTGCGTTTATTCTTTGGTTACATTTTTGAAAATGAGAATGTCTCGCAAAGCGGATGTCAAAACTACAAAATTTTTGATTTTACGCAATTCTGGGTGAATTCTCAGCAAGTTGTCACGATAGTCATTCGCTTGATCTTGGGATGTAAATCGCTGAACCACCAACAGCTCGGTTTGTCTGTCGAGTACATCAATCGTTGCGCTTACCGTTCGTTGGAGACCCTGAGAAGAAATCGTTCCACTTACTTTTGTTTGTATACGTTTTGTCGTGTCGTGATCTTTTCGATCAAATACAAAATAAACCAAATAACGATCGCCTTCTTCAGCATGAGTTGGGGTCAGGTTTTTAAGTTTAAGAAGTCGTTTGCTCGCCTCCTCTCCTGATTGTTGGTTGGGAAACGAAAGTGCGACTTCAGACAAGGCCGTTTGATAGGCCGCCATGCCGTCCAATCGGCCGATTGCATGAGCCCGTAACAAGGCAAAGCGCGAGCGTAAGGTCTCATCTTGTAAAGACAGCATGGCCGTAAAGCACTCATCGATGACCTCTTCGAAAGCTTGGATTTTAAAACGGTCTTCAAGCATCGTGTATCGTTCCTCAAAACGGCTCAGGGCTTCTTCCATAGCTTCTGGGTTTTGAAGGATCATGGCATACTGGGAGTCTGGGTATTCTGTGATAATACGGTTTTTATAGGTTTCGGCTTGGTCTCCCCCAGTTTCCAATTCGATTTGATAAAGATGGTATAAAGACGGCAAATTGTATTCTGTGTCCAGAGACAAGAGGGTTTGCAGTCGGTCTTTGGCTTGTGGGTACGCGCCAAACTGTTCTTTGTAGGCCAGGCCTGCATCAAAATAGGCCGCATTGCGCACTTGACTCAAGCTGTCTTTGGCTTCGGGTGGGGGAATCTGACTTGTATAGGTTTCAACGATATAGCGGGGGTCAAGTGGTTCCTCCTCAACTTCATCTTCAGGCACACTTTCATCTGGAGTGAATGCAACAGATTGCAAGCTCGAATAGCGCCAGTTGTCTGTTTTTTTGATATTCCCCCAAATGCGATAAAACTCACTCTCTCCGCGAGTCCGAGCCGATCGGTTGTAGAAATAAAAATCACTGTCAAAAAAAGAAGTGTTGGCAACCAATTGCTGTTGTCGTTCTTGTTGGACAAGTTGAAGTGAATCTGCTGTTTTGAGGGCTTTGATATAGGCTTCAAATATTGCGGTTTGCTCCTCTGGTGTTTTGTCGATTAGAACCAATAAGCTGTCTGTCGTTTGTCGAGTGATCTCATAGTCAATAATGTCGTTGAGTTTATCTCTTTTGCGTTTGATTTTTCGATATGTACGCGTTTTGGGTGGCAGAACCTGTAAGGTGCTGTCGAGATATGCCCCAGAGAGGACAAATTGATTTTCTTCAAAAAACACATTCCCCATCGTTTCGTAAGCCAACCCTTTTAAAGTCTTGTCTTTGGTGTTGGTTCGCAAACTTGCATTGATCAGCTCTTTGGCAGAAAGGGTGTCATTGGTTGACAAACTGTATAGCGCATGGCTAAAATGAATTTTGTCCAAGTAGCGTTTGTTTTCCTCGTTTTTGGTCAACTTGCCGTATTGTTTCTGCACGGTTTTCTCGTCCAATTGGCTGGTGTTTAACTGATTTAGTTTAGCATGTATCCAATAGGTTCGGGGAATCCGTCGATTGAGGTCAATTACGCTTTGATAGGCAACCGCAGCCGAGTCTCGGTGTTCGAGTTTGTCATGCAATTGTCCGAGAAGATAGTAGTATCGCGCACGGGTGTTGTTGTCTTTTGTAAAGGCGGCTGCGTTGTAAAGTGGTTGGATTGCTTGTTGGGGTTGGTTGAGGGCAAGGTGTGCCTTTGCCAAATAGGCAGAGACATCAGCTGATTCGGCTAGGGTGAGTTCGGAGTTGGTTAGCAATTCTTCAAAAATGGCAATGGCTCGTTGTTCTTGTAAAAGCTGAATAAAGACTTTGGCTTTCCAAAGTTGGGCTTTATTTATACTATTTGTGTTTGGCAGCTGGTCAATGATATAATTAAAAGCGTCAAGGGCTTGGAGGTATCTCCCGTTGTAATAGCGCGCCTTACCGAGCAACATATAGGCCTCGTCAATTTGTTGGTTGCGCTGTTCGTTTCCAAACTGCATACTGTGTTTTTGCGCAGCGATTACCGCCTTTTCTTCCCCTCTTGAAAAATTGGCATTTTCTTTGGGGCTAAGGGTGAACAAATCCACCAAAGGAAAGGGTTCTACGGGCAACTGCTCCCAAAAATTGGGTTGGTGAGATGCGATTTCGGCCTCGATTCCAGCAGCAATGGCTTCCTGTCCGTTGAAAAGAACATTAAATTTGGTCGTCGTTTGGTGATAGACCTTGTTTACCGCTCGATCCTTGCGCGTTGAACAACTGGCAAGTACAAGAAATACAATCGCTACAAAAAACGCATGTTTCATGTAGATAAAACTCTTTTTTTGGCGGTTTGGTATGGGTTCATCTTGTTTATTTGGTAAAAAACGCCTCGAGTTCTTTTAACGTTTTCGCAGTGGTTTGTAGGTCTTTAACAATTTCCCCTTTCTCCAGAACCGCTATGCGTTCACAAACCTCTGTCACATGCTGGATGTCATGGCTCGAAATCAGAATGGTTGTGTTTGTGTCTTTTCCTTTTTCGGTTAGTAGCTCTTTAAGGCGAATTTGTGTTGTGGGGTCTAGATTGGCAAAGGGTTCGTCGAGAATCAAGAGTTCGGGAGCGCCAATAAAGGTTGCAACCACCCCGACTTTCTTTTGATTTCCCTTCGAAAGGTCACGGATATATTTTTTTTTGTTTAGAATCTCATCATTAAAAAAATCGGCATACCCCGCCAGTAATTCGTCAATCTCCTCCTTTGAAACCTTGCGCAATTCGCCTATAAAATAAAAATACTCCTCAGGAGTTAAATATCCAATTAAAAAACTATCGTCTAAAAAGGCCGCGGTATTTGTCTTCCAGTCTTCTGAGGTGCTCACATCAACCTGATCAATCGTCACTGTGCCTTCCGTAGCTTGAATCAAGTCGAGTAGCAGACTGAACAGAGTTGTTTTTCCTGCCCCGTTGTTTCCCACAAGTCCAAAAACTTGACCCTTGGGAATATCCATTTCGGGAATATTGAGAACCGTCGTGTCTCCGTAGTGTTTTGTCAATTGTTCAATGCGAATCATGTGCTTTGTTTATATGCATTTAGGGTTTTGTACTTTTCTGTTTTATACAGCGTTTCTATCAAATCGAAGGCCTTGTTTTTTAAGAAATACCCGAAAATTCCTGTGCAAGCGACTGTCATATAACCAACCCACTCCCCTCCAAAGAGACTCCCCACAAAATAAAGAACCATTGGTAAAAACAGTTTTGGTAAGGTCAATAACAGGGTCTTTGCATTAAAGGCCTGTTTGTCGCCAAAGGGTTTTTTGGTCGATGTCAAATCGATTGGGGTTTTGATATAAGCTCCCGAAAGCAGTACCAAGTATCCATTGATTCCAATATTATAAATCGCTCCTGTGAGAATCGCAGCATAAACATCCCAGCCAAACAACATATAAAAACTCGCCAATAAGGTGCTGACACCAGTGGCAATTGCAATCATAGACCACTTGGCGTTCAGGTATTCTCGATAGGCAATGTTTTGGCTCATCATAAAAGGGTAGTAGGCGCTGTCCCAACTCGGTACATATTGCCCAAAGGTGAACAAAAACCCACCCGAGACAAAAATTCCAGCAAAAATTTTCCAGACAGGGTTATCATATAAGCCCCCTGATGAATCTGTAAAAAACAGAAGTCCATAAAATAAAAACATCAGAGAAATCCAAAGCGTCATTTTGGAGCGTTTGTTTCTCAAAATGAGTTTGATGTCGTTTTTCACAAAGATGGCCGTACGTCCAAAACGATTGAGCCACCCCAATTGAATCTGTTGTGCCTCTTTTTTGACAACCTGTAATCCTGCGTCGAGATACATTCTTCGCTTAAAATGAGTAAAAGTCGATCGGTAAAGCAATAGCAACATAAGCCAAGGAATCAAGGTGTAAATTGGATCGTTGTAAAATCTGTCAAATACTGGCCCCATATAGGTCGTGACATCAAAAATATCATAACGCTGAAAAACGGCAAACAAAACCAAAATTACCGCAACCGTATAAAAGACATCATTGCGATCGTTGATCAGGATATTGATATAGTTAGTGCAAAAGACAATCGCTACTATTGCCAAATGCCAGCTCAATACCTGAGAAAATGGGTATCCGTTATTGACCAAAACAACGGAAAAGGGTATAAAGAAAAACGCATTTGAGACATTAAAAAACGAAAATATCGTTCGCCCGAGTGCGTAATGGACAATGGTATTCACATTGATCGGTAAGGTCAACAGGGCCTGAATATTTAGTACTGGCATTTTTTGAATAAAATAGCGCCAAACAACCCAAAAAGAAGTTCCATAAATCAAATATTGATTGATAAAGCGCAAGGGGTCAACCCCCATTTCTTCATCTAATAAATAAAAACTACCATAGCCCAAAAGCGTGAACATGCCGATAAAATACAGCATCCCAAACAAGTAAAAAACAGAAGTAATCACCCCCGATGTAAATGCAGCAGAGCGGCGATATGATTTCCATTGTAGTTGCAGTAATCGAAGAAACATCAGGTTTTTTTGGACTACCAAAGATATCATTTTTATATGTTTGTAAAAAAATTTGCTATGTCTGGATTCCACCCTTTACAAGTTAAGGAGGTTCAGCGTCTGACTGATGATGCTGTTGCCATTTCGTTTTCCATCCCAAAAGAGCTTACACAACCCTTTTCATACACGGCAGGGCAATACCTTACCTTGTCTCACACCATTGAGGGCAAGGATGTTCGGCGATCCTATTCTCTTTGTAGTGCACCGCACGAAGAGGTTTTGCGTGTGGGGATCAAAGCCATTCCCAACGGATTGTTTTCCAACTATGCCAATACGCAAATCAAGGTTGGTGACACCCTTGAAGTGGGTACTCCAGAGGGGCGTTTTATTTATAAGCCCGACGGTAATAAGACTCTTTTGTTGTTGGCTGCAGGGAGTGGGATAACCCCTATTTTGTCAATTGCCAAGACAGCCCTCAAAGAAACAGAAGGAAAAGTGGTCTTGGTGTATGGAAATCGATCGGAAGAAGACAAGATGTTTGCGGATGAATTACAAATCCTTCAAACCGCATACGGCCAACGCTTTGAAATTGTGCATGTTTACAGTCGAAAGAAAACGACTGATGCCCTTTTTGGCCGGATCGATATGTCTCACATCAACTATGTGCGAAACACCTTGTTTAGTCAATTGGACTTTGATGATTTTTATGTGTGTGGCCCTACTCGAATGATTGAATCGTCGGTACAAGTACTATCCGACTCAGGAGTGCGTGATGAAAGTATTCATGTGGAGCACTTCACCGGAAGTGGTGAAATCGACCGTTCGGTGGAGGGTCTCGTAGATTATGAAGTCGTATTAGACGATGAAACACATCCGTTTTCTGCCGCTGCAAGCAAGACCATATTGGAAGCTGCCATCGATGCCGGTATCGATCCCCCTTATTCCTGCCAAGGAGGGGTTTGTGGAAGCTGTATTGGGCGTGTGAAAGAAGGTAAGGTCAGTATGGCCAGTAATCAGATTCTTTCCGACAGTGAGGTGGCTGAAGGCCTTGTATTGACCTGTCAGGCTAGTTGTACAACTGAGCGGGTCATCGTTGACTTTGATGATGTATAGCTAGATCTTTTCCAAGACCATTTCAATGATCTCTTCAGGCGCAATGGTACGCATGGCGTCTCGATATCCTTTGGGCACCGTTTTGCCATAGGCTGAGGTGGGTACTTTTGGAAACTTTTCTCGATCAACGAGGAGGTGGTTATTTTGACCAAATGCGGAAAACCCTAAAAAGGGATGTGTCATTCCCCACAATGTAATAACTGGCACCCCAAAATTGGCTGCCAAATGGCCGTTGGCTGAATCCATCGAAATCATGACATCAAGGTTTGCAATTAGATCGAGCTGATCCGAAAAAGGCATCTCCAGCGCATGCGGAATCACATGGGGATAAGCCTTGGCCCAAACTTGGATTTGCGCATCTTCCTTGGGGCCATGACCAAATAGAAAAACCGAATGTTCTTGTTGAAGGTAACCAACCACCTTTTGCATCAGGTCGAGGGGATATACTTTGCCAAAGTGGGCAGCAAAGGGTGCAATCCCAATCCATTTTCTGTCGGCAGGAAGGTCGATCTGCAAACTCGATTTTGGAAGACCTGGTTTGATGGGAAATTCATGCTTATCGACATCAAGCGCAAAGCCCAAACGGGAAAACACTTCCACGTAACGATAGTGCTGTGGAGTGAGGGGTTTCATTGTTTTTTTGGTCGGATGGGTCAGTCGTTTGCGCTCGGCATAGCCTTTATCGATGACTTTAATCCGAGTTAATGACAATCTGAAAAACAACCGAAGTATACGGCTGCGTAGGTTGTGATGGATGTCGGCTATACGGTGGGGTTTGGTTTGTTTGAGCTCTTTATACAGACAATAAAGGCCTTTGAGACCCTTGTGCGTTCCTGTAAAGTCAGGTATCAAGAGCTGGAGTTCGTTAAACTCTTTAAAGATCGGTGCAAAACGATCTCGTGTAACCAATGTGATCTGTATGTTGTGGTTTTGGGCGTATAAACATCGCAACACAGGAACCAACATCGCCACATCTCCCATCGCAGAGAAGCGAAAAATCATGAGATGTTTTGGCTTGGCCACCTAGTCGGTTTTTGAACTGTAGAGCACAGGGTTTAATGCCTCGTCGTTGTACATCTTCATTTGCTTGTACACCTTCATCGTCTTTCGTCCTGATGAGAGATCGTCGAGTAATTGGTCAATGGCAAGGGATAGGTCTTCACGTTGGGTTTGTAACACCGCCAACTTATCGGCGCACTGCTGTCGATGAGATGCCGAGGCAGTACTACGTTCACTTTCCTCGAGCATATGATAAATTTTGAGTGATAATATCGACAAGCGATCATATGCCCATGCTGGACTTTCGGTGTTGCTGGTTGCATCGGCTTGTGGGGTCACGCTGCTGTATTGATCAAGGAAATAGCTGTCGATATATTCAACAGTATCCGTGCGATCTTGATTGGATGCATCGATTTTTCGTTTGAGTGCAAGCGCTTCAACAGGGTTGATGTTGGGGTCACGAATCAGATCCTCGTAATGCCATTGTATGGTGTCGATCCAGTTTTTTCGATACATCAGGTGTTCGACCGAGTTGGCTGGATAAGGGTTGTTGTAGGGCTGATCTATAAGATCTAACACGTGATAGTCCTTAACACTTTGTTCAAAAATTGAATAGGCCGCAGCGCTCTTCATTTGATTTTTTGACAAATATAAGAGACTAGGTTGTATCTCATGCCCCTATGTCTTATTTTTGTACCACCAAACACTGAGAAGATGAAGTCTTTTTTCGAAGCGATTGCTTATTTGTTTCAAGAAATTTTATTTATACCCCTCAACCTCCTGCGTGAGCTCGAACTCACAAGTTGGTTTTTGGCCAATGGTATCAACTGGGTGTTTTTGGCGATTGGGTTTGCTGCTTTGTCTTATTGGATTGGCCAACTCAAAAAATTCAATGATAGCGGCGAAGAGGATACAGACTCCACTTCCCATTCCTTTCTATAAGTCGAAGCCGATATCTTTTCGGTAGTATATGCCTTCAAAATCAATCTTGGATAAGGCCTGATAGCTCTGTGCGATGGCTTGGTTGTGATCAGCGCCAACGCCCGTTGCGGATAAGACTCGTCCTCCACTTGTAACCAATTGCTTATCAACCATTGCTGTTCCCGCATGGACAACAAAATCACTTGGGTCAATCCCATGAATCGCCTTCCCTTTTTCGTAGCTTTCAGGGTAACCCCCTGAAACCGCTACTATAGTAGAAACAGAGCGCTTGTCTATCGACAGCTTTATGCTATCGAGCGTTCCAGAAGCTGTGGCTTGTAGCAATTCAAATAAGTCATTTTGGATCCGTGGCAGTACCACTTGGGTTTCGGGGTCGCCCATACGCACATTGTACTCGATAACTTTGGGATTATTTCCGACTTTAATCAGTCCGATAAAGACAAAACCCACATAGGGAATTCCGTCTTGCTGGAGTCCGCGCATGGTTGGCGCTACAACTTGGTCTTTGATCTTTTGCACAAAGGTCTCATCGGCAAAAGGAACGGGTGAAACCGCTCCCATGCCCCCTGTGTTGAGTCCTGTGTCTCCTTCTCCAATACGTTTATAGTCCTTGGCCATGGGCAGGATTTTATAAGACTTACCATCGGTGAGCACAAAACAAGACAACTCAATTCCATCCAAAAACTCTTCAATCACCACCTTCTGACTGGCTTGTCCAAACTTCTCATCTGCAAGCATGGCAGTGAGTTCCACTTTGGCGTCAGCAAGTTCGTTGAGAATAACCACGCCCTTTCCAGCTGCCAAGCCATCAGCTTTCAGGACATAGGGAGGAGTTACCGTTTCAAGATAGTCAAGACCTTCCGTAAGAGTATCTTTGGTAAAACTTTGATATGCAGCAGTGGGTATATTATGACGTTGCATAAAAGCCTTGGCAAACTCTTTACTACCTTCGAGATCTGCCCCTTGCTTGGAGGGTCCGATCACAGGAATATGTGAAAGCTCTTGATCCGCAGCAAAAAAATCAACCACTCCTTCTACCAATGGAACTTCAGGGCCAACAATAACCAGTTCGATTTGATGCGTTAAGGCTGCTTGCTTTAGTCCATTAAAATCTGTGGGTGACAAATTGATATTTGTGCCAAACTGTGCTGTACCTGCATTGCCAGGCGCAATAAATAACTCTGGTTGATGTGGGCTTTTTGCCAGTTGGTGACAGAATGTATATTCACGACCACCGCTTCCCAATAGAAGTACCTTCATGCTTGTTTTTGGCAAAAATAGGAATTTGTCTCTTGCAGGTTGGCGGTTGACTAATTAAAAATTTGCCTCAATGCAGCGCGGATCAACATCCATAATGAAATGATAATGATTTCAAGGTCTAAAAAGAAAGATTGTCTATTGATATATTCAATGTCACTATTGATTCGGTTATGAATGGACGCGTTATTGGGTGTGTCCCCTCGGTATCCTCGGATTTGGGCCAGTCCTGTCATCCCTGGTAGCGCGTTGTGACGTTTATCCATCTCCTCTTGTCCGACTACACGCTGATAATAAGCGTTATATTCTGGTAGATGTGGTCGGGGGCCGACAATAGACATTTCCCCTTTTATGATATTCAGGACTTGTGGAAATTCATCGATCCCCGAATTGCGAAGCAAAGAGCCCAACCAAGTAATTGGCGTGATTGTCGGTTCTCCTGGGTTTGGGTGAACGGCATTTTTGGGAAACGTTCTAAACTTATAACACCAAAACAATTTTCGGTCTTTCCCTTCACGCTGATGGCTAAAAAACAATGGTCCTCCGCCTACAAAAAGATTCAATACCCACAATATGGGTAAAAGCCATGACATGATCAAAAACAGAAGTGCCAAGGCAAATATTATATTAAAACTCCGCTTGAGTAGAGATTCCAAATATGGTATGGTTGATGTTATACAGTAATTAAACGCTGGTAAAAGTAAAAAATTGCATATAATATGCTCAAAAAATGATTTGTACTTTTGAGCCAACTCTTTCGTTATCTATTTTGAACATATGACCATATTAGTTACAGGTGGAGTGGGATGTGACAAACCCCCATGCTATTAGACCCAAAAAGGTTATTCTAAAAACAACAATAATTGAACTGTTTAAACGTTTTCATTAGATGCTAAAACGATTGATGCATAGTGTCCAAGTGAATGTTTTTGAAAGTGCGCGGTTTTATTTTTGGGTGTTAGTGGTATTAACAAGCTATTTTTTGCTCAACCGGTTTCTTCAAAAACTTTCCTATGTGTATTTGGATGATCGCTGGACAGCGCTTAAAATTGGTGAAGGGATTTTATTTGGACTGGCTTATGGACTTATCCTTATTAGTGCTTGGCTGCTTCGGAAAAAAGTACCCCGTTATGTGTTTTGGTATTGGGGTGGTATCGTGCTTATCTTCTTGATAAATGAGTTGCGATTTGCTTGGGGAAATCCTGATTACAGCCTAGTGGAAAGCCTTACCAAAAGTCAAGGTTACTATACTGCAAAGTTCACAATGCCTTTGTTGTTTTGGGGGGTGTGGTCTGTGTTAAAAAATGCCAATTATTATGGGGTTGTGTTTATCACCCAATTACAAAGGTTTTTAACCATCAATGCTGTTTTAATTATTGCTGGAGCAGTATTTGATGTTTCAACTTTTGAAAGTTATCCACTATCGGGGAGATGGGGGTATAGTGGGTTCTTATGGCATTTAAGCTTTCACAGTATCGCTTACGGCGTCTTTTTACTCTATCTGCTCGAACAAAAAAAGAAAGCGTGGGGCTTCATTTTGTTATTCAGCTTGGCATTGTTACTGCTTGGTCAAAAAGCGGGGCTGTTATACGTTTTACTTATAGTTACAGTTGGCGTGGTCACCAATCGATATTTTCAGGTGGGGATCATTGCGAGTGGCGTGGTTCTTGTTGGTTCTGCTCCGATTTGGCTTCCATATGTTGTTGCTATCTCTCCCTTTTGGGAGAATGTCTACAACAAACACGGGGTCTGGGGCGTGCTACTGTCGTTAAGAAATGAAAACATAGAAAACATTTGGGAAATCGTAAGTCCGCTGTTATCCGTTTTTGATGTGATGTTTGGAGGGGCCATTCGATTCCCAACGCGAATCGAAATGATGCCTTTTGATATACTTATCTATTTTGGAGTTTTAGGGCTTTTACTATTTGTTTTACTCCTTTTTAAAATTCTTCCCAGTTGGAAATGGAGTATACCAATTTTTGTTGCTTGTTTTGGAGGGGGTATTTATGAAGCGCCGCTAGGGATGTTGCTATTTTTTTTAACAGTAGCTTTGGTCAGAAAGGGCAAACACAGCTACAGTCCGTAGTCGAAACTGAAAGTTTTCTTCTCTAAACCCCAGTATTTACTGGGGTTTTTGTTTTTTTAACACGAAAAATAACTAACATGTAGTCGAAACTTTTATGTAAAATTTGTGTTT
>Ga0233438_10003940_pt1 | contig 13362 bp, 14 predicted proteins | sample SI_123_September_FD_182720 | JGI IMG/M metagenome (GOLD analysis project Ga0233438, IMG submission 182720) | Seawater microbial communities from Saanich Inlet, British Columbia, Canada - SI_123_September2016_10_MG | ecosystem: Environmental > Aquatic > Marine > Inlet | place: Canada: British...
ATATCCGCGAGGGCGTTTAGCTTGTCCAATCCATGCCATGGCGAAAATTTCGCAGCAACAAACACTAAAGTAATTTTATCTTGTCTTTTTCGAGGCTTGGAACTAATTGCCCCCTGAAAGCCGACGGGACGACTGTATCCGTTTTCGACGACTTCGAATCTACCTCGCATGAAATACTGTTTTTGAATGCTCATAATACTTTCAGAAACGCAGATATGCCTGTCCACCAAACCACCAAATGCGAAACAACATAAAGTTTCGAATCTCCCCAAAACACTCCCCCAAAACCCTCTTAGATGTAATTCAGCTATATGATCGGAATGATGCTCCAAGTAGTTTTGATGACCGATAAGCTTACGAATTAAAAAGCATAGAATAATTGATGGATCAAAAAAATTGTGGCGTAAAATCAAAATGTCAGTTTTAAGCCAAGGTAGGAAGAACCCCCGGTTTAAACCTTTGAAAATACGCCAAAACTTAAGATTTAACGACCAGTCAAATGTTTCCACGTTGCAGCTCGGAAATTCATAACTACAGGCCTCGCGAAATTGCAACAGCTTTTCTTTTACCCCGGTCATCTCACTAAATAAAAATGAGACATGCTTTACAACCATTTTAAAAGCCTATAATTGTTTTTCTGATACGAGAACTCCTCGATTTGACTAGGGGTTACCGTGAGCTCTCGAATAGCAAACAAAAAATGCCCCCGCAATATAAGTGACAAGGGAATAGGAATGCCTCCCAAATCCCTTACAACATCGTCAGTTGAGGGGTTTTCGCATACAAGCAAACTCTTACGAAATTGAATACTTTCGAAAAATACAAATGGGAGACCCTCATTAAGCTGCGATAAGTGAACTAAGGTCTTAAACGACTGATATACCTTATTTTTGTCATTCACGAAGCCAAATGCTGAGACATTTTTAAGCGCAGCGGTTCTCTCAACAAATTTCTCTTCAATATTACCATAGATAACAAACCGACACTTTGGCATCATCCCTGCCAGTTCCAAGAATTCAGACGCTCCCTTTTCCTCACAAAATCTCCCGACGAAACCATAGTCAAATTTATATTTATTTTTAATTTTTGATTGATCTACACGTGAGAATTTATATCCCTCACCCTTCAAATACACAACGTTGCGGTGCATTTTGTCCATAAGGTGCTTATCTCGTAAATTAAGGCATACCACTACTTTATAATTGGCTAATATGGAGCTCATCAAAAAGCGATATATAAATGATTTTTCAATCCGGTTTGCCGAAAGACCCTTTCCCAAACCGGCAAAATAAGCAACATCAAGGGTCTTCCGCAAAAACCTCGCGCTAATACCAAAGATAAGAATATTTCGCGCAGTAAATACAAGCCAGCTACCGCGACTGCTTCTCAAAATAAGAAGGACTCGAAAAATATCAATCATGACAGAAAAGATCGTTTTTGAGTTGGATTGATCAGAAAAGCATCTTATTTCCTCTCCAAACCCAACATTCGCGTCAGCTTCACAGGACAGAAAATATTTTATTTCTCGAATACCCGCTAAATCGCGCAATAATTCCTTTCTATAATTATACATCATGCGAACTGAATTAGTTGCTATATTTACTCTTTCCCTCATGGATTATACTTCTTACTTTTTTTAGCTTTGAAAACACTATCCCACAGAAATACAGAACCAATAAGAGCAAAAAAGATTGCACGATGCCGCGTATCTACCGAACCACCATATATAACTGAGTATATAATAATTATGGAGAGAGCATGGTAAAAAAGAAACCGCTGTGCAAAATCCGCAGAATTCAACTTTTTATATATCGCGGGCAGAGCAAACAGTGTGGCTAATGAGCTAAAACTCCCAAGAAACAAAATTGACAAAGTTGCAGGCGAACCAAAGACATAGGTATATTCACCAAAAAAAGCAAGGAAAGGACGAATAGGCGTAGGGCCTAAATAAAAGGTTAGGGCCGGAGGAAACCACGAAACCCTCTTTTCGATATCAGAAAAATTTGACCGGTGCTCAACCAAGTGCTCAAAAAAGAGGCTGAAGGTCGATATATTTAAACCCTGAATTCCAAAGATATAGGGCAAAAATAAGATTGATAAAACAAGACCCAGAATGACCCTTTTCGAAATAATAACGGAAGAAGCTGCCAGCATAATAATTACTAGAAAAGTTCCAAATGGTCTTGATGTCATTAAAAAAAAGGATGTCCCAATAATCAGAACTAATATCGAAAACTCTCGATAGCGCCTTGGAATGGCGAAGATTACTCCAATCAGCATAAAGATAAGAGACTCTTTTAAGCCTCTTGCTATTGCAAAAGGTATAAATGGATGCAGCAGAAAAAAGCTCGCCATTACCGCATGCGATGGCTTCATTTTAATTAAACGATGCACGATTGAAATTAAGTATATGAGAAATATTCCTAGGAGTAGAAAAAAATAAAAGTCAGGGGAAGGCAGCAACCGATAAATGCAAACCAATCCCGAGCCGTCGAAATTACTGCATTTTTCAGAAGACTCAAATGCCGCTTGAAAATAATACCGTGAATCAGACGGATAAGTTTCCAATCCGCTTACGGCCAACTCCAGCCAAACGGTTGTAAATACCAAAACAAATACTAGCGCTTGAAACGCAAGGACTATTTGAAAAGATTTCTGCAAGTTCGTATCAGGATTTTTTTTGATGCCGGAAGGTGTTTTAGTTCGTTTTTGTTATCATTTAAATGAATAACGGAACTGTATTCCCTCCCCTTTTTGACTCGCGACAAGGCTTCTACCTTTTGATCAATTAAGGTTAGACCCTCCGGTAGCGTTTCTCGTCCAATAATAATTATTGGAAGTTGATGCATACCCCAAGCGTGCAAATAGCCTTTAATAATCTTTGAGCTGGAGCCAGATAAAATAATCACTGAAATATTTTTTTTTGTAGCGAGCTCCAGCATTTTAGAAACTTTTTTTCTTTTAAGCTTCTTAAGCCAAAACATTTGTCTTTTTGCGTCGAAACAGCGCTCAACCGCTTTTTTCATTGAGATTTGAAATGATTTAGACTTAAAGAACGCTGACATCACATATCGTAATAAAAGCAGCGGTTCACGTTGAAAGCAAAGTACGCTTGTTACCAACCCTGAATCTAATCTAATAAGCGTTTTATCGAAATCTAAAATAATTAGCTTCATCGCCAAAGCTTCTTAACCAGTTTCACTAAGCTTTCAAGGCTTACTAGAAGACGCAGATATCTTAAAGCCATTAATGGACCGGCTTCGAAGCCACTGTAAAAACAATTAGATCTCAGGATCATGCTAGGTTCAAAAATTGGATTTACAAAGTATTTAAAACTGATTTGTGGGGCAATAGGTATTACCGCCACAGAAAATTGATCGAGGCAAAATTCAGTCCAAAAACCAGGGTTCTGAGCTTCCAAAAACGCAATAGAACCCCAGGGGCGCGGATTACATTCGAGGAAATAGAAACCATTTTTATCACGGATACACTCAAGCATAAAAAGACCTTCTAAATTTTTTGTTCGTTTCAGCGCCTCCAGAAAAGGCTGGATAAACTCTTCAAGTTCGTGACACTTAACTTTCTTTGCAACCGTCGATGGACCTCCCTCCCTTGGAAATGTTTTCTGCCTGGTCCAGTAGCAGCTATATTTACAAAAATTATCCTTCGCATAAATGCCAACACCATAGGTTCGGTATCCCGAGATAAACCTCTCGGCAATAAAATTTTCATCGATCTCTTCTCCAATGGAAATACGATGTTCCGATAGCCCGACAGATCCACTACCCCGCCGAGGCTTCAACATTACGTCCCCGGTCATATCACTAACGCCTGAGCACCAATCCAGCGTCCGAAGTTTGTTTTCTTGACAAAAGAGTTTGAAAAATAGCTTGTCATCGAGATCAATTAACTTGTCAGAGCACTTAATATCTGTGTCAAAACCTAACTCAGTGGCGAAAACGAAATCCGCCTGTTCTGAGCAGCCAATCTGCAGCTGAACGCCCTGGTAACGTTTTGATATAGCAATTAAATCAAACTGTTTTCGGTGGAAATTACCCTCTAGAGAAACAAGAACTTCTCGTTCACCTGTGACCATCAAGTTCTCCAATGCACCTTTTTACTCCAAATTACGAAGTGTAAACCAATTCTTTGAGATAAAATTCTATCGTCGCTGCCCTTAATATTTTTATACTATTATCAACATTTCTCGTCTCAAGATGAGGGGAGAGCAACTCATACACAAAGTCTTCTTGAGAAAAGGTCTTATATGCTGCCTCTTCATTTCCTAAAATAGCCCCTAGTTGATCTGCAATTCTCTTTTCTCTAATCCAAGAGGGATAGTCAGTATAGTTTGAAGTTGATTCAACCCCCATAAATTCACGAAGCATTTTCGCCATTTTATTCTTTATTTTATCTGCGGTATTGATTTTGGCCGCCGGCCTACCGGTTTGCTGCCATGGAATATCCCGGAAATATGCCGGGAAATACTTTTGTAACATTGAGGAATAAAGGCCATTATTCTGACGATATTCATCAGGGAGACTGAAGACCAATTCGATTACATCATTATCAAAAAAAGGTTTTCTCTGATTTATCCAAGGTAGGAGATTTACCGTACCATAATTAATAAATCTTCGTCCTCTCATCATAAATAAAAAATGATCGTAGTGATCATTAATATAAAAGTCACTATCATAGCCTTCAGCATATTTTTTATAATATTGGGCAGCAATATTTTTACTAATAGGCCGATTCTTATTCTTTTTTTATTTAAGATAGCTCCCCCCAAGAACAGCATCACCAAGATATCCATTCAAATTAACATCGATCCGCTCTGATATCACTGGCGCAAATTCACCTCCATGCATATGCATCATATCCAACATGCCGTCAGTGTTCCAAACCATCTCTTTTCGCCCATCGAACCAGTTATCTTCCTTAAGATAAAATACCTCGTGCTCCCAAGAATTTGACCGGCCGACAACCTCCTGAGCAATAGTGATATCGTCACAGTTGGGGGCCCCAAATGTGTAAGCATAGCCATTATAATCGGGATATAAATGGTTTACTGCTGCAAAAATCGCCCTTGAATCTAGTCCACCGCTTAGGGATATTCCTATCCTTTCATTTGGTCTAAACTGTCGGCCTACGGCCTTTATAAAACGTTTTCCTAATTCTTCTACAGCTTGCTCAAATGTTAGAATGGACGGTTTAATTTCCGACCACTTCCAATAATGTTTTTGAATTATCTTATTTGACCTCATATCATACTCAATGATTGAAGCAGGTTTGATTAGTTTGATATTTTCAAACCAAGTATTTTCAGCCATGAGATGCCCCAAATTCATGAAGCAATCGTAACTTGAGTAGTCTATTTTCTTGTCTACTTCAGTTATCGCTAAGATAGCCTTTACCTCACTACCCCATGCGAAGAGCCCGTTTTTGTTGTACCAATATAATAAACGCATTCCATGGCGGTCGGACATAAGTTTTAGTTTCTGCCGCCTACTGCAATAAAGCGCAGCGCAAAAATATCCATTTAAACCGTTTAAACAACTATCTAGTTTCTTCAAGGTTTCCGCTTTAAGCAGTAATTCAGCGAGATTCCGAGCTTTTACGCCAAGGTTTTTTGCCACTTCATCTACATTATAGGCTTCGCCCTCAACCCATATTGTATAACTTGCATGACCAGCGAATTCAGTTCTAGTGTCTGTTTCACCAATATAGGCCCTGGAAGCGCCAACCATATTATCGAAAAATAAATCTTGGCTGTGGAAATGGTCATACAAATGCATGACGTTCGCCATTTTCTGAAGATTGCCTTGTAAATCGCGACAGTTTGCTAGGCCATAGATACCCGGCATTATGATTTTTCCTTAATCATCTGCAACAATTGTTTTTCAAACAGAAATAGATAAGGTGTATAAAATAGAATACAAAAAATTCCGGCAATAAGAATGCGAATAAACGGCTGATCAATACTAGTTAAACCTGTAATATACAAACTTAACGATACAATCCCAAATACCACCAAGAACAGTTGCAAAAGGTGTTTCACAATAGGTCTATAGTCAACCTTTGAAATTCGTGCAATTAGGTAATGCCAGAACAGCCCGACGGTCAACGACAATCCCACCAGGATATCAGCGGCAATTTGAGCCGAGGGCACAATCGACAAACCAATAGACAGTCCTGAGATAACAAAAATAGCCCAAATCAAATTCCACCAAAACCCCACATCTGCACGGCCTAGCGCTAGAGTAATTGCTCCCCCTGGGTTTCCAAGGGCTTTGATAATCCCTACCAAAGCTAGAGCTGGGAGAAGTTCCGCAACGCCAAGCCATCTATTTCCAAACATTACCTGGACGACCTCTTGAGAGAAAAACAGCAGGAATACGAGAATTGGCATAGTTGCGACAGACAAAGCTCTGATACTTAAGCAGTAATAACGGTTAAGTGCCCCTAGATCTTCTTGAATATTGGAGTAGATAGGAAAGGAGACTTTGTTAACAATAGGGTTTAGGCTACTGAGAGGAAAAATAACTAAACTCCAGCCAAGATTATAAATACCTGTTGCATTCAGCCCTGCAAACTTACCAATCAGGATTTTATCTGCGTTAGCGCTTATATAATTTATAGCACGTTCTCCCATCTGATAAAGGCCAAATTCATAAATACCACGTAACTCGGAATGCCTATATACCAAGGATGGCCGATGGTAATGATTCAAACCCACCCACAGGAACAACAAGCTAGACAGACCAACTTGGACAATCATGCCCAAAACCAACGACAGCACACCAAAGCCTTTAAATGCTAAACAAACAGAAATTATGAGCCCGGCAACTGCCCCGATGATATTAATCGTCTCAAAAGTCCTAAAATCTAAATTTTTTTGACACAAAACTCTGTACTGATTTCCAATAGCTGCGAGTGCAAATGAGGTGGAAAGTATTATTAACAGATTGGTAATTCTTATATCATTGTAGAATTCAGCAATGAATGGAGCTATTGCAGCTATAATAATACCGACCAATACACCAGAAAAAATATTCAACCAATATAAACTAGAAAGCTGTGTGTGACTAATATTCTGGCGCTGTATAATCGCGTTACTTATACCCATATCCTGGAATGCTTGAGAAAAGCCAATAACAACCATCATAATTGCCATCAAGCCAAAGTCGACAGGGTCTAAAACACGTGCCAGAATAGCCAACTGGGCAAAACGCACCCCAGTAACGATAAACATCGAGAAAGTGGTCCACTTTAGACCGCTCAGTGCAGCTTTTCTAAAGCTCAAGGCTATCTCTTTTTAGCAACTACAAAGTATCCAAATGATTCTTGGCACCAATCATTATCAAGCTTGTCTAAAATTGGAGATACCAGTTGGCCAACAGTCCAAACAGGCACTGCAAATAGGAAAAATATAGCTTTTACGGTTTTTGGGCCACGAATTATTCGTCTGGTGAAATAGTTAAATTTGAGCACAGAGGTCGTAAAAAACCCCGATTGGGGTGTAACAACAACATCCTCAAAGCCGGCTTTTTCGAATAAGTACTCCAAACCAAATGGGGTGAAGCGAAAAAAATCATAAGGAGCTTCGTGTACCTGCCATTGCCAAGGCACTTGAAGCACCATGCTCCCACCTGGCTTTAAAATTCTATAAGCCTCATTAATCATGTTTTGGGGTTCGGACAAGTGCTCTATCACAGAGAAGGAAACCACAGTGTCTGCAACCCCTGATTCTATTGGTAAAGGAGAATTCAAGTCAGCCGAAATATCGGCTTTTGTGTCATGCAAGCTTTCTGTCCAATCGACAGCAATATACTCATCTACGAATTGGAGCAAATATTGCTTGTAAGGAGATTCACCGGCGCCAAGATCATAAAGATTTCCCTTAAACAAACCCTCATACTTACGCAGAAAGAAATCTCCTATCTCGTATACTAACCAATTGTGAGCAGACCTGTTTTTATGTCTCTGGCTAATCTTCATATTGAATAAAACCACCTTAAGTTTCGGCAAAAGAAAAAAGGAGCCCTAAAAAACCACGAAACAAGATTCAAAATTTTTTTTAAATTTAATTATCTTGGTCTTGCGGAATTCATAGGTCAACTAATTGCTTAAGATAATGTCTTCTTCTTCGCGTGTTGCAAATTCTATTAGCTTTTTAGTCCTGGAGATACTTTTGTCTCTAGACCAATATTCACTAACAAGCTCTCGGTTCTTAGTCCGCTCATCAGTAGTCAGCGGAATATCTAAAAGCTCCTGCTGCGCCTCTAACTCTTGGACAGTTGAGATAACCACACCCATTTTTTTAAAAAAATCATAAGCCGGATTTTCCATGCGCAAAAAGACCCTAGCACCCAGGTAAAGCATAATAACAATGTTACCAATTGCCTGTTGGCGTATATGATTCATTATTACGAACCCGCACTTTCTAATAATATTTACGTAATCCTGGATAGGCATGAAGTCAGTCAGCGGCTCAAAATTATCTGAAAAAAGTCCTTCGCCAACCAATACAAGCTTTTTTGCCAGAGGCGGCTCTCCGTAACTTAGGGGAACAACAACTTTTCTGTCATTATCCCTAATATTAACTAGCAGGTCAAAGGCCTCAAGGTGATTACCTGTATATGTCGCGCTATTACCAACAAGAATACAATCTCCAGAAACAGTTTGATTCTTAAAACCGTTAATGAAATTATCCTCTATTGTTCCATAGTTCCAAGCACCATATTTGGGGAACTGCCTCCAGTTATGCGATTTACGAACCATTTCATATTCTTTTGGTAGGACAGGAGAAAAAACAGTCAATCTCTCTATAGCTCGAAGTTTTCTACGTTTATACAATAAATGATTCATTAATTTTTTAAGCAGATTGTTTGCAAATCTTTTTGGCCCCGTCAATTCAATGTTTTTATATAAACATTGTGTCTTCTTCAAAAGTAAGGAATTGTGATTTAGAAAATCATCATAATAATCAAATCCCCAACCCAACCACAAGGTTGGCGTATCATCCGGAATATTAGCCAATTCTGGGTAGATTGATGAATTAAGGGAATGAAAAACTATAAGATCATACCTTGAATAAATATCTTCGCCAAGCTTAGCCTTACTAGAAATTCGATATTTTCGACTTGATTCAATATAATCGGGCTTCAAATTAGTATTTGTTAGAAATTTATTAATAGAAAAAATAAAAACTTCGTTTCCGCCGGGATACACCGATTCAAAGACAGGGAATGCATGATCAACAAACTGTTCATCTGTGCTTAGGTGAAGAATTTTCATTTTCTAACTTTTAAATTTAATGAAACGAAAACCTTTTTGCCATCTTCGTCGTAAAAAAAGGCATTATCATAGCCCTCAAAAGTCATAGCACGTAGGTAATCTATAGCCTCCCCCAACCTAACACTCTTGTTTAAGTCTATTTCGCAGAGTCTTTTAAAATCTGATTTTGAATTATAATTACCCTGGGAGATCGGTTTTTTTTCTTCAAAGTCTCCAGACAAAAGCCGTTCAATCCAAAGATCGAATAAAAAAAACTCTGCCTCTAATAATTGGCTGTAAATAGTTTCTGATGTATCCCATGAATTCACAGATACAAGTTTTTGGGAAATTATGGGACCGTGATCAATCTCGACATCCATTTTGTGCAAAGTAGCGCCGACTGGAAGTCCGTTAATAATAGAGAACACTTGAGGGAACCAACCTCTATTATGAGGGTTAAACCCAGGGTGAAAATTAAAACATTGAATACTTTCGACCAAGTCTTTAGGGAAAATCTGCTTACAATGGCAAGAAAAACCAATATCAAAAGTGGCTTTAAAATCATCGATATTACTTTTTAAATCCAAGGGTGATATATGCCCAGCGCCAATCTCTTCCGAGAATAAATCAACCCCGCCTGGAGAGCAATAAAGGTGGATTTCTTCCTTTCTATGTCTGCTCCACGAATTTAAATAGTTGAACCAAGGTTTATTATCTGTAAGGAAAAATATCTTCATCGATGCAAACTAAAGGTAAACCAGTAAAAAATAATAAAAAAATACAGATTCATGAAAACCTTTAAGAAAATATACACATTAATATATCATCCCTTAACGATATCAATTATCATTTTCTGCTCGCTGGACTTTAACCCTGAGTAGATTGGCAGACAAAGAATCCTCCTCGCTATGGAACTCGAGATAGGCAAGCGATCCTTAATACCAAAAATTTTGATCGTTTCTAACGAAGGGTAGAAATATCTGCGGGCCATTATTCCGTTTTCTTTTAAAAGCTTCTCCACCTTAAGAGCCTTTTTTTCGCTCTCAAACACGCAGGCAAAGTAAGCTGCATTGTAGGACAAATTGTCTCTTAACTTTTGCATCTGGAGAAAACTACCAAGCCCACTTTTATAAGCCTCCCATATTGCGAGGCGGTTATTCATATTAGCATCCATCTCATCTAACACGCACAGCCCCATTGCCGCCTGCAACTCGTTCATTTTTGCATTAACACCAAGTTCTTCTATTGTTTCAGGACCTGAAAGGCCAAAATTAATCATTTTTTTAGCACGGTCTAGATCTTCCCTGCGTTTGAAGATAATCGCTCCACCCTCGGCAGTGTGGAACAGCTTAGTTGCATGAAAGCTAAGAGTCGCTGCATCTCCGAATTTCAGCAAACTCTCGCCTCTATATTTAACGCCGAAAGCATGACAAGCATCGTATATAACCTTAATATTGCGTCTTGCTGCAATTTCGTCAATTTCCTCTACATCACAGGCGTTGCCGAAGACATGAACAGGAATAATAGCGCGTGTGTTCGGAGTAATGCTTGCCTCGACATTTTTTGGATCGAGACACCAGTCACTTGAGTCAATGTCGACAAATACCGGCTGCACCCCTTCCCACTTCATCGAACTGGCCGTTGCAATATAGGTAAATGGCGTAGTTATCGCTTCAGGCTTTGCACCCTGAGTTCGGTCGCTAACCCCTAAAGCACGATAAGCAATTTGAAGAGCCAGAGTGCCATTAGCGACCAGGAGAAGATTCTTGACACCGAGGTGTGCTTCTAAACGTTTGGTTAGTTCTTCAACCAAGGGGCCGCTATTTGTCAACCACTGGCGTTGGTAAATTCCGTCTATATATTTAGAGAGCTTCTCTCTACTGGGAAAGTAAGGCCTTGTAACCGGGATCATGTTTTTGCGTCGACCAATGCCAGCAGATATTCAACGTAATTATTTTTGCTTAACTTAGAAATCCGCATCCTAAGCTGCTCCTTTGTTATCCATCCGTTTCTTAAACCAATCTCTTCAAGACAGGCAATTTGATATCCTTGGCGGTGCTCAATTGTCTGCACAAAAGTAGACGCCTCTAACAGGCTTTCGTGCGTACCCGTATCCAACCAAGTAAAACCCCTACCAAGCAGCTCTGCTCGCAACTCACCTCGATCTAAATAGGCTTGATTGATGGACGTAATCTCGAGTTCGCCTCGGCGCGATGGCGTCACCTGCTTTGCTATTTCCACAACTTCATTGTCGTAAAAATAGAGCCCTGTTATTGCATAGTTAGATTGGGGTTTTGTGGGTTTTTCTTCAATAGAGATCACCTTATTGTTTTCGTCAAAAGCAACCACGCCGAAGCGTTCAGGGTCATTAACCTGATAACCGAAAATAGTTGCACCCGTGCCATAGGAATCGGCTTGCTGTAGCTTAGGTGAGAAACCCTGGCCGTAGAAAACATTGTCACCTAGAATTAGACATACGTTATCGTTCCCAATGAAATCTTCACCTATTAAAAAGGCTTGGGCCAGGCCATCTGGGCTAGGCTGTTCCTCAAAGCTGAGCTTGATACCGAAGTCGTCGCCTCTGCCTAAAAGTTTTTGAAAGCTAGGCAGATCATCGGGAGTAGATATTATCAGAATGTCGCTAATACCTGCGAGCATAAGAACTGAGAGCGGGTAGTAGATCATGGGCTTATTGTAGACCGGGAGTAATTGCTTCGACAATCCATTGGTAATTGGGTGTAAACGGGATCCAGAGCCACCTGCAAGTATAATTCCTTTCATGAAATCTCCTTTTTGGCGGATAGGCTAAAATGTGGACTTCCAATCCTTTCCCGCTGGTGGCTTTGATTTTGCACTTGACGGCACCAGTCAAGGTTAGAAAGGTACCACTGCACGGTTTTTCGGATGCCAGATTCGAAGGTTTCCAGCGGTTCCCAGCCCAGCTCACTCTGTATTTTACTCGCGTCTATGGCATAGCGACGGTCATGGCCGGGTCGGTCTTCCACTTTGGTAATCAGGTCACGATACCGAGTTTCAGATGGCGCCAAGTCTTGCAGAACATCGCAGATGCACCTTACCACTTCTATGTTTTGCTTCTCATTATGACCGCCGATATTATATGTTTCTGAATCTTTTCCCTGTGTGATAACTTTGTACAGCGCTCTCGCATGGTCTTCCACATACAACCAATCACGGATCTGATCGCCGTTCCCATAGACAGGCAATGGTTGCCCTTCTAAAGCATTCAGGATCATCAACGGTATTAGTTTTTCTGGATACTGATAGGGCCCATAGTTGTTCGAGCAATTGGTCACCAACCCTGGGAGGCCATAGGTTCGCATCCAAGCGCGGACTAGGTGATCAGAGCTGGCCTTACTTGCACTGTAAGGAGAACTTGGAGAATAAGCGGTGGCCTCAGTAAACAAGTGCTGATCTGCATTACCTGCATCAAAGGGGTGCGGGAGGTCGCCATAGACCTCATCTGTACTAACATGATGGAACCGAAAACTTTTTTTGCGTGTGTCATCCATCTCTTGCCAGTAACTTCGTGCAACCTCCAATAATGTATAGGTTCCGATTATATTGGTTTTAATGAATACAGATGGCCCATCAATAGAACGGTCGACGTGACTTTCAGCGGCCAAGTGCATAATGGCATCAGGCTTGTACTTGGTGAATACCCTTTCCAGCTCAACCCCGTTGCATATATCCACCGGCTCCAATATATAGCGATCCGAGTCATCGAATCCGCACAAGTTTTCGGTATTGCCTGCATACGTAAGCTTGTCAACATTTACAACAGAATCTTCAGTTTTGCTGATAATGTGGCGAATAACGGCTGAGCCAATAAAGCCGGCGCCACCCGTGATAACAAATCTCATGCTAGACAACCCCTCGGGTATCAATAGTTAGGGGTGGTTTACTAGATCCCGCAATTCTTTGACCCTTAAACTCCTGATGGTCAACCAACAGCACTCTTATAGAAACCGACTGATTGGCAACCGCAAAGTTCACAAGCTCAAGGTAACCTTCGAGGTTTGCCGGTAGGGTCTCAATATTAGGTTCGACCGCCAACACCTTGCCGGG
>Ga0233438_10003942_pt1 | contig 13352 bp, 9 predicted proteins | sample SI_123_September_FD_182720 | JGI IMG/M metagenome (GOLD analysis project Ga0233438, IMG submission 182720) | Seawater microbial communities from Saanich Inlet, British Columbia, Canada - SI_123_September2016_10_MG | ecosystem: Environmental > Aquatic > Marine > Inlet | place: Canada: British...
AACGCTTTCAACTTTGCGTCTTTTTCCTTGTTATCATTTGCCATATCTGTAGTCGTTCTATTTAGGTAAAATTAGAAAGTAAAAATAGTAAAAATATTACGTTCTTTCTGCCAAGAAATGTGACTTGTCAAGTAACTTTTCAACAAAAACAAAAGGGTTCTTATTTTTTTATGAATTTTCTCATGGTACGAAAATCTTGAAACTCAACTTCGAGAAAATAGATTCCTTCTGGCAGAAAACGAACGGCTATTCGTGAAGTATTTGATCGCAAAGGGATTTCCAATAACTTTTGACCTAAAAGCGTGTATATCCTCCCTTTTTTCGGCGCTTCCTTGGAGAAAATTATCAAATCCTCTTTTATTGGATTGGGGCTTATTTTTAAAATGTGTCTTGTCTCGAATGCATTGATTGACAAAATACTTTGCACATCCAAAGAGTTGATAACAGCTGCTGGGTAATCAAAGACATCTGTAAGCGTCCAATTGAGCTTGCTATTCAAGTTACTTGCACAGTCTTCGATCGTGACCCCTGTACAATTGGAAGCTCCAGAATAGTAGCCGGCTCCATAACTCGAATCTTGATTGGCTGTATTTCCATTCGACAGAGAAGTCCCCAACAAACTAGAATCGGTTGTGTCTCCAAAAAAAGCCAGAAAAATTCCAGGGGAAGAACGCGTGCCTGTAATGGCAAGAATACCATCATCTGTCAAATCCAAAGAGAAACCACCATTGTCCTCCACAGCATTTCCTTGAGAAGCGGCAATACCAGGTACATTGTCATTGGCGTTTTCAATGTGTATGACCGTGCCTTGAGAAAGTGTCTGGCCGGTATCGTTGGTCCACAGAACCTCTCCTTCTGTATTGGCAGAGACGAAGCTGGCTCCATCCCATTCTTCGTCTACAAAACGAATGCTTGTTCCGTCGGGACAATGGTCTAAAAAAACAAAAGAAAACCCATCTGGATTGTTGTGATAAGCAACGAAAGCAATGTCACCAGGATCGTCAATAGTACTGTCAATAATTTGTGCTTTACTTGTTGCAATCAAGAAACATGCAACGAAAATTTGGAATGGTTTTTTCATAACTTTTTCATTTAACAATTGATGTATTCACCTTTTACTGAAAAAGAAATATTGGGAAAAAAGCCTGCAATACAAACTGTATCTTACAACTAAAAGTAGCCCTAAGACAGGTAAGTTATTCTCGATTCTTTTTCAATAGCACTTTAAAAATACATTTTATTTTTAAAATAACAAACTGATAACATGATCTTTATGAAAAAAATTATCAAAAAAACTTTTTCCCATAGAAAATGCCTCAGCCTACTAAAAAATTATTCCACAAACGCAATGGTTCTTAGAATCGCTTCCAATTCAAACATGTAATCTCTTTTTGCCACGGAAGGTGCATAGGTAAATCCTTCCAAAACAATCCAGCGATTGTTTTGCGCATCTTCTATCACAAAATTGACAAATGGGCCTGCCATAAAATCATTTAACAATTCCCATTTTCCAAGCGTTTTATAGGTTGTTCTGTCTGCAATTTTTGTTTGAAAGACTCTTGGCTGAAAGGCTTTTTCCGTAACCATATACATGCCCTCTTTACTTCCTGGTAAATGAATTTTCCCAATTGAATCACGCATCTTGGTAATGGATGTGGTCAACGAATTTTTATGGACTGGCATGGGCACGGCATAGACTAAAATATTGGAGCGTCCGTCTCCTTTGGCGATTCCTCCGGACAAATATTGACGCAGCCATAAAAAATCTCCTGTATCCTCGACCAATCTAAAAAAATTTGGAATGGAAAGTTGAATTCCCAAATTCTGCAATGTTTTATAATGGTCTTTCGGGTGCGATTTTTCTTTTATTTTGGCCTGAATATTTTCGATATCTGATTTTTTAAAAGTCGCGATCAAAGCATTTTTATACGTTTCTAGTGTCTGGACAATTTCTTCTTCTGAAGTTCCCGTCACACGAATTACTTGCTGTGGTTTTGCATACAAATTTCTCTTGGTTTGTACGGCATTGATGGTATCAAATTCGACAATCAGAATATTTCGACTTGCTTTGAACATTTTTCCAAAAGAGTTTGTTGGTACATGCGTAATCGAAAATTGATTTTCTTCCTGAGGCAATCCCACCACGGGCGTGGTCACAATTTCTTTCAATTTATCCCCGATAGCTCCTTCCCAATTACTGTTGTCAATGACAAACAACACATGATTCATCCTCCCATTAGAACTGGCCAATACGGGCAACTGTTTTTTAGAATCACAGCTAGAAAGAATCACTATAAATAGAAAGAAAATAGAGTATGTTCTCATAAATATTTATTTTACTTTTTTAGTATTTGCTAAAACTGTCTGAAAATTTGATTTTTTAGGACTTCTGATAAATGAAAATTTTATCTCCTGGCATCAGTCTTTTTCCGTCAATGATACCGTTCCAATCTTTCAATTGCTGAATGCTAATTTTTGGGTATTTTTTTGAAATACTCCATAAAGAATCTCCTTTTTGAATCGTATAACTTGTTTTTTGACCTTTGCCTTTTTTTGATTTGGATGACTTTCTTGCAACAGCAAAATTCAACCTTTTTGGATAAATTGTCAAATATTTCCCTACCGTAATATTGGTAGTTCGCATTCCGTTCCATTTTTTAATGTCCGAAACGCGTACACCATAACGATTGGCTATTTTTCCCAAATAATCTCCACTTCTTACTTTGTAACGTATGCGCTGGTTCATTTCAAAGTATTTCGGCAACGGCTTTTCTCTTTCTGCGTCTTCTTTGGCTGCCAATGTGTACAAAGCTGCTTCCTTCTCAATGAAAGTTCCAATGGTTTGTTTGGGCAATCGAATGCTGTATTGTTTCCCCTCTACATATGGCACAATGTCTAATTTGTATTCTGGGTTTAAAAATTGCAACAGTTCAACCTCTACGTCTAGGGTTTTGCTCACCTGTTCAAAAGTCAACAACCGTTTGGGCTGGATAGTGTCTGTTGCGAAATGATGAATCCTTGGAGACAAAGGCTGAATATCGTGCTGTTCGGCATGCTCAAAAATATACATGACGGCATAAAAAGCCGGCAAATAACCTGCTGTTTCGCTCGGCAAAAACGGCCGAATATTCCAATAGTTTCTATAGCCTCCAGATCTTCGAATAGCTTTGGAAACGTTTCCTGGTCCCGAATTGTAAGCTGCCAAAGCCAAATCCCAATCGTTGAATGTTTTGTAAAGTTTTTCCAAATATTGACACGCCGCTTCTGTGGCTTTTATGGGATCCTGTCTCTCGTCGATATACGAACTGATATGCAAGTCAAACTGCTTTCCCGTCTGATACATGAACTGCCATAATCCTGTGGCCCCAACCCTTGATTTCGCTCTTGGGTTCAGAGCAGATTCTACCACTGCCAGGTATTTAATTTCCAAAGGAATATCATACTTGTCCAAATAAGATTCAAATACAGGAAAATAATAACGTGCTCTTGCCATCATCTTTGGATAGTATTTAGATCTTGTTTTTAGATAGGATCGAATCAATCGTTCCAAGATGGGATTGTACTCTAAATTGAAAGGAGTATTCGCATTTAGGACTTCCAATCGTTTTTTTAAAACTTCTGTTGTCAAGCTCGGCATGACAAATTCCTGCGTATTCTCTTTGACACCAATGGGCTTGTCATAGAGGGGCGAACTGTACATAATTTCGATCCAAAGACTGTCAATTTGTGCAATCGACACAATGGAATCCAATTTGACCTCTTTCGAGAAAACAGGAAGGCTGTCTTTCGAAACATTGACAATGCTGTCTTTGTTTTGTTGAGCGCTCAAAGTGCAACAAACAATGAAAGCGATGTGCCAAAAACGGTGTCTATTTTTCTTCATTCTTCTTAGATGATTGGATCTGACGTGTTTTTTTCTTTGATTTCTACCACAATTGGACAATGGTCCGAGTGTTTGGCTTCGGGAAGAATGTAGGCTCTTTCCAAACGTTCTCTTAAGGATTCTGAAATCATATGGTAATCGATGCGCCATCCTTTGTTATTGTTCCTGGAATTTGCTCTGTAACTCCACCAACTGTAATGATCTGGTTCTTTGTTCAATTCTCGGAAACTATCAATAAATCCACTTTTTATAAAATTTCCAATCCAAGTTCTCTCGACTGGTAAAAAACCGGAAACGCCTTTCATTTTTGGATTGTGGATATCAATCTCTTGATGACAGATGTTATAGTCGCCACAAATAATCAAATTAGGGATTTCTTTTTTCAATAAATTCACATACTCTTGAAATTCCGACATATAGTTCAATTTGAATTCCAAACGCGCATTGTTGGTTCCTGATGGCAGATACAAGCTCATAATAGAAACCGTTTCAAAATCAACTCTTATATTTCTACCTTCAAAATCCATGGAATCAATTCCTGTCCCATAGACAATATTCTTAGGTTCTTTTTTACACAATATGGCGACACTACTGTACCCTTTTTTCTGGGCTGAAAACCAATAATTGTATTTGTATCCTGCATTTTCAAACAACGACAAATCCAACTGTTCTTTGTGCGCTTTTGTTTCTTGCAAGCAAATAACGTCTGGGTTGGCTGCTTCCAACCACTCGATAAATCCTTTTTTTAACGCAGCTCGAATTCCATTGACATTGTACGATATTACTTTCATTTGATTGGTGGGTGCTTTTTTATGTTTTTATCCCTCTCACTGGATTGTGAAAAGTCGTATGCTTATCTTTTGATCTTGTATTGACTTCTCAACTCTTCTCTTTTTAATTTGTGTGAGGCCGTACGGGGCAAGGTATCAATTTTTACCAAATCTGCCACTTTGAACAAGGGGTTTAATTCTCTTGTTATTTGTTTTTGCATTGCTAACCATACTTCTTTTTTTTCCATTTTTACTTGAGGAACATAGAAAACAACCAATTTACTGGGCCCTCCCTCCATGGGTTCGACCGAGATGGCCGCGCATTCTTTGACGGCATCCAATCGGCAAATTATTTGTTCTATTTGCAAAGCACTCACTTTGATTCCTCCCAAATTCATGGCATCATCGATGCGTCCTCTTCCTCTATAATAGCCGTTTTCTAGTTTTTCCATGACGTCTCCATGACGTCTCAAAACTTGTCCTTCTAGGTTTGGAACCCCTTTGTAATAGGTGTCAAAATGGTTTTTGTTTAGCAGTGTTGTGGAAAGACCTAAGATGGGTGGTATTAAAAAAACCTCTCCCTGCGAACTCAAATTTCCCGCTGCATCTAACAAAACAAAAGCACCTCCCATGGTTTGACTTGAAAACTGACTCGGAATATTTTCTTCTACAAGAGTGCTGCTAACATAGCCGCCTCCGATTTCAGTTCCACCACAATATTCAACAATGGGCCTGTTGTCTGCTAACTGCATCAAATAGCCCATTTCTTCGGGGTTGGAAACTTCTCCAGTGGAGCTGAAACATTTTATTTTTCCCCAATAAAAACCTTCCATTTCTTTCGACGCTTTCCACTTTTTTACAAGACTCGGCACCACACCGAGCATGGTCACTTCAGCTTGTTCTACAAATGCTCCAAATTCTTTTTGAAAAGGAACCCCGTAATACAAAGCAATGCTTGCCTTGTTGATGAAAGACGAAAAAAGCAACCACGGTCCCATCATCCATCCTAAATTTGTGGGCCAGCAAAGCAAGTCGTTTTTTTGGATATTATGATGATAGTACGCGTCTGACGCTGACTTTATAGGAGTCACATGGCTCCAAGGAATGGCCTTTGGTTGCCCTGTAGTTCCTGACGAAAATAAAATAGTCATTGTTTCTTCCGAACTCATTTTCACGGATTCAAAATCCGAATCTTTGCTTAAAAAACGTTTCCAATAACAGTCTTGTACTCTTTTTTCAAGAGGTTTTGTTCTGGTGGAAACTAGAACAATTGTTGTGTCGGTAGCTTTGGTTATTTTTTGATAAAGCCCGTAAATTTTCTCTTTTCGCAAAGAAATGTCCTGCGTAAAAACCAGTTTTGGTTTTGTAATTTTCAAACGAGTTGCTATTTCTCGCTCTGAGAAACTGTCGGCAATCGTTGCCACTACCATTCCCGCTTTGATCGCTGCCAAATAAACAACAACTGCTTCCAAAGTCATTGGCATTGCAATGGCAATGACGTCTCTTTTCTTCAAACCCCTGTCAAACAAACCATTGGCTGCCCTGTTTATTAGGGTTTCCAATTCTCCAAAGGATGTTTTTTCGAGAATGCCTCTTTCTTTTTGGAGGATGATTGCCGTATCCGAGGAATTGTTTTGAAAACAAGAATCTACAATATTAAATTGGGCGCCCACCAACCACTTTGCTTTTTCTACTCCTTTGGAAACGTCGAGCATTTTTTTGTACTTCTCCGAGAAAACGATCCCAAGAGATGTGATTGTTTTTTCCCAAAAGGCCTCTTTTTGAACGACCGACCAGCGCCAAAAATTTTCGGTTGAGCTTTGCCCAGTCAGCTGCATCATTTTATGAATGTTGCTTTCAGAAATTTGTTTTTTTGATGGTTTCCAATAAGTCATTTCCCTCTTTTTTGGAGTCTAAAATTACAAAAAGAGCCGGTCAAAAGCGCTAAAAATCGGTTTCCTCTTCCGTGTATTCCCCTGACAACACGTCCTCAACATCATTGTTCAAATCTTTGTTTGAACAATCGAATTTAGCAGGTATGTGTGCCGGTCTTTCAAAGTCTTCTTGACTGATTACTAAGGTAGAATCGGCATAACATTTTTTCATATACAAAGCCCAAGTTGGCAGAGACATCGTGGCTCCTTGACCTTGTGTAATTTCTTCAAAATGCGTTGCTCGATCATCAGCTCCCGTCCAAACTCCTGTGGCTAGATTGGGTACCACGCCCATAAACCAACCGTCTGAATGATTTTGAGTGGTTCCCGTTTTTCCTGCGACAGGGTTCTTCAAATCATAAGGATAACCTGTAGAAATACTGTCTGGATATTTCCCCCATCTTCCTCTAAGTCGCACACCCGAACCGTCTTCGGTTACGCCTTTCAACAATTCCAACACTGTATAAGCAGATTCTTCACTCAATACTTGACTGGTTTCCGGTGTAAAATGTTGCAAAACAGTTCCGTTTCTATCCTCAATGCGCAATACGATCATTTGGTTGATACGCAAACCTTTGTTTGCAAACATGGCATAAGCCCCTACCATATCGTACAAACTTGCGTCCAATGTCCCCAAAGCAATGGATGGATAAGGTGGAATGTAAGATGAAATTCCTGCTTTTTTAGCCAAACGAACTACCGTTTTTGGGCCCACGCTGTGAATCAATCTGGCTGTGACCACATTGACAGATTTTGCCAATGCTCTTTTCAAGGTCAATACACCTCCATAAGTATCGCCTGAATTTCGTGGCGTCCAATCGTCTTCCATCCCGTACGCTTCTTTAGGTATGGTATAAGGTGTATTCGGGTATTCATCACATGGCGACATTTGCAACTGATCAATTGCCGATGCGTACACGAAAGGTTTGAAAGTAGATCCTACTTGACGCTTCCCTTGCTTTACATGGTCGTATTTAAAATACTTGTGATTGATTCCTCCGACCCAAGCTTTGACATGTCCAGTTTGTGGCTCTATCGAAAGCAACCCTGAATGCAAAAAATGTTTGTAATAACGCAAGGAATCGTAGGGCGATAGAATAGTGTCTTTCGTTCCATTCCATGAGAATACTTTCATTTTCCGCTTGGTAAGAAATGCTTTTTTGATCTCCTCTTTTGATTTCCCCGCTTTTTTTAACAAGCGATAACGTTCTGTATAGAGCATCGCTCTTGTCATCATGGTATCAATACGACCGAGTGTTAAGTCGTAAAAAGGAGCCATAGGATTTCTTTTCTGTTCTTTGAAAAAGACCCGTTGTAAGTTTGATACATGTTCTTGCACTGCCTCCTCCGCATATTTTTGCATTCGAGCGTCGAGCGTGACATAAATTTTCAGCCCGTCTCTGTACAAATTATGCAATGTCCCATCAGGTTTTGGATGTGTTTTGATCCACTTCTTCATGTAGTCTCTTAGATACTCTCTGAAATAAGTCGCCGAACCATGGCTATGTCCTTCGGGAGAAAAATCCAATACGGTGGGTAATTTTTGAAGCGAGTCTTTTTCTCTTTCACTGATAAACTCACTTCTATTCATTTGATAAAATACTTGATTTCTTCTCTTCAGGGCACGTTTTTGAAAACGTACTCTGTTGGGGTTATACAGCGCTGGATTTTTGAGCATCGCAACCAACACTGCGGATTCTTCTACTTTCAAATCTTGTGGTTCCTTCCCAAAATAAATACGTGAAGCCGATCGAATTCCAATTGCATTGTAGAGGAAATCAAATTTGTTAAAATACATGGTGATGATTTCCTGCTTTGTATACTGGCGTTCCAGACGAATCGCAATGATCCATTCATTGATCTTTTGAAGCAGTCGTTTGGGTAAATTTTTCGACCCTTCGCCATGAAAAAGCAATTTTGCCAACTGTTGGGTGATGGTACTGGCTCCTCCTCCTTTACCCATTTTTACGACAGCTCTTAAAGTCCCCCGAAAATCAATTCCTGCATGGCTAAAAAACCGCTCATCTTCCGTAGCTACCAAGGCTTCTACTAAATGACTCGGGAGGTCTTCAAATTGAACAGGAGTTCTGTTCTCAATAGCATATTTTCCAAGTGTTTGTCCATCGATAGAAATAATTTCAGTTGCAAAATTATTTTCTGGACTTTCCAATTCCTCAAACGTAGGCAGTTTTTCAAACAGTTCTAAAGACGCTAATAGAAACAACAGGCAAACAAGTCCTATCCCACTTACCAAAGCCATCCAAAACCACCTCGTAAATTTCTTAAAGGTTGGATTTGTTGTTGTTTTTTTATTTTTTTTTGCCTTTCCCATTTTCTACTATTTTCAAGCCTCGCTTTTTTGGATCTGTTTTTCTCAATCTTTGAACTCAACTCGAAAGCCTACATCGGAAATTCCTTTCAGATCTTTGAGCCCATGAAGTTCATTTCTTCTTCTCATTGCCTGTTCTATCTTTAAAAGGTAAGTTCCCGACTTTCGGAATTGGAAATTTTCTTTGTAGTACAGCTTGTTCTCTTTCAAATCTGTCAAACCTTTGCCTAACCATTTTCCATAAATATCCGCCATTTGATATTCCAACGTATCGGTTGCTATAAAACCGTTCGGATATTCCAATTCTGTACGAATAAAAATATTGTTGAATTCGAATTCATTCGTATTCCGAATATTGACAAACAAATTGCAATGCGAGAGGGTGTCTTGGATTTGAAATTCAAAAATTTGTACTTGGTCTCTCTTCCAATTATTTCCTTCCAAGGAATGGTACTGATCAAATATTCGGTTTCGATCACAAGCACCTAAAGTTGTGAACAAAAAGAAAAAAAATACGATCCTAATCTTCCTTCTTTGCATTAGTATCCTGATTTTTAGAATTCGGATTGGTTTTTTTTCTGCGGTTGTTATTTCTTCTTTTGCTGGAGGTTCCTGCATTTGCTCCTGTTGCTTTCGATGCTGGATTGGCTCCTCCCTCTTGTTTCTTTTGAGGCCTGTTTTTTTTGTTTTGAGGTCTTCTATTTGATTGGCTTTCTGTTTTATTGCTTTCTCCTTGTGGTTGATTTTTAGACTTTGTTCGAGAAGAATTGCCATTCTTATTTGGAGCTGATGCCTGGTTATTTAGGTCGGATTTTCCTGGCTTTTCCCTTCTTTTATTATTTCTTCTACGTTTGTTGGTTTTCGGTTTGTCAAAACGAGTCAGACTGTCTTGTCCTACGACATTTTCAAAATCAATTTTGGTTTCAACAATCGTTTCTGATTCTAATTCTTCTAAACTCGGTCCTTTTTCTCCTTTTTTGTTGAGATTGATTACTTCTTTTACTTGCTCCAAAGTAAGTTTGAACCATTTAGATCCTTCATCTCTTGAAGTATACCAAAGCAATCCTTTGAAAATATCCATTTTTACAAAGTAGGCCTTCCCTTTTTCTGTTTCTAACACGGTATCCTGTTTCGGGAAAGCTTTCAAGGCATCCAAATAGGAATCCAACTCAAAATTCAAACAACATTTTAATTTACCACATTGACCGGCTAATTTTTGCGGATTCAAAGATAGTTGTTGGTAGCGAGCGGAGGCGGTGTTCACTTTTCTAAAATCTGTAAGCCAGGTAGAACAGCACAATTCTCGTCCGCAAGAACCTACTCCTCCGAGTCTGGCCGCTTCTTGTCGCAATCCCACTTGTTTCATTTCTACTCGAATGCTAAAAGCACTTGCAAAATCTTTGATCAGTTGTCTGAAATCAACTCTGTCTTCTGCGGTGTAATAAAACGTGGCTTTGTTGCCATCTCCTTGAAATTCAACGTCTGAGAGTTTCATTTTCAAGCCCAAACGGCCTAAAATTTCTCGTCCTCTTTTTTGTGTTTCAGCTTCACGATCTCTGGCAGCATGCCAAATATCAATGTCTTTCACGGTTGCTTTTCGGTATATTTTTTTAACCTCATCGCTGTCGACTTTTACTTTTTTCTTTTTCATTTGAACTTTCACAAGTTCTCCTGTCAATGAAACGGTGCCCACATCGTGTCCAGGCGAACCTTCTACGGCTACAATTTCACCGATCGATAAATGAAAATCGTTGGTGTTTTTAAAAAAATGCTTCCTCCCATTTTTAAAACGCACCTCTGCAATGTTGAAAGGTTTTTGTCCGCTTGGCAAAGCCATGTTGGAGAGCCAATCAAATACAGAAAGTTTGTCACAACTTCCTGTGGCACAATTTCCATTACTTTTACAACCGTTGGGTACTCCTGACGTATTTGTTGAGCAAGAATTACAGCTCATATTTTTATATTTTGGATGCTGCTTTTTGATACAGCACGTACATTCATATTCAATTAGAAACAGCTAACAAACTCATGGATTGAGTTTTACAAAACACTTTTTCAAATTTCCTTTAATTCGTAAAGATAGCATAAAATTAAAAATTATAAAATGCTGTTTTTACTTCGCTACTTTTTATTTTTCGAAACCTTTTTTCCGTTTTTTTAGGAAAAATAAAGGCTTCAAAGCCAGTGTTTCAGCTTGTAAATGGGTGTTTATCTCTTAAATTTTAGCGCCTCAGACCGCCCTTTTTTAAAAATTTTATTACTGTTCCCTTTCCCTTTTCGAAGTTCTTTTTGAACCTCAAAAGGCAGGCTTGCGATTTCTTTGCATTCTTCAGAACAACAGGTATTCATTTTTTCTTGACACGTATTGCATTGAATGAAAAGTAAGTGGCAGGCTTCGTTTTCACAGTTGACATGGGTGTCACAAGGCGCTCCACATTGATGACAGTTAGAGACCACATCTTCCGAAATGCGCTCTGCTCTTCGGTGATCAAACACAAAATTCTTTCCTTTGAATTTATTTTCAATACCACTTTCTTCTATTTGACGAACGTAATTGATGATTCCTCCCTCTAATTGAAAAACGTTTTTGAACCCTTTGTGTTTGTAATATGCACTGGCCTTTTCACAACGAATTCCACCGGTACAATACATCAATAAATTTTTGTCTTCTTTGTGTTCTTTTAGGTCTTCTTCAATCAAATCCAAAGAGTCTCGAAAGGTGTCTACGTCTGGTGTAACTGCACCTTCAAAATGTCCAATTTCACTTTCATAATGGTTCCGCATGTCTACACAAACCGTATTGGGATCTGCGAGCATTTTGTTGAATTCTGCAGCTTTTAAATGCACTCCTATATTGGTCACATCAAAAGTATCGTCCTCCAACCCGTCTGCGACAATTTTATTTCTTACTTTGATTTTTAATTTTAAAAAAGACTTATTGTCTTGTTCCACGGCAACATTCAATCGAATGTCTTTCAAAAAAGAAGTACCGTCTAATTGGGCTTTTAATTCAAGAAATTTTTCAGCGGGTACTGAAATCTGGGCATTGATTCCTTCGTAGGATACGTAAGTTCTTCCCAAAACGTCTAATGCATCCCACTCTAAAAAAAGTTGATCTCTAAAAATTTGTGGATCTTCTATCTTGAAATACTGATAGAAAGAAAGTGTCAAACGGTCTTTTCCCGCTTCGTCTATTAATTGCGCACGTTCTTCTGCGCTTAACTTATTGTACAGTTGCATGCTATACCAATTTTAGTTACACAAATATCTTTGCAAAAGTAAGAATTTTATTGGGCTATGAGAGTGCTCTTTGAATTTATTCTTTTCGAACTTCAAACTGCCAACAAAAATTGGAAAGTACACATTCTCAACACGTTTTTCCTATCGTTCAATTTGTGAAATAATCCACATTTTTTTTAAATTTGATAAAAATTAAACAACCTTGACTATTTTTACACAACTCGCTGTGTTAGAAGGAAGAAAAGTGCAATCTTTGCAGCCTCAAAAATAACGATTATCTAAAATTTAAAAGGATGAAAATAGCTGTCGTGGGTGCTACTGGAATGGTAGGAACCGTAATGTTGAAAGTATTAGAAGAAAGAAATTTCCCTGTAACGGAATTAATCCCTGTCGCTTCTGCTAGATCTGCAGGTAAGAAACTCCCTTTCAAAGGGAAGGAATACACAGTGGTGACTTTAGAAGATGCTGTTGCCATGAATGCAGACATTGCTTTGTTTTCGGCAGGTGGAGACACCTCTTTAGAATGGGCTCCTAAGTTTGCTGCAGCCGGCACAACGGTTGTGGACAATTCTTCTGCTTGGAGAATGGATCCAACCAAAAAGTTGGTCGTTCCAGAAATCAATGGTGATGTATTGACCAAAGAAGATAAAATTATTGCAAATCCAAACTGTTCAACCATTCAATTGGTGATGGCTTTGGCTCCTTTGCATCAAAAATACCAAATGAAAAGACTGATTATTTCTACGTACCAATCGGTTTCTGGAACAGGAGTGGCTGCGGTAAAACAACTAGAAAACGAAACAAAAGGAATTGAAGGTGAAATGGCTTATCATTATCCAATCAACCGCAATGCGATTCCTCACTGTGACGTTTTTATGGAAAATGGGTACACCAAAGAGGAAATGAAATTGGTGAAAGAACCTAAGAAAATTTTACGCGACGATTCGTTTGCTGTAACAGCTACTGCGGTTCGTATTCCTACTGCTGGCGGACATTCTGAATCGGTAAATGTGGAATTTGTAAACGATTTTGACGAAGCAGAAGTGCGTCAATTGTTGCATGATTTCCCAGGAGTTGTTGTACAAGACAACTTAGACACCAACACCTATCCAATGCCAGCTTATGCGCACGAAAAAGACGAAGTCTTTGTAGGACGTATTCGCAGAGATGAATCTCTACCAAACACATTGAATATG
>Ga0233438_10003946_pt1 | contig 13347 bp, 10 predicted proteins | sample SI_123_September_FD_182720 | JGI IMG/M metagenome (GOLD analysis project Ga0233438, IMG submission 182720) | Seawater microbial communities from Saanich Inlet, British Columbia, Canada - SI_123_September2016_10_MG | ecosystem: Environmental > Aquatic > Marine > Inlet | place: Canada: British...
GCCTTTGGTATACCAACAAAGATTTTGGGCATGCTGCTAGAAAGGCATTCGTAATGAACCGTATTGGTGATCTTGGTTTGCTTTTGGGTATGTATTTAATCGCTAGCAATTATGGTTCTTTAGAGTATGCTGAAGTTCTGCCGAGCATGGCCCAAGGGAATGGAAGTGTGTCTCTATTAACAGGTATAGCTGTGTTGTTATTTATTGGTGCCATTGGTAAGAGTGCACAAGTGCCCTTGTTTACATGGCTTCCAGATGCAATGGCGGGGCCAACACCGGTTTCTGCTTTGATTCACGCCGCGACCATGGTTACAGCGGGTATCTACCTCGTGGTTAGAACTCAAGCTTTGTTCTTTCTTTCACCGGCAACAAGAACAGTAGTGCTAGTAATAGGAGTGCTTACCGCACTGATTGCGGCAGTTATTGCTCTTCGACAAAACGATATCAAAAAAGTATTGGCATACTCTACCGTCAGTCAACTTGGATTCATGTTTGTAGCTTTAGGAGTAGGAGCTTACACAACGGCATTATTCCATGTTACCACTCATGCATTCTTCAAAGCTTTGTTGTTTTTGGGTGCAGGTTCTGTAATACACGGTGTTCATGATGAACAGGATATGCGATATATGGGTGGGTTGAAATCAAAGATGCCCGTAACCTACTGGACATTTTTAATAGGAACCCTTGCTATTTCTGGCTTTCCACTGTTGAGTGGGTTCTTCTCGAAAGATGAGATTTTGGCCAATGTATTTCATCATAGTGCTTTGGTTTACGGAATTATGGCTTTTGCAGCATTGCTTACGTCTGTTTATATGTTTAGACTGTTCTTCTTGACGTTTCATGGTGAATACAGAGGAACAGAAAAGCTTGAATTTGATAAAGTCCATGAGTCGAATTGGAAAATGACAACACCATTACTTGTACTTGCCTTATTGTCAGTACTAGGAGGGTTGTTGAATTTGCCACATTATATTTCACACGAAGGCTTCCTGTCGGCTTGGTTAAAGCCTACTTACATCATGTTTGAAGAAGTTATTCATGCAGAAATGACCACTGAGATTTTATTGATTTCAATGGCAGTATTGATATTCCTTGTAGGTTTTGTATATAGCCGCCAACGCTATTTAGTTAAGGGTGTTTCTCCAGAGGTTGAAACCAAAGGTGTGGCAAAGTGGATGCAGAATAAGTTATACATTGATGAATTCTATAACCTAGCAGTGGTTAAGCCTCTGGAGGTTCTTGGAGATATCCTTTTTGCTTTATTCGACACCTTGTTGTTATACGGATTGACCTTTGCTGTTCATCCTGTTTTAAGATGGGTAGGCGGTCGAAATCGTAAAATACAAAACGGAAATATTGAGTTTTATCTTTTATATATGGTTGTCGCAATAGCCATTTTGTTGGGCGTTAATTTATTGTTCGTATAGTGGAGTTGATTATTATACCTGTTGTTGCCGCGTTGTTGTCCATATTCACAAAGGGCAATCGCTGGATAAATACAATTTTAGCCGCAGCAGGACTTGGGGTGCTGTTATTGAAATTTGGTCCGTCTAACATGGATTATCAGTCTGGCCAATGGGTGAGCATCGTGGATGTTCCTTGGTTATCAGATGTCGTTCACTTCCATTTGGGACTAGACGGTATTAGTTATTTCCTGCTTTTACTAACCAATATATTACTACCGCTAATTGTTTTCAGTGTTAACGATCATCGTAAACCTTCTTTGGTGCCTTTAGCTTTGGTGATGCAGGCCGGTCTGAACGGCGTGTTCATGGCTAAGGATGGATTAATGTTTTATCTATTTTGGGAACTAGCGATGATTCCGATTTACTTCATCACACTTATTTACGCTGAAAGAGACAACTTCGTTACTACGGTTCGCTTCTTTATTTATACGTTTATAGGTTCTTTGGGGATGCTAGCATCATTAATTTACCTATATACAAAAACTCCGGATGCTTCTTTTGCATTTGAGTCATTAATGAGTATTAACCTCGGTTACACCGAATCAATTTGGGTAGGAGCAGGTTTCCTGTTGGCCTTTGCTGTTAAAATACCATTGTTTCCTTTTCATACGTGGCAACCTAATACCTATACCTATGCTCCGGCTCAAGGAAGTATGTTACTATCGGGTATTATGTTGAAAATGGGTTTATATGGACTCATCCGTTGGTATATGCCTTTAGCAGGGGAGAGTATACCATATTATCAGCCTATTATAATCACCTTAGCTGTGATTGGTATTGTATACGGAGCTTTAATTGCCATGCGTCAAGAAGATATGAAGCGCCTTGTTGCGTACAGCTCGTTATCTCACGTTGGATTAATTGCTGCGGGAATCATGACAATGACGGAAACCGGTTTGAATGGAGCATTATTGCAGATGTTCGTTCACGGTGTCAATGTCGTTGGTTTGTTTATGGCCATTGATCTTATACAACAGACGTATAGAGGAAGGCATTTTGCAGAATTGGGAGGGTTGGCAAAAGTAAACCGATGGTTTACCATATTGTTTTTCCTGATTATTATTGGCACCGCTGCTGCACCTTTGACCAATGGTTTTCCAGGTGAATTTATGTTGTTAAAGTCTATTTTTGATTACGACACTACATACGTTGTGTTTGCTGGACTTACCATTATTTTATGTGCTGTATACATGTTAAGGATGTTCCAATTTAGCATGCTTGGTGAAGCACAGGAAGATAATAAACCAATGGCTTTAATTAATACACTGCCCTTAGTGGTGATTGCTGTATTGGTCATTGTTGTTGGGATATTCCCCCAATGGTTCATTGAGATCTTTGAGCCTGCAGTAAAAAATATATTAACCACCATATCTAATACGAAAGGAGTAATGTCGTGATAGCCATTTCTATGATATTCTTAGGCAGTATCGCCTTGATGTTCGCTGGAATCAATGCAGAGGAGAAAAAGGTCAAACCGTTTTTTACAGCTCTATTGGCTTTGTCAGGCATTTTTGCTTTTCTAGAGTCTAAAGGCATAATGGCGTTTGATGAGCTATTTGTTTGGGTTCCTAAGCATATGGTTGATTTTGATGCATTTGGTTTACAAATGGTGGGAGTATTGTCAATATTGGCTGCTATCATCATTAATCTTATGCCAGCTGCAAATCGTAAAGGGGCAGATATTTTGGCTTTGATGGCTTTTTCCTTATGTGGGGGAATATTGATGATTGGAGCGAAGCATTTAGTGGTGTTATTTCTTGGAATCGAGGTGCTTTCTATTCCGTTATTTGTATTGGCAGGAAGCGATAAAGATAATATCAGTGGAAATGAAGCCGCATTGAAGTACTTTTTGATGGGTGCGTTCTCATCGGCTATCTTTTTGTTAGGCGCTGCATTCTTGTACGGAGGAAGTGCAGTTATGACGTATCAGGAAATGTTTTTAAGATTAAGTTTCTCAGAACATTTCGGTGATTTCCCAGTATTGATGAAAGCGGGAATGATATTGGTAATGGTTGGTTTGCTATTTAAAGTAAGTGCGGTTCCTTTTCATTTTTGGAGCCCTGACGTATACGAAGGATCCCCAAATCGAGTAACGTCATTTATGGCGGTTATTGTGAAGATTGCAGGTTTTGTAGCACTTGCTTATTTCATGAAGGCCTTCTTGCCAATGTTAGAGTGGACATCAAACTGGTTGCTTCCAATTTCAGCGATTACCATATTAGGTGGTAACATTGCCGCTTTTGCGCAGAAGTCTTTTAAAAGGATGTTAGCATATTCTAGTATCTCGCATGCTGGATATTTGTTGTTGTTTGCATTAACATCAATGCAGAATATGTCAGTGTTAGGTACTTATCTATTAGCATATGGACTTTCAACAGCGTTGTTGTTCTACTTATTTGATAAATATGCGAATGGTGATAAGAACGGATTTGAAATATTTACAGGGTTGACGTTTACCAATAGAACAGATACAATAGCATTGGTTGTAGCAACCTTATCTATTGCTGGAATTCCTGGTACCATCGGATTCATAGGTAAATATCAATTGTTTTCAACCGCCTTTGGTCCTCAATTTTGGGGAGTAATGATTGCATTGCTTGGTTCAATAATATCTATTGGTTATTATTTCAAGCCATTTAAGTATGCATTTAGAACCGAGAGCGATACTCCAAACCAATGGAATTGGTCTTGGGGCTCTTTTTGTTCTGTAGTCATCTCTTCTGTCATTCTTGCCTTAGGGTTGTTCCCTTATTTGCTATCGCTATATTTTTAAGGGAAGTTTTCCCTTGCTGGTAATGCGCGGCTGATTACTGTGAATCAATTCTTCCCATGAAATCCAACTTTGAAGTTTGTGTCATTAAAACCTAAAGCCAAATCGGTAAACGAAACTTCCAATTGAATTGGTGTAGGCAAATTTGGGATTAAACGCAATACCAACCAAAGCATATGCAGAAAGGTTTCCATCTGAGTTATAGCCACCTCCTATAATAGGAGTTCCAAACCATTCTCGTTCTGGTCTGTCATAACTATTGATAGCATTCTGATATCGGTATTCTCCATGTAGAAAAATAGAACCCACTGGTATTCGAACAAACGCAAAGGTTCCACCTACCAAGGTATTGATGGGGATGTAACTATCTCCGTAGTAAGATCCTGTAATACCAACGGCGGCGTATAGTTTTTCATTAAAATGAACACCTGTGTAAGGTGCTAGTTCTAAATGATAGGATATTCCCGTGCCAAATACCGTAAAATCCATCCCTGAATAGGCCATATCCTTGTAACGATAGGCTACAATATCATCTGCAAATGGTGTTTCCTCTTGTTTTTGATTAGATTGCCGCCTATTACTATCCAATCCTTCGTATTGCCCCACGACAGAACCAGATGCGAGAAACAATAAGATAATATGAATAATCCTAGTTATAAGCTTCATAGGTTTGGTCTCTCACAATAATAGGCGTAAAATTGTAGCCGTTTATGACAAACGGCAAAAAGATTCACAATTTTTCGGCGGGACCCTCAATTTTATCGGATTACGCCATTGAAAAAAGCAGCGCAGACCTTAAATCATTTTCAGATACCGGTTTAAGTGTACTTGAAATCTCTCACAGAAGTAAGCAATTTGTTCAAGTGGCAGATGAAGCTACACAACTGGTTAAAAAGTTATTAAAACTCACTGATGATTATGATGTGTTGTTCTTACAGGGCGGGGCATCAACACAGTTTTTCCAAATTCCTCATAATTTCCTGAAAACAAAAGCGGTTTATCTAAACACAGGCACTTGGTCTAAAAAGGCCATTAAAGAAGCAAAGGGCTATGGAGAGGTAGACGTTTGTGCGTCAAGTGAAGACGGTAATTTTAATTACATCCCCGGGAACTATACTATTTCATCCGATGCTGATTACTTTCATTGTACAAGCAATAACACCATCTTTGGGACGCAAATAAAGGAGTTTCCTGACTCCGACATACCGATGATTTGCGATATGAGTTCAGATATTTTCTCACGACCAATAGATGTTACTAAATTCGATATAATCTATGCTGGAGCACAGAAAAATATGGGACCTGCAGGTGTTACTTTGGTTGTGATCAAAAAAGAAATGTATAACAAATTGGCTGACAGACACATCCCAAGTATGGTGAATTACAAAACACATGCGGATGCGGATAGTATGTTTAATACTCCTCCTGTTTTTCCAATTTTAGTTTCTAAGTATAACATGGAGTGGGTATTGAATAATGGAGGTCTTGAAGGAATGGAAAAGCGCAATAATGAAAAAGCTTCTTTACTGTATGATGCCATTGATGCTTCTCCATATTTTAAGGGTACAGCAAGGGAAGACTCGCGAAGTCACATGAATGCTTGTTTCGTATTTAAACCTGAACATGAAGGTTTATCATCAAAGTTTGACGAGGCTTGTAAAGAAGCTGGGTTAAGCGGATTGAAAGGGCACAGAAGCGTTGGCGGTTATCGCGCTTCATTATACAATGCTCTATCCATAGAAAGCGTTCAGGCTCTTGTTGATGTAATAAATAAATTTAACGGATAATTCAAATGAAAGTATTAGCAAACGATGGAATAGATGCACTAGGAAAGTCGCTATTGGAACAGGCTGGTTTCGAGGTAGTTACAGACAAAATTGAACAAAGCGAGTTGATAAATGGCATCTCTGAATTTGATGTATTGATCGTTCGAAGTGCAACCAAAGTGAATGCAGAGGTTATATCAGCTGCCGAGAATCTCAAATTAATCGCTCGTGCAGGCGTTGGGCTGGATAATATCGACTTGAAAGCTGCGGGAAAAGCTCAAATTACAGTAGTGAATACTCCTAATGCTTCTTCTCGTTCCGTTGCAGAGCTTGTGATGGCACATGCATTCTCCGTATCGCGAATGATTCACATGACCAATAGAATCATGCCAACGGAGGGAAAAGAACGATTTAAGGAGCTCAAGAAAAAAGCTTCCAAAGGTTTTGAACTTACAGGCAAGACTATTGGAATTATTGGATTTGGTCGTATCGGGCAAGAAGTGGCTAAAATGGCTATTGGTATTGGTATGAAGGTTTTGGTATATGATTACAAGGGCCGTTCATTTGATCTGACCATCGCACTACACGAACAATATTGTAATCACAATTTCCAAGTCACCCTAAAGGGTGTTAGTATGGAACAAGTATTGTCTGAATCAGATATCATTTCCGTTCATACTCCTGGATCCGCTCAGGTAATTGGTAAAGAAGAGTTGAACGCGTGTAAAGATGGAGTCGTATTGGTGAATTGTGCTAGGGGAGGTGTAGTTAATGAAAATGACCTTAAGAATGCAATTGATTCTGGAAAAGTAGCTTTTGCTGGAGTAGATGTATTTGAAAGTGAACCACCTGTTAACGATACAATGCTTCATTTAGATAATACTTCATTATCCCCACATATTGGAGCAAGTACAGCAGAAGCTCAGCAGAGGGTTGGAATCGAGTTAGCTGAAAAAATCATCCAGCACCTTAGATAGTATCTGCAATGAGGGTATTTCCTATAAAGACCTTATTGCCTAAAAAAGATGATGCACAACGAATAGCATCTCTTGGTTCAGGAAAGTTAAGTGCTGAGGTTTTACAGTCTAAGGCTCAAGCCTTGCCTGAATCATATTTAAGAGTGGTGAAGCCACAATTCTTGGATTCCTCCTTGATGTCTGAAACCCAAGCGTTTTATGATGCTTCGAGAGCAAATTTAAGCAAGCTCATAAAAGAGAATTTTTTGTTGGTTCATGAGCCAAATGTTTTTCTGTATGAACAAACTCATCATTCTGGTAAAAAGATCGCTGGATGGATTGTTGGGGTTGATGCCGAAGATTACTTAGACGGAAGAATCAAGAAGCATGAAAATACACTAACTAGTAAAGAGAATAGATTAGTTAGGCATATTTCTGCATTGGAGTCTATGGCCGAGCCGGTTCTACTGAGTCAACAGTTACCCCTTGAGTTGAACCAGCTAGTTCTCGCTATTACAAGTGAAAGAGAAGCAGATCTCAGTGTTTCTGACGAATTTTATAACACGCACAAAGTTTGGAAGGTTGAAACCAAAGAAGAAATCGATTTAGTCTGTAATTTATTGAATAAATTGCCTTCATTGTATATTGCCGATGGTCACCATCGATGTGCCTCATCTTCTAGATACCTTACTGAAAGGTTTGGTAATAATTCAGGTAAAGGAATTATGGCGTTAATCGCTGATGAATCTGAATTGCTGATAAAGCCCTTTTTTAGAATGTTGAAAGGAGTCGATAGTACGATCCTGTGGGATTTTTTAGAGGAGCATCGCATTCATCACTACGAAATTGGCCATTCTCTTGGCTACGAAGACCTAAAAAAAGGTCAGGTTTTGTGTATTGCCAAAGATCGTAGGTGTGTGATTGAACTTTCTGAGTCAATGTTGGGAGACAAAGCCATAGATAAATTGGATGTGCGTGTGGTAGAAAAGAAAATTCTACAGCCCGCCTTTGGTTTGTCCTCTAGTTCAGAAGATGATCGTTATCAGTTTTTACGAGGAGACACTCCCCTAGATAGTATTAAATTACAGCTGCAGAATTGCGATATTGATATAGCCTTCTTGTTTGCTCCAAATCAAATGGAAGAAGTTAGAGCAGTAGCTGATGAGGGAGACACGATGCCGGCAAAGTCAACCTTTATTGAGCCCAAGATACCTACGGGCTTAATTATAGAAGATTACCGTTAGGGTTTAAAAAAGAGACAATTGCTTTTTCTCACCTCCTAAATTGAATGTAGAATTCAATAGGTTGCTCATTTTCTGGATAACCTCTTTATCCATAGAGTAAATACTCGAGGTCTTGTGTGATTTCATTTTAATCAAACCTTCCTCCTTAAGTTTCTGAAGGTGACCTGATACGGTACTTTGGGAGTAGGGGAGTTCATCTACAATTTGCTGGCAGGTGCATGCACCTTCTTCCATTAAGTGTAGCATAATGGTAATTCTTGCCGGATGACCGATTGCTTTAGTTAGTTTCGCTAAATCCGCTACAGATGACTCAAACTCTACTTTCTTTTTCATTCTTTATCGCTAAATGCAAATATACTTACTGATTTGATAATTCTTAAATAAATCAAGGTTTTAGATGTTTCCATCGACGATGGCTCCATAGCCAGGTGAAGGGCTGACTTTGGATTTCGTTTTCCATTGTATCGCAGATATAGTTCATTATTTCGTCTGATGATTGTCCTTCTGTATTATATCGTTCAAAATAAGCCTCGTAATAGCCACGACGTATCTTTTTTTGTCGTAAGTAAATAATGGGTATGTTAAACTTTTGTGCGAGTTTAGCAGGGCCATTTAAAAAAGCAGTCTCCTGATTTAAAAAATTCATCCAGTAACATCCATTTAAGTTGGAAGGGGATTGATCCCCTATAAGCGCTAAAACAAAATTTTTCTTTGCGCCATTTAGAGAAGTAATTGCTCGAGGTGTTTCTTGCATGCTTAAGGCTAAACCACTAAATCGTGTTCTCATTTTGTGCATGAGCCAATTGAAGCCTTGATTACTTAATGGCTTATAGGTAAAGTAAACCTGTTGAGGACAGTAGGGTTGAGATGCTAAGGCGACCCATTCCCAATTTCCAGAATGGCTAAGTACAACAAATGCGTTTTGATTTTCGTTGTTTAGCGTTTCAAAGATGTTCTTTTCAGTCGGGTACTTCATTCTATTTAAGATTTCCGACCTGCTTATGCTTAAACCTTTGATTGTTTCAACAAAAACATCTGCTAAGTGTTTGTAATACTTTATTTCTAATGTGGTTACCTCCGGTTTTGATTTGTTGGGGAATGCTCGTTCTAGGTTTTTCCGAACGACAGCCGTTCGGTATTTGATAACATAGTAAAGTAGAAAATAGAGTAGGTCTGATATCCAATAAAGAACACGAAAAGGAAGTAATGAAATCAAAAATAAAACCGGATATACGAGTAGTTTGAACCATATAGGTGCTTGAGGTATATCCGGTTTGTAACTCATCGTGTTTATGTGTACTGAAAACTTTGTCCTGATTCTAATCCGTTGACGGCAGCTAACATAAGTTGGATACAACCCTCAATGTCATCTTCGTGAACCATCTCTACGGTTGTGTGCATGTATTTCAAGGGTAAAGAGATTAACGCAGAGGCTACGCCTGTCGTAGAATACGCAAAACTATCCGTATCTGTTCCAGTAGATCTGCTAACTGCATTTCGTTGAAAATCAATATCATTAGACTTGGCTGTTTGAATAATATATTGAAGTAGATTGTTCTGTACAGCTGGTCCATATGTCACTACTGGACCTTTTCCGCATTTGGTATCTCCTTGTTGTTTTTTATTGTACATAGGACTGTAGGTGTCGTGTGTGACATCTGTAATAATAGCGACATCAGGATTCAATCTTCTGGAGATCATCTCTGCACCTCTTAAACCAATTTCTTCCTGAACACTATTCACCACATACAATGTAAATGGAAGGTCAATATTATTCTCTTTGATATGACGAGCAACTTCAGCAATCATGAAGCCACCCATTCTATTGTCAAGTGCTCTCCCGATTAAATACTTTTGATTTAACCATTCAGAACCCGCTTCAAATACAGCTACGCTTCCCACATGAATACCAAGTTTTTCAACTTCTTCTTTGGAATTGCATCCCACATCAATACAAATATTTTCTTGCTTTACTTCAGGGTTCTTGCCTTGCCTTACGTGGATAGCGGGCCATCCGAAAACACCTTTTACAATTTCCCCACCTTCACAATGAATCAAGCATCTCATGCTCGGCGCGATTTGGAAGTCACTACCACCATTTCTAATTACATATAGGTATCCGTCATCACTAATATAGTTTACAAACCAACTGATTTCGTCTGCATGCGCTTCAATAACCACTTTATATTTTTTTCCTGGATTGATAACACCTACAGCGGTGCCATAGGTATCAACAATTTCTTCGTCGATGTATGGTTTAAGGTAGTCTAGCCATATTTTTTGGCCACTATATTCAAAGCCTGTTGGGCTCACATTGTCTAGGTAACGATGTAAAAACGCTCTCGATTCTTCTCTCATAAAAACAAATTTATAGAAAGAAGCGTAATGATGAGATTATTTCCAATGAAAAGCTTGGTAAAGTAAGAAATATTCAAAAAAGAAAAGCCCCGCTTTCGCGAGGCTCTTTTTTTTTTAGTGGGGGCTACTGGATTCGAACCAGTGACCCTCTGCTTGTAAGGCAGATGCTCTGAACCAACTGAGCTAAGCCCCCTTTGAGGTGTGCAAATATAGATATGTTTTGAATGTTTGCAAATGCTTTTTGTAACTTTTTTTGTCTTTAGGGGTAGTACTTTAAAGGTCAATCATATATATTAGAATTTCAAATCTGTGGGTATCACGTCAATGGTTTCAAATTGGCTCAATTTAACCGCTCCAGCGGCGCCATTCTTTGGTTTACTCAAGAACTTACGCTTGGTGTATTGTACCGTTTGAATCGGTTGACTCCTGCCTTTAGAATGGAAAGCTGCAAGCTGAGCAATTTTTTCGAGTTGTGTTTTGTTCAGTACCTTTCCATTGGTTCGTGCTAAAACATGAGACCCTGAAACATCCGCGGCATGAAACCAAAGATCGTTTTTACTCGCTTTCCTCAATAGTTCGTCATTGGATTTGGCGTTTTTACCTAACCAAATTTCTAATTCTCCTAAACGTAGTGACCTATATGTAGCGGTGTTGGTCTGTTTCTTTACTCCTTTTTCAGGATGTAGTAGCTGTTTAATTTCATTCAGTTCTTTTCCGTTTTTTGCGGAATCAATTCTTTTTTGAAGATCTAAAAGATGGTCCAACTCATCTTGGGTGTTTTTTTCATGAATGGTGACAAAATCCCATTCCAAACGTTCGTTTTTTGATTTACGATAGAATTTCTGGGCGTTTTCTGCAGATGATAACTTAGGGTCAAGCTTGATGCGAATTCTTTGATTGGTGAAAAAATCAGTAATTAAAGCTTCTGAAACTCCCGCTTTAATTGAATGCGCATTGGCCATGATTAAGTCTCCCAATTCTCGAAAACTTCTTTGTTTTTTCAGCGCGTCTTTTCGTTTTGTGATATTTTTTAGATTTGAACTTAAAGATTTGATTTTCTTACTGATGAGATTTTTTATTTGTTTTTCTTGTTCAATGAAGAAATAAGCTTTTAAATACTCTCTTATGCAGCTCTCAAGTTCTTGATAAATCAATAAGACTTCCCGCGGTTCTTGTTTGTTAAGTTCAAAGTCAATTTTGTTTTTATTGCTGTTTATGTGGAAATAGTAATTTTCTGGATTGGTTAACTCCTTAATTCGGAGTGAGCTTTGTGAAGCTTCGAATTGGTTTTTGTTAAACCATTTGCTAGGAATCTGTTCCCATTTCAATGCAGGAAATCGTGTATTCCATTCGTCTATATTCTCTATTGGGAGGATATTATTCTCCTCACTTTGGAGCCATTGAATATCCTCGATAATTACATTTTTATCTACTGACCAGTCCTTTTTTAGATTAAGTCGAAATATGGCCAAAGGCAATGGGTCATTGTGATTGTACAACAGAATGTTAGAGAATTTACCAAAGCCTTTTAATACCAGGTGGTATTCATTTTGAAACTTAATGGTTAAAACCCTGTCAATTGGTGCATAACCAACATCTTTAACGGTTTGTTTGGTTAATTCTTTAAACTGAACGACTGTATTTGTTTTCTTTTTCGAGTGTTCTCGTAAGGGGTGGCTTGGAAGGATAATCAAGAAGCCATTAACAAACTTCAATTCGAATGCTTTTCGCTGACCTTTAGACCGGAATTGAAGAAAAACCGAATCACGGCTATAGCTTAGGCCCAAATCGAAATTACTACCTATGAGCTCTTCGTAGAGGTATGATGCCCACACTCGGTACATCCAATGACTACCTAACATACTCAGCAAAGATCGTCATTAATTTTTCTGTCGGCTCAAGTATATATTGACTGCTTCTTTTCTTTTGGCAGTTTTTCGACCTTTAAGTTCTATATAAGCGGTGTAGATACCTTCTGGAACTGGTTTGTTTAAATAAACTCCATCCCAACCTTCGTCAGGGTCAATAGATTGATGCAAAATTTGTCCCCAACGGTTGTATATGGCTATGTAAACAGAATTCGCACCGTAAATCCTGGGTATCCATTTGTCATTTATTCCATCACCGTCAGGTGTAAAAGCTGAGGGTAAATAACTAATTACGGTGTCTTTGTAACAAATGGTTTGAATAGCCGTGTCAGAACATCCTCCGTTGTTTAATATAGATAGCTTCAGTATATATGAGCTTTTCGATCCATCCAATACAAAGTTCCAATTTTGAAATGCTTGGTAATTTCCAATGAATGAATCATTTAGACGCCATTCACCTGACGTCCCTCCATCGCTTCCATCAAATATTGAGATTTGTTTATCAATAGGGGTATAACATAATCCACTACTAGGCGGAGAAATAGTAAAAGATGCATTCAATGCCTTGAATCCCGGGATATAAAGGCTGGTATCCGCGTAGCAATTACTCATCGAATCAAGAACAAAGGCAGTGTAATATGAGCCAGAGGGGGCAAAAAAGGTATCGTTCTTGGTTGTTCCTGGGTAGTTCCATTGTATTTTCATAGGATTCCCTTCTCTTAGACTTAATACAATGAAGCCATTTTTGCCATAGCACACAGAATCGCTTATCACCGATGAAAACCACATTTCTGGATGTACCAATATATTCGATTCCGCGTTTGCTAATTCTGAACATCCATCCGTTAGTGTCAATGTGTAAACCGTGCTTTTAAGGGGTGTAGCGAATGCTTTTGCACCGCTCTGGCCGTGTGACCAT